>Ga0307959_1000010_pt1 | contig 115261 bp, 98 predicted proteins | sample OrgLakmetagen494_FD_201813 | JGI IMG/M metagenome (GOLD analysis project Ga0307959, IMG submission 201813) | Saline water microbial communities from Organic Lake, Antarctica - #494 | ecosystem: Environmental > Aquatic > Non-marine Saline and Alkaline > Saline | place: Antarctica: Organic Lake...
TGTCCTGATATTTCATATCCGAAATACCTCGGCCAGCGCCCACACGAATTACTTGGTTAACTTTTTAAAGAGCAGTGGGAGCGTCTCCGTTCCCTGATCAAGGCCGCGTATTCTACAGCGAATCTTGGCCTTGTCAACCGGTTTGAGAAGAAATTTGATAACCAGAATCTCTAATGTTTTCAAACGGTTGTCTCTCGATTTCCGACCCGCCAAACTGGCGTGCCCCTCAAGAGAGATGCGTATTCTACAGCCCCAACGGAAAGTGTCAACGGTCCGTAAGCAAGTTTTTGCCAAAGACGGCGGATTATCGTCAGAAAACCGCCTTTATGTCGCCCGCCGCCCGCACTGCTTTCTCACGTGCCACTTCGATAGTGTCCCCCTTGGCCAAGGTCACGCCCATCCGCCGCTTGCCTTTCAGTTCTGGCTTACCGAACAAACGCAGGAACACATCGGGCTCGGCGAGCGCTTCTTCCAGGCCGGTATAGGCAACCTCGGAGGACTCGCCCTCTGGCAGTATCACCGCCGAAGCACTGGGACCCAACTGCCGGATCGCCGGTATCGGTAATTCCAGAATAGCTCTTGCATGCAGCGCAAACTCGGACAGATCCTGGGACACCAGTGTCACCAGCCCGGTGTCGTGGGGCCTTGGCGATACCTCGGAAAACCAGACGTCATCTCCCTTGACGAACAATTCGACACCATAGATACCGTACCCGCCCAGGTTCTCAACCACGGCCTCGGCTATTTCCCGAGAGCGGCTAAGCGCTTTTTTACTCATCGGTTGCGGCTGCCAAGACTCCCGGTAATCGCCGTCTTCCTGGCGGTGGCCGATGGGATCACAAAATGAGATGCCATCACGATGTCTTACGGTCAACAAGGTGATCTCGTAATCGAAATCAACGAAGCCTTCGACGATCACCCTGCCCTTTCCCGCGCGGCCACCAGACTGTGCATATTCCCAGGCTTTCTCAACATCCTCTGGCGTTTTAACGGTACTCTGACCTTTCCCGGAAGAACTCATAACCGGCTTAACAACCAGGGGCAAACCTACTTCCTTGACCGCTGTCAGGTAATCCTCTCTGGATTCGGCAAACCGATAAGGCGAAGTTGCCAGCCCGAGTTCTTCTGCGGCGAGCCGGCGAATGCCCTCACGGTTCATGGTCAGATGAACCGCCCGGGCTGTGGGGATAACGCGGTAACCCTCTGCCTCCAGTTTCACCAGCTCCGGCGTGGCGATAGCTTCTATCTCGGGAACAATCAGGTTTGGCTTTTCCGCTTCAATCACTTTCCTGAGTGCGTTGCCGTCCAACATATCAATCACATGGCAGCGATGAGCGACCTGCATCGCAGGGGCGTTCGCGTATCGGTCAACGGCAATTACTTCGACGCCCAGGCGTTGCAACTCTATAACGACCTCTTTGCCAAGTTCTCCAGACCCACAGAAAAGCACGCGAAAGGCATTGGATTTTAGAGGTGTTCCAATCGTTACCGATTTTGGCAAGAACGTTTCAGACATAAGGCTAAAGTCCTTTCTGGTCGTTAGGGCAATCAGATCATGTGATTGAAACTTAGAGGCTCACTTTGTCTTCACGCCGCGCCACTTTTTCAAGTACTTCGCGACGCTGATCATTATTGAGACGTGGCCAGCTCATGATTTCGTCGCTGGTGCGATGACAGCCTGTGCACACATCATTGTCGTCCAGCGCGCAAATACTGACGCAGGGTGACTTCACCCGATCCTGTCTGCTCATTTCAGCCCCCTACCTTTGACGGCTCGCAAGGTTTAAAACAGTCCAGGTAGCTGGCTGCGTTTTTGACATAATGGGCCGCACTCATTTCCAGCATTTTTTTCTGATTATCCGTCAGCTCCCGTTTTATTTTGCCGGGAGACCCGACAACCATAGAGCCATCCGGCACTTCCATACCTTCCGGGATAAGCGTGTTGGCACCAATCAGGCAGTGCTTGCCGATTTTTGCACCGTTGAGAACGACCGCATTGATGCCAATCAGTGAATAATCGCCGATGTCACACCCGTGCAGCATAACTTTGTGCCCAACCGTTACGCCCCGGCCAAGGTTAAGGGCAAGGCCCGGATCGGTATGCAGAACAGATCCGTCTTGTACGTTGGTTTCAGGACCAACGGTAATCCACTCGTTATCACCCCGAATGACCACATTAAACCAGACGCTCGACTGCTCCATCAGCCTCACGCTTCCGATTACAGACGCATTTTCAGCCACGAACTGACCGTCCCCTTTAAGCTCCGGTTTTCTATCACCTAGCTCGTAAAACATGATCAGCCTCCTGTTTTAAATTATTTGACTGGCTCGAGAAGATCTATATCAGCGTTATAGACGGCGTTAAGGAAGTCCACCAATACGACAGCGGACAGACCCCAGATCTGATAGCGCTCCCACCGGTAGCAGGGCACATGGAAAGTATTGTCCATAAAACTCAGAGCGTCGGTTCGTTCACGACGGTCTTCCAGAAAAAAACTGACGGGCACCCGAAAAATGCTTTCTATCTCGGCTGGATTCGCAACCAGCGGATGATCGCCAGGAATAACGCCAACGTAGGGCGTAACCAGAATCTGATGCAACGACATCACCTGGCTTAGCGGCGCAATCAATTCCACTTTATCCGGTGGCAGTCCGATTTCCTCATGAGTTTCGCGCAGTGCCGTTGCCGCCAGCGAATCATCTTCCAGGTCCCGGCGCCCACCGGGAAATGAAACCTGCCCACGATGAGTGCTCAGATTTGCGGACCTGAGCGTAAATACGATCTCGGGATTGTTCCGGTCTTCGGTGACGGGAACCAGAATGCCCGCTTCAGGATAATCCAGTGTCAGCAGCCTAGGGACATACCCTGAAAGACGCTTATGAAGTAGATCACGCAAAATCTGGCTCCGTTTTTACATCAGACTCTTGAATGAGACATCCGCAGCACGGATAGTTAGGTTCACAACAACACACTTTCCCATTTACGGTGATTCGAATGAAATACTGCAGTTCCTGCGGCGAACAGGTCGAACAGAAAATTCCACAGGGGGACAATCGTCACCGCTACGTATGCGTCAGTTGCGAAACCATACATTACCAGAATCCGAGAATCGTCGCCGGTACGGTGCCCGTTCTGGACGGTCAGATTCTGCTCTGCCGTCGTGCCATTGAGCCCCGGTATGGTTACTGGACCCTGCCCGCCGGCTTTATGGAAAATTCTGAAACCACACTTGAGGCCGCAGCCCGGGAAACTCTCGAGGAAGCCCTCGCCAACGTAAAAATGGACGACCTGTATACCGTCATTCACGTGCCCCACATTGACCAGGTACATATGTTTTACCGGGCCACTCTCGTAAACGAAGAGTTTGGCGCGGGTGAGGAGTCGCTGGAAACCCGTCTTTTCCCACTGGATCAGATCCCCTGGGACGAACTGTCCTTCCCCACCGTTCGCAGAACCCTGGAACTCTTCCTGGAGGACCACCGCAACGAGCATTACCCGCTGCACGTCGAGGACATCCGTTACCGGATGGGTAAATCAGACCACTAGTTAGAAGTCTTCCATGCGAAGAACATCGTAGGCTGGTTCTTCGTAGGGGTGAGCCAGTTTCAGCGCAGCAATCGCGCCCTGGACAGAGCCATCGTCACAAACCAGTTCGACCCGGTACTCGCTGACTTTCTCAAGTTCGCCAGACTGCCCCAGGAAAGGTTGACTGCCGTCCAGCGGGCGAAACTGTCCCTGCCCAAGGCATTGCCACGCACAGCAATCGTAATCACCAATTCGTCCGGCGCCAGCCCCAAACACCGCATTTTTGGTTTCGTCGAGGTGGCTTTCTGGAACGAAATAACAAAGTTTGTACATCGTAAATACCCTCTCGGCCTGTTGTGAAAAACCCAATACCCTGATCAGATTAGGCAGTTAGAAACTTACCCACAGAATCTGTGGATAACTCTGGGGAAACATTTTGGGAACCTTCGTCTAAACCCCGCGATTACTGCACTCCCGTTAAATTGGCGACAAATTACCCTATCTGATTAACTCGTTTAATTTCAGCAAGTTAATATTGTCCAGTAAAAAATAAGCTCAGAACCAGTGCCCTGCACAGACAATACTCAGGCATCCTTATCGAATGTGCATAAAACGCAGACGTCAACCCCTGAAATGTCGGATTTAACAAAAAAACCGGCCTGGGTTAACTCACCTTTTTGGTGCACCCGGACCGGCTCTTTTACAACTCGACGTCTTACCCGTGCCAGCGCCTTGCATTCCGGAACATTCGTATCCAGGGAGCGTCTTCATTCCAGTGAGACGGGTGCCATGAATGTTGCGAAGTTCGGAAGACCCGTTCCGGGTGAGGCATCATAATCGTGACTCGCCCATCCCTCGTCGTAGCACCCGTGATGCCGTTGGCAGATCCGTTAGGATTGTAGGGGTATCGCTCGGTCGCCTGCCCACGATTATCGACGTAGCGCAAGGCCACTAACTCGCTCTCAATCAGTTCCTGCGCAGATGCTCCACCGGTGAACTCGGCACGGCCCTCGCCGTGGGCAACCGCAATCGGCATTCTTGAGCCGGCCATACCGTCCATAAAGGCCGACGGAGAGGACGCTACTTCGGCCATGACCAGCCTTGCCTCAAACTGCTCTGACTGGTTCCGTACGAAACGGGGCCAGCCCTGACTGCCGGGAATCAACTCATGCAGGTTCGACAACATCTGGCAACCGTTGCAAACGCCCAGAGCAAGGGTGTCCAGGCGATTAAAGAAGGCCGCAAACTGGTCTCTGACGCGATCACTGAAAAGTATGGACTTTGCCCAACCTTCACCCGCACCGAGAACATCACCGAAGGAGAAGCCACCACAGGCCACCAGAGTTTTGAACCCCTCAAGCGACACTCTGCCAGACAACAAGTCGCTCATGTGGACATCGACAGATTCAAATCCCGCTCGGTCAAACGCCGCTGCCATTTCAACCTGGCCGTTGACCCCCTGCTCACGCAGCACCGCCACTTTCGGCCTGACACCGGTATTTACAAAAGGCGCAGCAATGTTGTTGTTCAAATCAAACGCCAGCTCGGCGTGCAACCCTGGATCGTCCGAATCCTGAAGGTTATCGAACTCCTCCCGCGCGCAATCGGCATTGTCTCGAAGAGACTGGATGCGATAACTGGTCTCGGCCCAGAGACGCTGAAGCTCAACTCTGGGGCGGGCAATGACATCCTGACCTTCGAAAAGGAATCTTACCTGGTCATCCTGGTTCAGAGTTCCAACCACTGACGTGTGATCGCCGAGGCCTGCCGCCGAGAACTGTTGAAGCACGAACTGGGTGTTGTCACGGCGAACCTGAATGACCGCCCCAAGCTCTTCATTAAACAGTTCTCTTGGAAACTGGGACGTATTTTCGGCCAGGCCGTCCAGCTTGATATCAATGCCGGTTCGCCCGGCAAAGGCCATCTCCGACAAGGTCACAAACAGTCCGCCGTCAGAACGGTCGTGATAGGCCAAAAGCTTGCCGTCGCCGTTCAAACCCTGAATAACGGCGAAGAACGCCCGAATATCTTCAGGATCATCAAGGTCCGGTGCGACCGCCCCAACCTGACTGTATGCCTGCGCCAGGGCAGAACCGCCCAGTCGATTCTGGCCCGCGGCCAGGTCCACCAAAATAAGATCGGTTTCACCGGCATCAGTGATCAGTTGTGGAGTCAGTGTCTTATCAACATCGACGACCGGGGCAAAGCCGCTCACGATCAGTGACAGTGGCGACGTCACGCTTTTCTGCTCGCCGCTCTCTTCTTCCCAGACGGTCTTCATGGACATGGAGTCTTTGCCAACCGGGATCGAGATCCCCAGGGCCGGACACAGTTCCATACCCACAGCCTTGACCGTTTCGTAGAGGTTCTCGTCTTCACCGGGATGGCCCGCCGCCGCCATCCAGTTGGCAGACAGCCGGATATCTGAAAGTTTGGCAATAGGCGCGGCTGCGATATTGGTAATAACCTCACCGACTGCCATGCGCCCAGACGCCGGCGCGTCAATAACCGCAACCGGCGTTCGCTCGCCCATTGCCATTGCCTCACCGGCTTTGACATCAAACGACGTCGACGTAACGGCCACATCGCTGACTGGCACCTGCCATGGACCAACCATCTGGTCGCGCGCGACCAGGCCGGTAATCGTGCGGTCACCGATGGTAATCAGGAAGCTTTTCGATCCCACACTCGGCAGGCGCAAAACGCGATTGACCGCGTCGTTCACATCAATCTTGCCGGAGTCGAAAATTGGCTTGGTGAAGGAAGAGCGGATAACACTTCGATGCATCCTTGGCGGCTTGCCAAACAGAACGTCCATCGGCAGGTCGACAGGCCGATCGTCAAAATAGGAATCTGACAACTGGAGATGGTGGTCTTCGGTCGCATCACCAATCACCGCGTATGGGCAGCGCTCACGGCGGCAAAGAGCGTCAAAGCGCTCAAGGTTCTCTGGCGCCACAGCCATCACGTAGCGCTCCTGCGATTCGTTGCACCAGATTTCCAGGGGCGACATACCCGGCTCATCACTGGGGATGTCGCGAAGCTCGAAGCGGCCGCCACGGCCACCATCCTTGACCAGCTCCGGCATCGCATTCGAAAGGCCACCGGCACCCACATCGTGGATGAAGCAGATCGGGTTTTCGTCGCCCATCTGCCAACAGCGGTCAATCACTTCCTGGCAGCGACGCTCCATTTCAGGGTTGTCCCGCTGGACCGACGCAAAGTCAAGGTTCTCATTGCTGGAGCCGGAATCCATCGAAGAGGCTGCACCACCACCAAGGCCGATCAACATGGACGGGCCGCCCAGCACAATCAGTTTTGCCCCGACAGGGATCTCGCCCTTTTCTACGTGATCAGCGCGAATATTGCCAAGGCCGCCGGCAATCATGATCGGTTTGTGATAACCGCGAACTTCCTCGCCATTAGCGCCGGGAACGCGACTTTCAAAGCTGCGGAAATAGCCCGCGAGATTGGGCCGGCCAAACTCATTATTAAAGGCAGCGCCGCCAACAGGCCCTTCAATCATGATATCCAGCGGCGAAGCAATACGGTCAGGCTTGCCATAACCAATCTCCCAGGGTTGGCTATCGCCGGGAATATTCAGGTTTGATACTGTAAATCCGGAAAGCCCGGCTTTGGGCTTCGAGCCACGCCCTGTCGCGCCTTCATCGCGGATTTCGCCGCCAGAGCCGGTGGCTGCACCCGCTGCTGGTGCGATGGCGGTTGGGTGGTTATGAGTTTCGACTTTCATGAGGATATGAATGTCTTCCTCATGAAAGCGATAGGTGCCAGTGTCCGGATCCGGGAAGAATCGACCGCCCTTACTGCCTCTGATAACGGAGGCATTGTCCTTGTAGGCTGACAGCACCCCATCCCCATTCATTTCATGGGTGTTGCGAATCATTGCGAACAGCGACTTTTCCTGCCCTTCACCATCGATATCCCAGGACGCGTTGAATATTTTATGGCGGCAATGTTCGGAATTCGCCTGAGCGAACATCATCAGTTCAACATCCGTTGGGTCACGCTCAACCTGGGTGAACGACGTTACCAGGTAATCAATCTCGTCTTCCGCCAGCGCCAACCCAAGCGACTTGTTCGCCTCAACAAGTGCCCTGCGCCCACCAGAAAGCACCGGCACGCGATTAACCAGGCGCGGCTCTTCAGTATGAAACAAGAGCTCGGCGCCACCCATCTCATGAAAGACCTTCTGGGTCATACGGTCATGCAGCAACGCCGCAATTTTTTCCCGCTGTGCCAAACTGAGCTTATTCCCGGACTTCACATAAAATGCAACGCCACGCTCAATGCGTCGGATCTGCCGCAAACCACAGTTGCGAGCAATATCCGTTGCCTTGCTGGACCAGGGCGATAAGGTACCCGGGCGTGGCACTACCAGAAAAAGTACGCCATCAGGCTCTTCAACGGGCACACTCGGACCGTAAGTCAGCAACCGGTCCAATACAGCCTGATCACATTCCGTGAGATCTGATTCCAGATCCGTAAAATGCATGAATTCGGCATACACGTGCACTACATCGGGCACGATTTCCTGAATACGTGACTGCAGTTTGCGGGAACGGAAAGGCGAGAGCGCCGGAGCGCCGCGAAGTTCGAGCATGATCAAAACCTGTTTACGAAACGGGTTCGTCGGGTTACGCCTTAAACAGCAGTCCCCGGCCAACTTAAAGGCCGCAATGATACTTGAAAGCGAGGCGGGGATATAGAGTCCCGACGCTCAAGAAACTGTGCAAATTTACATCGTTTTGGGCAGAGTTTAAGCAATTAATTTGACGGTACAGACGAGACCATAGATCATACATATTGGCGATTAAAGCGTGGCAGTAGGCTTTTGCGAGAGTGATCGAAACAAACCATAGGCCGTATGTCCCGTCGACCAGTTGCAAGGGAGTCTAGGATTTTGCCCACCAATGTTCAGCTCCGCCTGAAGCTTATAGGTCAGCGTGCGATCATTTTCAGTATTGCTCTGCTGGTGCTGGGGTGCTCAAGACCCAGCACACTTCAGGAAATACGCGCTGAAGGTGTTCTCCACGTGATTACCCGGGCTGCTCCCTCTACTTATTTCGAAGGCCGGGATGGCAAGACCGGTTATGACATTGAACTCGCCAAAATGTTTGCCGATGAGCTAGGGGTCGAACTCAGGCTGCGGGTGGCAGCGGACAACAGCGAGATATTATCGGTTCTCGACAGGGACTTCGCCCATATGGGACTTTCAGGGCTGCCCGCCGGACCTGACATGTCATCCCGCTTTCATTCGGTGGCTAACGGCATTCGGGCGAAGTCAGTCGTGGTTTACAACCGCAACTCGGACCGCCCGGAATCGCTGGAAAGCCTCCATGGCAAAAGCCTCCACCTGGTTGCCGATAGCAATCACTACACCCAATCCACGGCACCGGCAGATGAAAGCTCGCCCATCAAATGGAACCAGCATAAGGGTATGGACGCTGCCGGTATTCTGGCACGCGTCGAGTCCGGAGATTTCTCCTACGCTGTGGTGGCCTCAAACGAACTGGAACTCAACCACGTTTTTTTCCCGAAGGTTAAACGAGCCTTCAGCCTGAACGAATCCACTGACATTCTCTGGCTGTTCCCCGGCGAGCAGGACGAAAGCCTGATGAAAGCGGCTCGTGATTTTCTTGCGAAAGTGGAAGCCAACGGCACAATGGAGCAACTGGCCGAACGTTTTTACGGTCACCTGGACCAGTTGAATTATGTAGGCGCCCGCACCTTTTTACACCAGGTCGAGAATCGTTTGCCGAAATACGAAGAACTGTTTCAGGAGCACGCCAACGCCTACAACCTTGACTGGCGTCTCCTTGCCGCTATTGGCTATCAGGAATCCCACTGGCGCCCGAATGCCGTTTCCCCCACCGGTGTTCGGGGCCTGATGATGCTGACCCGTAACACGGCCAGCCACATTGGTGTCAGCAATCGCCTGGACGTGGAAGAGAGTATTCGCGGTGGCGCCAAGTACTTCACGATCGTTCACCGCAAAGTGCCCGAACGCATACCGGAGCCGGACAAAACCTGGTTTGCACTCGCTTCCTACAATGTGGGATGGGGACATGTGGAGGACGCGCGCCGTCTGACCCAGGGCGCTGGTAAAGATCCTGATCGCTGGATGGACGTCAAAGAATTTCTGCCCTTACTCGCCCAGAAGGAGTGGTACACCAAAACCCGATTCGGGTACGCCCGGGGGCATGAACCGGTGCTTTACGTCCAGAACATTCGGCGCTATTACGATGTTCTGGCCTGGATGACAGAACCCGATACCATTGCCGATGCCCGTAAAAAACCGTGGTTTGAACGAATCGAGGGACGGGAACCCATTGTTTCGCCAGGCCCCGGAATAAGCACACCGGGACCAGACCAGGGGCTATCGGAAGAGCTTGGCTACCTGCCCCCAACACTCTGATTAGCTTCAATGGTATTGCTCACAGACACTTCCAGGGCCGATTCAATATGATCACTGGCATAACCCCGCTGTGCCAGAAAGCGACCTTGCCGGCCCTTTTCATCCCAATCCTCACGTATATCTGCCAGCCCAAAACGGCGTTCCCGGATCCGAGTAGCGTTTTCAATCCATTGTTGATCCGTCATTGACGACAACCAGTCCGGGGGCTGTTGGATACCTCGCTGCTGAAGCTCAGCGATAATTTTAATGGGCCCGTAACCCAGATCAAACCGCTGACTTGCGAATACATCAGCAAACCGTTCATTACTGAGCCAGTCGTTAGCCTCGTATTCATCCAGAACGGCCTGGATAATAGGTGCCTCAATTTTGCGCTGGCGCAGCTTCAGATCAAGCTCCAGGCGACTATGCTCCCGGCGGGCGAGCAAACGCAAAGCCGCGGACCTCGCTTTGTATTCCGGATCTTCCTGTTTTGGCATTTCAACTCTTCCCGCCCTTGCCACCAAACCGCTAGACTAGCGCCCATATTTTCCAAAGGATACCTCTATGGCTGCGTTCATCCAGAAACTCTTTGGCGGCAAGAAAACGCCCGCTCCGAAACAGGTCGAACCTGCGGGGCCGACGGTCAACCAGCGGGAAAAATCAGACCGTCAGGATGAGTTGCGTCAACAGCAGCATTCACAGCTGGCCGCGTCGCCGTCGCAGGCTGAGCTTGAATCACTTTCCAATGAGGGCGCAACGGCCGATATCCGGCTGGCGGCAGCAAACCTGCTGATTGAAAAAGAAAGTCTGCAGCGGGTGCAAAAACAGGCGAAGGGTAAGGACAAAGGTGTCTACCAGGTGGCTCGTCAGGCCTTGCAAGCCATTCGTGCTCAAGAAGAGGAGCAGCAACAACGCGAACAGGCCATCGCAACTCTGGTCCAGAACGCCGAGGATCAGGCGCGAAGCAACGACAACAAACTGTTTGAGCCCCGCCTGGAAGCCCTGCTCAAGCGCTGGTCGGCTCTAGAGAGCCACGCAACAGAAACACAGACCGGTGAATTTCTGCAGGCCGTTCACGACTGCCGGGCACGGCTTGAAGCCATGAACGCTGAGAAAGCACAGCAAGCCCAGGCGCTGGAGCAGAAAAATCAGCGCGCCGAGACCCTGGCACTGCTGGAGGAGACTCTTAACGAACTGAGACAGCCCTCGCCGGAGGCTGAGCCTTCCGTGGCGTCTCTGGATGCCCTGCAAAAAACTCAGGAGAACCGATGGCTGGAAGCTACCCGGGACACCACAGTCGAAAAGCAGGAACAAAAAATCTACGAATCCCTGATGCTGCCCCTGCGCACCTACATTTCAGCGCTTAAGCGCCTTGGACAGCACCGTGACTCTATACTGGCGCTGGTCAACCCGGCAGAGGGCGACGCCAACGACAATATTTCAGCGGATACCGAAGCCCCTGCCGCCACCGCCGGAGAGTTAATCGCAGCCACAGACTGGCCGACTGAATTCCCTATGCCGCCGCTGCTGAAACAACTGGCCCACACAGCGGGACAGAACGCACCAAAGGACCCAGTGACGCACGATGAAAAGGACAATTCAGAGCATCAGAAAACCCTGAAAGGAAACGTCACCCAGGCCATCTCCGAACTGGAACAGGCTCTGGAAGCGAAACAGCTGAAAGAGTCGAAGCAATTATTCAAAGTCGCACAACAGCAGTTCAAACAGCTGGATCGGCGCCAGAGCCAACCTCTGCAAGCCAAAATGCAGCTGCTCGGCGGTCAACTGGGCGAACTTGCTGACTGGCAGGGCTTCGCTACCCGGCCAAAGCAGATCGAATTGTGTGAACAGATGGAATACCTGGCAGACCAGCCCATTGAACCGGAAGCAAAAGCCGATCGCATCAAAGAAATCCAGGGCGAATGGCGGGCCCTCGGCGGCTCGTCCGATCGTGAACTCTGGTCACGCTTCAAGCGGGCATCCGATTTGGCCTATGAACCCTGCAAAGCCTATTTTTCAGCCAAATCCGGCCTCAAGCAGGCCAATCTTGAAACGCGAAAGACGATTGTCGGGCAACTGAAAACCTACCTCGACAACCCCGACTGGCAATCCATAGACTGGAAAGCCGCCGAGCGTATCCATCAGAAAGCCCGTGAAGAATGGAAAGCGGCCTGGCCTATCGAGTTCCGGGAAAATCGCGCAATCCAGAAAGAGTTTGACCAACTGCTCAGGCAGCTCGAAGAACCACTGACAGAAGAAAGAAAAAAGAACGAGGCGCTAAAACAGGCCATCGTGGAAAAAGCGGAAGGGCTGATCGACCACGAACCATTAAACGACGCCATGAACCAGGCGAAGTCTCTTCAGGGTGAATGGCAGCAGGTGGGAATTACCCGCCACCGGGAAGACCGGAAGCTCTGGCAGGCCTTCCGCAACGCTTGCGATCAGATTTTTGCCCGCCGGGACGCGGAAAAAAATGAGCAGCAGGAACAAAGTCGCGCCGCAGATGAAAAAGCAGCGGCCATTCTGGAAAACGCCCTGCAACAGACCAAAAACCAGTCCCGGGACGATCTGGCAGGCAGCCTCGCCGCCCTGGACAGTCTGACCAGTGAACCGCTATCGACCCAGCTAAAGGGTCAGGTCCAGCAGGAGCAGTCACGACTGAGAGAACTGCTCGAATCACTTCGAAGCCGCGAGAAACTCGAAGAATGGCAAAGCCATATCCGCGCGCGAGCGGAAGCGCCTCTGAGCGAGTCCGGCCTGCCTAAAAACTGGAAAAATCTGGCAGCGAACCTTGAGATGGCAGACGCCACTGAACTGGTGATTCGGGCCGAAATACTGGCGGAGATACCCGCTCCGGCCGATGAACAGGCCCTGCGAATGGAAATTCAGGTTCGGCGGTTGGCAGATGGTATGGGCGGCAATGGCAATGACCAGAGCCCACTGGCCCAAATGGAAGAGCTGGTCGCGAGCTGGTGCCTGAGCCCGCAGGACGATTCAGTCAATCAGACACGTGCCGAGCGTCTGATCGCGGCACTTCAGGCTGCTATCAGCAAATAAAACTGACCGGCTCACACATCCCTTTTGTGGCCACGCACAAATTCCCTGGCGTCTTTCACGGCGCCCAGGGAATCTTTCTCCATGGCATCCATTTCGCCCTCCGCCAGATAAAACACCATATCGACACTGTGCCGGTAATATTTGGAAGGTAATCTGTTCAGCGCTACGCACATAACGTCAGTCAGAAAATCTTCATCATCATCGGGCTGCCGTGTTTCTTCAATGGCGTCGGCCACCAGCTTTTCATAAAGGTTATCAATCGCGTCTCTAAGAGACATGGCTTTGCTCCTGCTGCATGAGATCGTTCTGATTACACAATAGTTGGGACTGTCCGAAAAGTCATGATCACTGCCGTTAGCCTGCCGACGGGTTGAGCAATTTCGCCAATGTAATTGGCACTGCCCGCCATTACGCCTTTGGCATCCCAACCGCTATGGTTATCCACTTATATGAACTCCGACCCGACTATTCCAAACGAGGACAGGAAATGACCAGCGAAGCCTATATCTTCGATGCGGTCCGCACGCCCAGAGGGCGCGGCAAAAAGGACGGTGCGTTGCACAGCGTTAAACCCATCACCCTGATGACTCAGATTTTGAAAGCGCTTCAGGCGCGCAACAACCTGGATACATCACAGGTGGACGACATAGTCCTGGGTTGCGTCACGGCTGTTGGTGACCAGGGGGCAGACATTGCCAAAACCGCCGCTCTGGCGGCCGACTGGGATGAAGTGGTTGCTGGTGTCACCCTGAACCGTTTCTGCGCCTCGGGTCTGGAAGCCGTCAACCTGGCGGCCATGAAAGTGCGGTCCGGCTGGGAAGACCTGGTGGTCGCCGGCGGCGTCGAAGCCATGTCCCGGGTACCCATGGGGTCGGATGGCGGCGCCTGGGCTACGGATCCCGCCACCAACCTGCATACCGGGTTCATGCCCCAGGGAATCGGCGCCGACCTGATTGCCACCCTGGAAGGCTTTAGTCGCGAGGATGTCGACGGATTTGCGGTCAGATCCCAGCAAAAAGCCGCTAACGCCTGGGAAAAGGGCTATTTCGCCAAGTCCATCGTGCCCGTGACGGATCAGAACGGCGTGGTTATCCTGGATCAGGATGAACACGTTCGCGGCAGCACTTCTGTGGAATCGCTTTCCGGGCTCAAACCGGCTTTCCAGATGATGGGAGAGATGGGCTTTGACGGCGTGGCGCGAGAAAAATACCACTATGTCGAGAAGATCAATCACGTCCATCATGCCGGTAACTCCTCCGGCATCGTTGATGGCGCCACCGCCCTGCTGATAGGCAGTGAAGCCAAGGGTAAGGCCCTGGGTTTGCGGCCACGTGCCCGGATCCTGGCAACGGCGGTCACCAGCACAGACCCCACCATTATGCTCACTGGCCCCGCACCAGCAGCCCTCAAGGCGCTCGGAAAAGCAGGAATGACACCAGACCAGATTGACCTGTTTGAAGTGAACGAGGCGTTTGCCTCGGTGGTGATGCGGTTTCAACGGGAACTGTCGGTACCGGATGAAAAAGTCAATGTGAACGGCGGTGCCATTGCGATGGGGCACCCGCTGGGCGCAACCGGCGCCATGATCCTGGGCACCCTGCTCGACGAACTGGAGCGCAGAGAACAGCGCTTCGGCCTGGCCACCCTGTGTGTGGGCGGCGGCATGGGCATTGCCACCATCATCGAGCGTATCTGAGCCGATCACAGACTTCGAGGAGACCATTATTATGAGTGTCATTAAGTACGATCTGGGTTCAGACAAGATTCTGACCCTCACCATTGATATGCCCGGCCAGTCCGCGAATACCATGAACGCAGAGTTCCGCTCCGCCCTGTCAGAGACGGCCAGCCGCGTTCAGGCTGATCTGGACAAGATCGCAGGCATTATCATCACCTCCGCCAAGAAAACCTTTTTCGCCGGTGGCGACCTGAAAGAGCTTCACAAAGTCACCCGGGATGACGCGGAACAGTTCCAGGCGATGGTTAACGGCCTGAAAGCCGACATGCGCAAACTGGAAACCAGCGGCAAGCCTGTGGTGGCCGCCATCAACGGTTCAGCGCTGGGCGGTGGCCTGGAAATCTGCCTGGCCTGCCATCACCGCGTGGTGATGGACGACGACAAAATCCAGCTAGGACTGCCAGAAGTGACCCTGGGCCTGCTGCCCGGCGGCGGTGGCACCCAGCGATTGCCGCGCATGATTGGACTGGAAGCCGCCTTCCCTTTTCTGATGGAAGGCAAAAAAGTAAACCCGCAAGCCGCGCTCAAGGCGGGCATTGTGAACGAGCTGGCCTCATCTGCGGATGACATGATGGCAAAAGCCAGAGCCTTCATTGAGGCCAATCCAAAATGCCAGCAGCCCTGGGATCAGAAAGGCTTCAAATTCCCTGGCGGTGCGCCCCATCACCCTGCCATGGCCCAGAAACTCGCCATTGCCCCAGCCATGCTAAAGCAGAAAACCAAAGGCTGTTACCCGGCGCCGGAGCGCATTCTGTCTGCAGCCGTTGAAGGCGCCCAGGTGGATTTCGACAACGGCAGTCTGATTGAAACCCGCTACTTCGCCGAGCTGGCCATCGGCCAGGTGGCCAAAAACATGACCGGCACCTTCTGGTTCCAGCTGAACGCGGTGAACGCCGGTGAAAGCCGCCCGCAAGGCGTGGAAAAAACCACCTTCCGCAAGGTGGGCGTGCTGGGTGCCGGCATGATGGGCGCGGGTATTGCCTATTCCACGGCCACCCGTGGTCTGAACGTGATACTTAAAGACGTTTCAACAGAAAACGCCGAAAAGGGCAAAGCCTACTCTGAAAAACTGCTGGCGAAAAAAGTCAGTCGTGGCCGCATGACCGAAGAGCAAAAGGCCGAGATACTGGGCCGCATCAAAGCCACCGGCGACCCGGACGAGCTTGAAGGCTGCGATCTGGTGATTGAAGCCGTATTCGAAGACAGCGGCCTGAAAGCGAAAGTCACCCAGGAAGCGGAAGGGAAGCTGGTCACCAACGGCATCTTTGCGTCCAACACCTCTACCATCCCTATCACCCAACTGGCTGACGCCTCGGCAAGGCCAGAGAACTTCATTGGCCTGCACTTCTTCTCTCCCGTGGACAAGATGCAACTGGTGGAAATCATCGTAGGCGCCAAAACCTCGGATGACACCCTTGGCCGGGCCTTCGACTACGTTCAGCAGATCGGCAAAATCCCGATTGTGGTGAACGACAGCCGCGGTTTCTTCACCTCCCGGGTGTTTGGAACTTTCGTGAACGAGGGCATCGCCATGCTGGGCGAGGGTATTCACCCTTCAAGTATTGAAAACGCGGGCGTGTTGTCTGGTATGCCGGTCGGCCCTCTGGCGATTTCCGACGAAGTCAGCATGACGCTGATGCAACATATCCGGGACCAGAGCAAAAAGGACACAGAAGCGGCAGGCAAAACCTGGAACGCGCATCCGGCGGAAACGGTGATCGATCAGATGGTTGGCACCCACAAGCGCAAAGGTAAAGCCGCCGGCGCTGGCTTTTATGACTACCCGGAATCTGGCAAAAAACAGCTCTGGCCCGAACTCGACAGGCTCTATGTTGATCAGGCAAAAGCGCGGTCCGCTGACCTGCAGGAGCTGAAAGACCGCATCCTGTTCATTCAGGCCATTGAAACCGTGCGCTGCCTTGAAGAAGGCGTTCTCAGAACGGTTGAAGATGCGAATATTGGCAGCATTTTCGGAATCGGCTTTGCGCCCTGGACCGGTGGCGCCATTCAGTTCATCAACCAGTACGGCGTTCGGGCCTTCGCTGATCGGGCAAAGGATCTTGCCGGGCAATTTGGCGAACGCTTCAACCCGCCGGCCATGCTCCTGGACAAAGCCGAAACCAACACGCCCTTTGCCTGATTTAACGCAAGTCTGCCCCGGGTTGACCCACACTCGCCCGGGGCAGATACAAACCTGCCCTGTTCATGGACAGATTGTCACCAAGCGAAACCGTCAAGCTATGGCAACGTCATCTGCCCTTGCCTACAATGACTTTAATGAGTCAATCCGGCATTGCACGTAAATCGTATATCCTCCCGCCAAATACGGTGTCAGTGGCCACCCGCTGTGCACGTAATGCCCAAAACCGCCAGGTAACCATTTTATGAGCATCGGTGAACGCGTCATGACCCGTCACAGCGAATCGGACCAATCCGTTAAACATCTCTGCAGAGCGATAGCCATTGGCCTGATGCTAGCGCTTCCCGGCCATGGATTCGCTGCTACGGAGTCAGCGGATACCACCTTCGAGCCGGTTTCCCCGACGGTTGATCAAGCTCGCGCCAATATACTGATTGCGCGCCAACTGCAGTTCACTCACTTCCGCGACATGGGCATCAACGACAGCCTGTCAGGGGATGTGTTTGACGCTTATCTGGAATACCTGGATGGCCAGCACATTTACCTGAGCCAGCAAGACATCAATCAATTCAGTGTGGTCAGGGAGAGTCTCGGCTCCGCCCTCAAAACCGGACAGCTCCAGCCCGGGTTCGACATCTACAACCTGGTGCAGAAACGCATTATCGAGCGGCTGAATTTTGCCATTAAGGTCGTAGAAAACGGGATTGATCAGCTCGACTTCGGTAGTGACGAGCAGATCCTGGTAGACCGTTCGAAAGCAGACTGGGAAGCCGACTCAGCGGCCATGGACACACTCTGGATGAAGCGCATCAAAAATGCGGTGCTGGCACAAAGGTTAAACGGAAGCAGTGATGACAAGATCGCAGAAGCACTTTTGCGCCGCTACGAAGGCCAGCTACAGCGTGCCCGTCAGGCTCGCAGTGAGGATGCGTTCCAGGCTTACATGAACGCGTTTGCCGGCATGTGGGATCCCCACACATCCTACTTTTCGCCGCGCACCTCCGAAAACTTCAACATCAACATGAGCCTGTCCCTGGAAGGCATCGGCGCCGTTTTGCAGGCCGACAATGAATACACCAAAGTGGTCCGTCTGGTTCCCGGTGGGCCGGCATCAAAGAACGGCCAGCTGCAACCTGCGGACCGAATCGTGTCTGTCACCCAGGAAGATGAAGAGAAGCCCGTCAACGTCATTGGCTGGCGCCTTGATGAAGTTGTGGACCTGATTCGGGGCCCGCGGGAGTCGGTGGTCACACTCGAAGTAATCCCGTCTGATGCACCGGATGAAACCGTCACCCAGTCTATTTCTATCAAACGGGACGAAGTAAAACTGGAAGAACAGAGTGCCAGCAGCGAAGTTATCGAGCTTGATCGCCAGGGCGAAACCTTCCGGATTGGTGTGATTAACATCCCGACCTTCTACGCCGACTTTAAAGCCATGCAGGATGGCGACCCCAACTATAAGAGCACCACACGCGACGTGCGCAATCTGATCAACGACCTTAAAGAAGAGGGCATCGATGGCATCGTAATGGACTTGCGGAATAACGGCGGTGGCGCGTTGCATGAAGCCAATGACCTGGTCGGCCTGTTTATCGAAGATGGTCCGACCGTACAGATTCGCAACTCTAATAACGACGTGAAAATATTGGAGGATCAGGATCCATCGGTGAGCTATGACGGCCCACTGGTGGTGATGGTAAACCGCATGAGCGCTTCGGCCTCGGAAATCTTTGCGGGAGCGATACAGGACTACGGCCGGGGTCTGGTGGTTGGCTCACAAACGTTTGGTAAAGGCACCGTGCAAGCGGTGCGCCCCCTGAACCACGGGCAACTGAAAATCACCCAGAGCAAGTTCTACCGGGTATCAGGCGGATCGACCCAACATAAAGGTGTGGTTCCCGATATTGAGATCCCGTCTCGCATCGACAAAACCCGGATCGGTGAAGATGCGCTCGACCACGCTTTGCCCTGGGACCAGATTGAGGCCGTGCCACATGGACGCTACTTTGATTTCAGCGGCATCATCGACGAATTGCGCGCACGCCATGATGATCGTTTTGCGGTCAGTCCTGAATTCCGTCTGCTCCAGAAAGAGATCGACTTTCTGAAAGAACAACGCGCCAAAACATCGCTCAGCCTGAACATTGATAAGCGAACCGAGTACCATTCCCAGGTCGAAAAGACACGGCTGGCGATTGCCAACGCCCGGCGCGAAATCCGCGGCGATGAGCCATTTGACACGCTGGATCAACTTGATGACTGGCAAGATCAACAGACAGCGGACCTTGATAGCACCGATGAAGATATGGATTTCATCGTCGAAGAAGGGGGCAACATCATGGCCGACATGCTTGAGCTGGATCAGCGCATGGCATCAATACTGAGCCCAAAACAAATTACAGCTCAGACCAAGTAATACCAACCGTCGAAACCATGGTCGTAGCGACCGGGGATGGCGGTGAAGACCGGTCAGCGATCAACGGAAGAGCGTTTTCATGCCTGCTGAGTCCGGGCGGCTGACCACTCCCTTCTCTGTCACGATGACATCAATCAGTCCCGCCGGGGTGACATCAAAAACCGGATTGAATACTGGAACGGAGTCAGGCGCTATTGGCTGACTCCGAACCTGACGCAGTTCGGTTCCGTCCCGCTCTTCAATGGGAATATCAGCGCCGGACTCAAGCGCCATATCCACAGTGCTGGACGGCGCCACAACCATAAAGCCCACTCCGTGATAACGGGCCAGCACCGCCAGGCTGTAGGTCCCGATCTTGTTGGCAACATCGCCATTGGCGGTAATGCGATCAGCGCCCACAATCACCCAGCTGACTTTACCCGACGCCAGTATCGCTGCCGCCGCGCTATCGGCATTCAGCGTAACGGGGATGCCGTCCCGAGCAAGCTCCCAGACCGTTAAGCGGCTGCCCTGGAGCCAGGGCCGAGTCTCATCGGCAAACGCGTTCACCAGCAAGTCAGCCTCATGCAGACGGCGAATGACGCCCAGTGCAGTACCGTATCCGCCGGTTGCCAGGGCACCGGTATTACAATGGGTCAGCACCGAGATCGGTTGCGCGACATTTATGTGTGCCAGGGCGTGATCTGCCATGGCCAGATTTGCCGCCAGATCGTCCTCGTGAATCGATACCGCCGCCGCCGACAGCCGTGAAATGGCCTGGTCCCGGGTCTCACACTGGTCAAGCTGTTCTCGCATTCGCTGCAACGCCCAAAACAGGTTAACCGCCGTGGGGCGGGATTCCGCCAGTACCTGCATGGATTGAATTACCTGACTGCGCCAGTCTTCGCCCGTCGCTTCCCTGGCCGCCAGCGCAACGCCGTAGGCCGCGCTGATGCCTATGGCAGGCGCACCTCTGACCACCATGTCACCGATAGCCCGGGCAACGCTCTCAGCGGTATCCAGCGATATCCAGACTTCCTGATCCGGCAGCAAACGCTGATCCAGCAAATCAAGGCGACTGTCGTGCCAGTGCATCGCAACGGTGCCAATCAAGCGGTTGCCGGTCATCGCCGGGGTCTGACTCATAGAAAGCTCCAAACTAAGGTGGTCGGCGGCCAGTATAACGCCATAAGCGCTATTATCTCAGCCTTCTGGCACCGCTTTCTATCCGGCGGACAGGGTAGTTCTATGGCCGGACGCTCGCTATACTTCGCGTCTGACTTACCAAGCGTTAACACCACAAGGCAGGATGAATGACGGCAGACACCATCAACGCAGCAGATATCCGCATCAACGCTCGCTGGCTGATTCCCGTAAAGCCCGCCAACACGGTTCTGGATCATCAGGCCGTGCTGGTACAAGGGGATCGTATCGCGGCCATTCTGTCCCAAAGCGAAGCCGATGAGCGTTATCGTGCAAAAGAGGTGATTGACCTGCCCTCGCACGTGGTCCTGCCCGGCCTGATCAATACCCATGGCCACGCTGCCATGTCGCTGTTCCGGGGAATGGCCGACGACCTGCCACTGATGACCTGGCTGAACGATCACATCTGGCCCGCCGAAGGCGAATTCATCAGCGAGACCTTCATCGCCGACGGCACCCAGCTTGCGATGGCGGAAATGTTGCGTACCGGAACCACAACCTTTTCCGACATGTATTTTTTTCCTGAAATCGTCGCACAGCTTGCCCACGATGTCGGCATGCGGGCCCAGGTATGCTTTCCGCTACTGGACTTCCCAACGCCCTGGGGCTCAGGCCCGGACGAGTACCTGAGCAAAGGCCAGGCCTTCATCGAACAGTGGCAGAACAACGCCTTTATTTCACCGGCCATCGGCCCTCATGCGCCCTACACCGTTTCTGACGAGCCGCTGACCAGAGCCGTAGCGCTGTCGAAACAGACCGGCGCGGCCATTCAGATCCACCTGCACGAAACCGCTTTTGAAGTAGCGGACGCCATCGAGAAAACCGGCATCCGGCCAACGGCCCGCATGGCGGACCTCGGTCTTCTGGGGCCGAATACCCAGTGTGTTCACATGACCCAGATTGACGAATCTGACCTGGCACTGCTGCAGCAAACCGGCGCCCACGTGATTCACTGCCCGGAATCCAACCTTAAACTGGCCAGTGGCCTTTGCCCGGTTCACAAGATGCGGGAAGCCGGTGTCAACGTCGCCATTGGTACCGATGGCGCTGCCAGCAACAACGATCTGGATCTGTTCGGTGAATTGAGCACGGCCGCCATGTTAGCCAAAGCCGTCGCCGATGACGCCTCAGCCCTGTCCGCCCATGAGGCTCTTGCCATGGCGACCATCGCCGGGGCCCGCGCAATTGGCCGGGACAAAGACATCGGCTCCCTCGAGGCCGGCAAACTGGCGGACCTGATTGCTGTTGATCTGAGCGATCCGTTTCTTCAGCCCGTATATGACCCTGCGTCCCATCTCGTTTACAGCCGTCATGGACGCCAGGTCAGCCACAGCTGGATCGGCGGCGTGCCCCAGGTACAGAACGGGGAACTGACACGAATAGACGTGCCGGACTTGATGCTGAGAGTACAGAGCTGGTCAGACAGAATCCGCGAACAGCAAGCCCGCTGATACGCCAATTTGAAGAGTAGGCAGACCGCCATGAGCAACCAGAACCCGAATCAGACACAAAACGTAGACCAGGGCGAGATCGCAAAATTCAACGCCCTGGCGAGCCGCTGGTGGGACCCCACCAGTGAATTCAGGCCGTTACACGACATCAACCCGCTGCGCCTGAACTATATTGAGGAACGGTGCCCGCTGGCCGGCAAACGAGCCGTGGATGTTGGCTGCGGCGGCGGCCTGCTTTCAGAAGGCATGGCCCAGCGCGGTGCCCACGTTACCGGCATTGATATGGGTGAAGCGCCGCTGGCAGTCGCCAAACTTCACGGCATGGAATCCGGTATCAGCGTCGACTACCAGCAGATCACTGTGGAAGAACTGGCCCGGGATCCGGAACACGCAGGTCAGTACGACCTGGTCACCTGCCTGGAAATGCTGGAGCACGTTCCCGATCCCGCGTCTGTGGTGAAAGCCTGCGCCGCACTGCTCAAGCCCGGCGGGCATCTGTTTGTGTCCACTATCAACCGCAACCCCAAGTCTTTCCTGTTTGCCATTATCGGCGCCGAATACGTGCTGCGCCTGCTGCCCAGAGGCACCCACGAGTGGCAGAAGTTCATCCGGCCCTCGGAGATGTCGGATCATCTGCGCCACGCCGGGCTGGAAGTCAGCGATCTGACCGGTATGACTTACAACCCCATCACCAAAGTCTATCGCCTGGGGCGTGACGTCGACGTCAACTATTTGATGCATGCCATCGACTCACGCGGGGAAAACGCAGCGTCGTGAACCACCACCCTTCTGCTGTTCTGTTTGATCTGGACGGCACACTCATTGACACCGCACCGGATTTCATTCGGTGCCTGAACCAGCTCCGACGATCCTACGAACTCGAAGCGCTACCAAGCGCCTTTATACGTCAATGGGTATCCGACGGTGCCCGCGCCATGGTGCGCATCGGTTTTGGCGTTGAGCAGGACCAGCCCGGCTACACCGAACTGCGGACAGAGTTTCTGGACCTATACGAGATCGGGGTCGCGGTTGAAACCGAACTCTTTAAGGGAATGGACAATCTGTTGCGGTCGCTGGAATCCCGCCGAATTCCGTGGGGCATCGTCACCAACAAGCCCGTGCGTTTTGCCGCACCGCTGATCCGCGCGCTGGGTCTGGAGAAGCGCTGCTCAACTCTGATCTGCCCGGACCACGTCACGAAAAGTAAACCCGATCCAGAGGCCCTGTTTCTGGCTTGCCACGAAGCAGACGCGGCGCCTGAACAAGCAATTTACGTGGGCGACCACGAACGCGACATTCAGGCCGGTCAAAACGCCGGCATGAAAACCATCGCGGTTCGCTACGGCTACATCGAGCAGCCGGAAACGGTGGAACTTTGGCAGGCGGACCTGATTGCCGATACCGTCGACGACCTGACAAAACTGTTACAATAGAGGAGCTTGATCGCCGCGGAGGCGGCGCCTTTTCGCAGATTCTATGCAGCCTTTGGCAACGGAGAAACACCATGCAGGACTACCAGGCACCAGCCGATCTACTTAAAAACCGCATCGTTATGGTCACGGGTGCTGGCAGTGGCATTGGCAGAACGGCCGCCAAAACCTATGCGGCTCATGGTGCCACGGTCATTCTGGTTGGCCGCACTGTGTCGAAGCTCGAGTCCGTGTATGACGAGATTGAATCCGCCGGTCACCCAAAGCCAGCCATTGTCCCGCTGAATTTTGAAGGCGCTGCGGTGAAAGAGTATGAGGAGCTGGCCATGACCATCGAAGAAAATTTCGATCATCTGGACGGCTTACTTCATAACGCGGCCATTCTGGGCAATCGCAGCCCGGTAGAGCTTTATGATCCGGAGATCTGGTCAAAAGTCATGCACGTAAACGCCACCGCGCCGTTCCTTCTCAGCCGCGCGATGATCCCGCTGCTACGCAAGTCGGACGGCGCTTCAGTGGTATTTACGTCATCCGGCGTCGGGCGCAAGGCAAGAGCTTATTGGGGCGCCTATGCCGTTTCGAAATTTGCCGTTGAGGGCCTGAGCCAACTGCTATCAGAAGAACTGGACGACGATCGCCATAATATCCGGGTGAACAGTCTTAATCCCGGCGCGACTCGTACGAATATGAGGTCGCGCGCCTACCCGGCGGAAAATCCGCAGAAGAATCCGACACCGGAAGACCTGATGCCGGTTTACCTGTATCTGATGGGTCAGGACAGCAAAGAACTTAACGGCCAGCAAATTGACGCGCAGCCAAAGTAATTGAAAGCAATGGAATTGATTTTTTACACAACGTCCCAGTGCCATCTTTGCGAAGTAGCAGAAGCTCTGCTGGTGAATACCCCCATGCCGCAGCCGGTACCCGTGGATGCGATTGACATTGCCCAGTCCGAAAAACTGGTGGAGCGCTACGGCACGCGCATTCCGGTGCTGCACCGCACCGACACCGGCGAGGAGCTGGACTGGCCATTTACCAGGGACCAGTTATTACACTTTCTTCGATGAGGAACACCTGACATGTTGATGGTTATCTCCCCCGCCAAAACGCTGGATTACGAAAGCCCCCTGGCCACTGAAAAAAGCAGTCAGCCTGATTTTCTGGACGACGCCTGTGAGCTGGTCGATCAGCTAAAGACTCTGGAACCCCACGACATCAGCAACCTGATGGGTATTAGCGACAAGCTGGGACAACTCAATGCAGAGCGATTCAGTACGTGGCATACCCCGTTCACACCGGACAATGCCCGTCAGGCGGTGCTGGCGTTCAAAGGCGACGTATACACCGGCCTGGACGCAGAAAGCTTCAGCGATAAAGAGTTCGACACGGCCCAGAAACGCCTGCGCATTCTGTCCGGCCTTTATGGCGTATTGAAACCACTGGATCTGATGCAGCCCTACCGCCTGGAAATGGGCACAAAGCATGAAAATAAACGGGGTAAAGACCTTTACGCCTTCTGGGGCAGCAAGGTCACTGACGAGCTGAATCGCCTGTTGAAAGCCGACGACGGCATGCTGGTAAACCTGGCCTCCAACGAATACTTCAAAAGCGTGCGCAAAAAGGAACTCGAGGCCCGGCTAATCACCCCCCAGTTCAAGGACTGGAAAAACGGCCAGTACAAGATGATCAGCTTCTACGCCAAAAAAGCCCGCGGCCTGATGTGCCGTTACGCGATTCAGAACAACATCACCCAGGCAGACGACCTGAAGGGATTCGACCTGGAGGGCTATCGCTTCAGCGAAGAGCAATCAGACGCCGACAACTGGGTATTTCTGAGAAGTGAACAGTAAAAAGAAGGCAGCCAGTAAACATCCTTCACCGTTTGGAGCGGCACATGAGTGAAGCTTTATTTTCCCAGATCGCAATGGTAGTCCTGCTGACAGGCCTGATTGTCTGGATGGGCTTTATTGTTTGGGACCTCGCCAAAAAGTCCCAGGCGGGACGTTTCGGCACCATCGCCTTATTTACGATACTGGGTGCTGGCGTGGTGGGTTTTATTGTTAAAACCGTGTTAGTCGAAATCATGCAGATTTGATGTATCATCCCTCCCCTTTCTGAATAGACATCACCCAAAGCTGACAAGGACACGGACCATGTGGTTTCGTAATGCCCGCGTATTTCGTTTTACCAAACCTTTTGAAACCACAGCCGAAGCTCTGGAAGAGCAGCTTCAGGCTGAGGCCTTCAAACCCTGTGGCCCACAGGAAACGGCTCGTCAGGGTTGGGTGCCGCCAATGGGTAAACACAGCGACCTGCTGGTTCACAGCGCCGGTGGCTGCTTTCTGATTGCCCTGCGCAAGGAAGAAAAACTGCTGCCCTCCTCTGTGATCAAAGAGCTGGTCGACGAAAAAGCGGAAGCCATCGAGATAGAACAGGGGCGAAAAGTCCGCCGTAAAGAAAAAGACGAACTGAAGGAAGAAGTGACCCTGGAAATGCTCCCCCGGGCCTTCTCCAAAAACCGTCGCTGCTACGCTTATCTGGCGCCGGCTGACGGTGTTCTGGTGGTAGACGCCGGCTCCGCCAAACAGGCGGAAGACCTGGCATCGGCCCTGCGTAAAAGCGTTGGCTCCCTGCCTGTCCGGCCTCCGGCGGTCGAGCAGGCACCCTCTTTTACCTTTACGGGCTGGCTGAACGAATCCATCGACTTGCCGCCAGCCATTGAGCTGGGCACCGAATGCGAGCTGAAAGATCCGTCCGAAGATGGCGGGGTCGTTCGTTGCAAGGGCCTCGACCTGCAGGGCGATGACATACGCACCCACCTTGATGCCGGCATGCTGGTTACCAAACTGTCGGTGACCTGGGACGATAATGTGTCTTTCGTGCTGGATGAAGAGCTGGGCATCAAACGCCTGAAATTCGGAGAAACGCTTCAGGAAAAACTGGACGACGCAGACGCCGACGATGCGGCTGCACGCTTCGATGCGGCTTTCTCTCTGATGACGCTTGAAATGTCGCGGTTGATTCCCGGGCTGCTGGAAGCGCTGGGCGGCGAGGATCGCTCGGCCGTTATCGACCAATAAGCGCCAGGTTCAGTGGGGGCTCTGATCCAGACGCTCCCGCTGCCAGTCTTTTTCCGGTTCATTCAGCACCAGTAGCAGGTCCATCACGTCTTCCTCCGGGTTATACCGGGTTTCAAATCCCAGGTGTTCCGCCAGGCGCAACATCGGAATGTTGTCGGATAACACGTTTCCTGTCATTTCTACCGTACCCCTGGCCCGACAGTAATCGATCATCTTCTGCATCAGGGCCACACCCAGCCCTTCGCCCTTCATCTTGTCATGCACCATCACCGCGAATTCACAGCGCAGATTGTCAGCGTCCGTCCAGGTTCGCACGGTGCCCAGGGTTTCCTCGCCCTCGGCGTCTTCCCGAGGGGCATTGGCAATAAAGACCATTTCACGGTCGTAGTCGATCTGCACCATCTGAGCGACGTCTTCCCGCGAAAAGTTTTTTCGATACTGGAAAAACCGGTAACGGATAGACTCGGGCGACTGCAGTTCGTGAAATGCTCTGTGTGCCGGCTCATCTTCGGCAAGGGCCGGACGGATAATCACCCTTCGACCGGATTTCGGCAGAACCACCCATTCTTCCAGCTCTCGGGGATAGGCCTGGATAATCGGCTTTCCGGGTTCGTCGGACAGATCAATCGCCACGTTGACGGCGACAGCCCCACTATCATTAAACAGCAAGGGCGAGATTTCCAGCCCCCGGATTTCCGGAATATCAATCACAATCTGCGACAGGGTAACCAGTGTTTCCGCCACCGCCCGGATGTCGTCCTCCGGCTTGAGACTGTGCTCGTTCAGCAGCTTGTACATGTAAGTGCGCCGCAAAAGTTCCCTCGCCAGCACCATGTTCAGCGGCGGCAAGGCAATCTGCCGGTCCGACAGCACGTTGATCTGCGCGCCGGCAGCACCACAGACCACCAACGGACCGAACAGTTCATCACGGGTGATGCCGACACTGAATTCAATACCCCCCACATGCTGATAGGAATGCTGTACGGCGAACCCCAGAAAACCACTGTCCGGATAGTGCTTCTGGTATTCCTCCATCAGAAACCGGCAGGAATCGATAATGGCGCCTTCGCTGTTCAGTTTCTGCACTGTGCCCTTGTAACGGCGCTGCCCGGTGCTGAGCGCAATCAGTGGAATGCAAGTCTGCTCATGGATCAGAGTAATGTCGATCGGCCGGCGTTCAACTGCGAAAGCTTCAAGCACCTCGTCTACGTCATCGCAGTAGATCGTTTCCACAGTGTTGATGCCGTAATCGCGAATCACATCGCGGGATTCCCGATTCGTCAGACAATAGCGCTTATCGGACAGGGCTTCAGTCACCGTTCGCCGGCTCTGGGACCGATGGGCAAAGTGATCCGTGAAGGATTCCGGCGTTTCGGTCAATAGGCGCTGAACCCGCTGATGGCGAACATGCTGCATAAAAGCCATCACGGCTTTTTCGGGATTGAAAAACGAAGGCAGGCCGGCACGATAAAACTCATCGCGGGCGTCCAGCACCGTGCTCTGTCCCAGCCAGCAGGTGAACACGTTCAGCCGGGTACCCTTGGCTGCCTGAACCACCGCATCGGCAATTTGCAGACTGTCTTCGGTGAGAGTCGGCGCGTACATCACCAACAGATTGGTGATCTGGGAATCTTTCGCGAGTATTTTTACAGCGCGCGCGTACAGATCCGGAGAGGCGTCATAACCGAGGTCAATCGGGTTTTTTCGGGTCCAGTAGCTGGGCAGATGGGTCGCCATGGCCTCGATGGTTTCGTCTGACAAAACCGCCAGTTCGCCATCCATATAGGCGAGTCGATCCACCGCCAGAACCCCGGGCCCGATACCGTTAGCCATTATAGCCAGGCTTTCCTTACGCAGTGTACGCATACGGGTCAAGGTTTCCAGCGCGTCAAACATCTGACCCAGACCATCGACTCGTAGCACCCCCGCTCGCTGCAGCATGGCGTCGTAAATGGGATCAGTTCGGCTCAGGCCAGCGGGCATTTTATGGGGCATCCATTCTGATTCCGGAACACGGCCGCTTTTCACCGCAATGACCGGCTTGGTGCGGGAGGCCACACGCACCGCTGACATGAAACGACGGGGATTGGGGATATGCTCCAGGTGCAACAGAATCGCCCGGGTTTTCGTGTCCTGAGCCAGATAATCAATCAGATCGTCGTGGTCGATGTCCATGCCATCGCCCAGAGTCAGAAAATAGGAAAATCCGATGCCCCGGGCAAACGCCCAGTCGAGAATCGAGCTGGCAATGGTGCCGGACTGACCGATAAAGGCCACTTTACCTGGAATAGCTCCGATATGAGCGTAAGTTGCATTGAGTTTCCGCGCCGGCACCATCAGGCCAATGGTGTTCGGGCCCAGTACCCGTATGCCACTTTCCCGCGCGGCCTGGCGAACCGAATACATTAACGGCTTGCCGGTTTTACTGTGGCTCCGGGACATGCCACCGGTCATCACGATGGCCGTTCGGACCCCCGCTTCACCGAGCTTGCGAATCATCTTCGGCACTGTTGCTGGCGGTGTACAGACAATGGCGAGATCGGCTCTCACCGCCATCTGTGACACCTTTCGCACGCACGGCACCCCATGGACCGAGTCGTAGTGATTGCGATTGATCACTGACAACTTGCCCTCGTATCCACCCCCCAGCAGATTGCGCAGCACCATGCCGCCCAGATTATCGGAACGTTCGGACGCACCAACAACCACAATGGAACTGGGGTTGAACAGGCTTTCCAGATAACGGGTGCTCACGCAGATCTCCTTAACCGGGTGATTCCTGATTGCAGCCCTATCTTAGGCCCTTGAAGTGCAATGCGAAACGTTCTGAATGCCTAAGACCAAAGAATTCAGGAAAGCTCGGATTTTCCCTGTTAACATTCAAACTATAAAAGCTACAACAGAAGGTCGGGACCAGCCGTATGACAACCGGATTCTTTTCGCACGATGACTTTGCCTCGCATGTAATGGGGCCCGAGCACCCGGAATGCCCCGAGCGCCTGTCATCTATTATCAGCTACCTGGGCCAGACCGGCCTTGATCAGACGCTGGACTGGGTCAAACCGGAAGAAATCACCCGCGATCAGCTGCTGCTCGCTCACCCGGAAGGCTATCTGCACCAGCTTGAGATGATGCAACCCACCAAGGGCCGGGTCTACACCGACCCTGACACGGCGATGATGCCTCACACGCTGAGGGCGGCGCGCCTGGCCGCGGGTGCCAACATCCAGGCTGTCGACATGGTGCTCAGCAGCCAACTGACCAACGCTTTTGTCTGCGCGCGGCCGCCCGGCCACCACGCCGAGCGAAGCAAATCTATGGGGTTCTGCTTTTATAATAACGTGGCGCTGGCCGCAAAACGCGCTCTGAATTTCCATCATCTGGAGCGGGTCGCCATCATTGATTTCGATGTGCACCAGGGGAATGGCACCGTTGATATTGTCAGTGGGGACGATCGTATTCTGATGTGTTCCAGCTTTCAGCACCCTTTTTACCCGCACTCTCACGTTCACCGTCAGGCAGCGAACATTATCAACACGCCGATTGCGGCGGGAGAGTCAGCGCTGGGTTACCGCAAGATTGTGGAAGAGGCGTGGCTGAAGAAACTGCAGGATTTCCGGCCCCAGATGATTCTGATATCCGCCGGGTTTGACGGCCACAAGCTGGACCCGCTGGCCGAGCTGAACCTGGAAGCGGACGACTACCGCTGGCTCACTGAAATACTGGCCAGCGTTGCCCACGACCATGCCAACGACCGTATAATCTCCACTTTGGAGGGCGGTTATCATCTGAAGGCACTGGCCGAAAGTGTCAACGCCCACCTGGAGGTTCTCAGCCAGATTCACTGACAGTGTTAACTGCTTGGTGTCAGGGTTCCATAGCCCCGGGCCTGCTGCATATCGGGCCTTTCGCCCTCGCGCTGCAAGCGAATGGTTGTGCGACGGTTGTCTGCCGCCCGGTTGGAAGCGGGATACTGATCGGCGTGCGCGCGGACAATGATCAAATCCTCGGGCATGCCTTCACTGATCAGGTAGTCCGCCACGGCATTGGCACGCTCCTCTGACAGCGCACGGTTGTTAATACGGCTGCCACTGCTGTCGGTGTGGCCATCCACAAAAACCCGCTCCACGGTAGAGTCCGCCTGCACATAGGTAACAATGTTGTCCAGCAGGCGACGGTCTGCATCGGAAAGCCGGGAACTGGCGGGGCCAAACGGTACTCGTGAACGCTGAATCTGATCAAAATTCACGGGCAAAAGGCCCGCTGTGCAGGCGCGATAAGCCGGAAACTGCCTGGAAAAATTAATGTTTGATACCCGAACCCGCACCGGACTGCGGTCATACCAGGATTCCCGGGTCATGGTCGGGCTCATCCCATCCATCAGCCCCTGTATCAGTATCATAGACTGGCGTTCATTGAGCTCTACCTGCCTGCGACCTTCCGACACTGATACACTGCCGACCGGCCGAGGCTTTACGCCAGGGCGCCAGGCCGGCGCCTCAACGACCATGCGACCAGCGCCTGGCCGCATAAGAGAAAGCTCAGACTCAAGAAAAAACAGCAGATTTTCGCCCGCCCGGTGTTTGAATACAGCCCGGCCGTAACCCGGCACATCATGCACCAGGCTGCACTCGAACACAGACTGGGACAGGTACCATTGGCTGTTCTCGATACCCGCACCGTAGGTGTCCGCCTTTAGCCCAGGGGCAATTAATACGGCAGCCAATACAGCGTACGTCAGCAGTCTTGTCAGGAAATGTTCTGAATATCTGGCCATACCGCCGGTCCGCTTTCTGGGTTCAGTCTAAGAAGGTTTACGGCAACTGTCCGGGATTCTTTAGCTCGCTCGCAGAAACAATCAGCAAGCGGTTCTGATATAATTTCGCCAGTTTTTGACCGCGCCTGGAATCCGTACATGACTGATCAACTGACCATTATCCGACCTGACGACTGGCACCTTCACGTCCGTGACGGCGAAATTCTGAACGACGTGGTGCCAGCGACCGCTCGCCATTTTGGCCGCGCCATCATTATGCCGAACCTTACCCCGCCGGTAACCGATGCAGCCATGGCCGCGGCTTACAAGCAACGGATACTGAGTGCAGCGAAGGGCACGGATTTTGAGCCCCTGATGACACTTTACCTCACCGAAGCCACAACCCCCGGCGACATAACATCCGCCAAGGATGCCGGCGTTGTTGCTGCTAAGCTTTACCCCGCCGGCGCCACCACCAATTCCGATTCGGGTGTGACCGATATCCGGAGGATTTATCCCGTGCTTCAGGCCATGAGTGACTGCGGCATGTTGCTACTGGTCCATGGCGAGGCCACTGACCCCGCCATCGATATTTTTGACCGGGAGAAAGTTTTTCTTGAAACAGTGCTGGCACCGACACTGGACGCCTTTCCATCGCTGAAGGTGGTGCTTGAACACATCACGACGGCGGATTCCGTAGACTTTGTGCAACAGCAGCAGGGCAACCGGCTTGGGGCGACCATCACCCCCCAACATCTTATGTACAATCGCAACGATATGCTGGTTGGGGGAATCCGTCCTCACCTTTACTGTTTGCCAATTCTCAAACGCAATCGCCACCAGCAGGCGCTGCGAAACGCCGTCGCCGGCGGCGATAACCATTTTTTCCTGGGTACCGATTCGGCACCTCATGCCAAAGACCGTAAAGAAGCAGCTTGTGGGTGTGCCGGCTGTTATTCGGCTTTCAGTGCGCTAGCGCTCTATGCCGAGGTTTTCGAGGAGCTGGGCGTGCTGGACAAACTCGAAGCGTTCGCCAGCTTCAACGGGCCAGACTTCTACGGCCTGCCCCGGAACCAGGACAGGGTTACCCTCGTAAAAAAAACCTGGCAGATGCCGGACTCACTGCCGCTGGCCGATAGCAGCATAGTGCCCTTGAAGGCTGGCGAACAACTGCAATGGCAAGTTGCCTAAACCCTAACTTCTGGAGTTCCAGTGACTGAAGAAACCAAATCGCCGCATCCGATGTCACGCCGCTTTCGCGGATTTCTTCCGGTTGTGGTCGACGTTGAAACCGGCGGTTTCAATCCGGAAACAGACGCCCTCCTGGAAATCGCAGCCGTCATTCTGACGATGGACGACGACGGCCGACTAAGGCGTTCAGAAACCCATGTGCAACAGATTGACCCCTTCGAGGGGGCAAACCTCGAGCAGTCCGCCCTCGACTTCACCGGCATTGATCCCTGGAGTTCCGATCGTGAGGCAGTGCCGGAGCGCGAAGGCCTGAGCGAGATACTCAGCCCCATTCGCAAGGCCGTTAAAGCCCATGACTGTAAACGGGCGGTGCTGGTGGGTCACAACGCCACCTTTGACCACAATTTTGTGTTCGCGGCAGCCATGCGGGCCGACATCCGGCGCAACCCGTTTCACCCGTTTTCCACCTTTGATACGGCCACCCTGGCCGGCCTGGCCTATGGCCATACGGTATTGGCGCAGGCCTGCAAACTGGCGGGCATTCCCTTCAGCAACAAAGAGGCGCATTCAGCGGCCTACGATGCCGAAAAAACCGCCGATCTGTTCTGCGGAATTGTCAATCGTTGGCGGGAACTCGGCGGATTCCCACCGCCGCCTCCGGAGCCCGCTGAAGAGTGGCAGGAGTAACAGCCCCATAAAAAAACCCGCACGGTTCTCACCGGCGGGTTTTTTTTCACTGCAGAAATTTACCAGTAAATTCCGCGCATAATAGACGCAAAGGCGACCTGCTCAGTCGATACTTTCGGTCTTTCGCCGGACTTGCTGCCACCTGCAGCCAGCGAATCCGGGAACATCCGATAACCGGTGTTCATCACAATCTCTCCCATCTTCGGCGCAACCGCGTGCAACACCTGCGCGAACGTACCCAGGCGTGTTGCAATACGTTTCGGGCGATACACAATCGCGTTGGCTACCATATCGGCCGCTTCGTCCGGAGTCAGAGTCGGCACCGAATCGTAAAGCTTGGTTGGCGCGATCATCGGCGTTTTCACCAACGGCATACTGATCGTTGTAAACGTCACGTTACGGTCAGACCATTCCGATGCAGCACAGCGACTGAAGGCATCCAAAGCCGACTTTGATGCAACGTAGGCCGAAAACCGCGGCGCATTGGTCAAAACACCAATGGACGATATATTGACAATGTGCCCCCGACGGCGCTCAAGCATTTTTGGTGCGAAACCCATGATCAGGCGAACGGAACCAAAATAGTTCAGCGACATGGTGCGTTCAAAATCGTGGAAACGATCGAAAGACAGATCCAGTGAGCGACGAATCGAGCGACCCGCGTTATTCACCAGCACGTCAACATGGCCGTGGTTCTCCAGCACGGTCTGAATGAACTTGTCGGCATCTGCCATATCCGAGAAATCGCATTGATATGGATGGACGCTTGCGCCCCTGGCTTCCAGAGCCGCCGCCACTTCACGAAGACGCTCCGGCTTGCGGGCGCCAATAACAAGTATGGCACCGGCATCGGCCAGTTTTTCAGCCGTTGCAAGCCCGATACCGGAGGTTGCACCTGTCACGACGCAGACACGACCCTCTACGGTGCCGCGCAGGGTGCGGTCCTTGAACAGATCCGGGTCAAGGTTGCGCTCCCAGTAATCCCAGATTACCGCTGAATAGTCTTCAAGCCGCGGCACTTCAATGCCGGTGTCTTTTAGTACCCGCTCAGTTTCACGAGCGTCAAACTTGGTGGGATAGTTGATGAACGAAAGCACGGAGCGCGGAATACCCATGTCGTCCAGAACCGCGGACGTCAAACGTTTCACTGGCGGCAGATTTTTCAGGCTCTGGCGGATGAACGGCGGTACGAACCCGAACATCCGTGAATCAATGCGCATCGCCATGCGTGGCGCGTGACCTGCTTCCGCAAAAATGTTGAGAATTTCACCCACTTTGTAGGGATCAGAATCCACCAGGTGGAAACAATTACCGTCTTCCCCGTCCAGATGCGCAATATGGTCCAGCGCGTTCACCACAAAATCCACCGGGACAACGTTTAGCCGCCCGCCTTCGATACCAATGGTGGGAACCCAGGCCGGCAGCGCATAGCGGATCTTCTGAATCAACTTGAAGAAGTAGTAAGGTCCATCGACCTTGTCCATCTCACCGGTCTCGGAATGGCCGATGACCATGCCCGGACGATACACGCGAAAAGGTATCTTGCAGCTCTCGCGAACCACTTTTTCAGATTCATGCTTGGTCTTTAGGTAAGGATGGTCGAGTTTTTCCGCTTCCTCGAACATGTCCTCACGAAATGTACCTTTGAACAGGCCGGCAGCCGCGATGGAAGACACGTGATGGAAGCACTTCGCGTCCATGGCCTCAGCCGCATTAACCGCACTGCGGGTGCCGTCGATGTTCGTGGCCTGCTGTGCTTCCTCATCCGCGCCCATGTCGTAAACGGCGGCAAGGTGGAAAAAATGATCAATGTTGCCCTTCAGCGATTTCATGGTTTTGGCGTCGATACCCAGGTTCGGGCTTGTCAGGTCACCAACCACTGCTTTAACGCGTTTCTCGTCGGCACCCCATCGTTCGCGAAGCACGTCCAGCTTGTTCTGCGACTGCTCACGAACCAACACGTAGACGGTACCGCCGCGAGCCAGCAGCTTGTCAACGAGGAAACGGCCGATGAAACCGGTGCCACCCGTTAGAAAGTATTTCATTGATTATCCACCTTGCTTACAAATAATTGTTGTTTGTCCCTGTTCCCTGCGATGTTCAGGCCCGGAGCCTGCGCATCGAGGGACACCAGAATTGTACTAAAATGCATTCCTCATGTATCGGACTTTGCCGAGGCAAATACTCGTCCAACTCTCCGTGATCGTGAGCGCTTCTACTGTGCTCGCAGGCGCTGCACCAGACGATGGCCCGCTGATACATCAGACGTGCTGTTTCTGAGCCTAGCACAAGGTTTTCACCCTGCCCGTAAATCCGCGTTATTACACACATGAAATGAAACTGCCTGCCAGCAATGCCATAATCCCACTCTGCTTTTTTAACGCCCGACTCCACTCTTTTCGATCTGGTGAACGTACTATGAGCAAGAATGATCCGAACGCCGACCGCTACATCACGATTGCCCGCGCCTGCCTAAAAGCCATCAATGATACGGCGGCCGATGCAGGTACTCGTGAGGAGAAGATTCAGGCGGTGTACGAGGCCATCGATAAAGCGTTCAACGACGAATTTGCGGAATACCGGCAAGCAGTAGCCGTGATGGGAACTGTTCTGGAACGGATCGCCAGTGGCCAGTTGGATGCCGGAGCTGCGGCCAGCCTGGCCCAAAAAACACTGGACCAGCAGCCGGAAGCCACCCGAAACGAAAAGATACACTGACAGGCAGGCGATATGACCCGAAAACTATACGATGTTTCATCAATGGCAAGGGCAGTAAAGCTGATCGGACTTGCAATGCTTTTGCTGCTGGTGACCGGCCACGTCCTTGCAGCGCCGAACCCAATCAAAAGCCCCAACGATAGCAATGAGTACCGTTATCTGAACCTGGACAACCAGTTACGGGTGCTTCTGGTCGAGTCACCCGGATCCGACAAAGCCGCGGCGTCCATGAACGTGTCCGTTGGCAGTGGCGACGACCCGGCAGCCCGTGAGGGCATGGCCCATTTCCTCGAGCACATGCTTTTTCTTGGCACTGAGCAATACCCCGAGCCCGGTGAGTACCAGCAATTCATCAGAAGCCACGGCGGCAGCCATAATGCCTTTACCGCTTTCCGTGACACCAATTATTTTTTCGACATTCAGGCCGAGCATCTGGACGCCGCCCTGGACCGGTTTGCCGAGCAGTTTGCCGCGCCGCTATTTACGGCCGAACTGGTTGACCGTGAACGTAATGCCGTTCATTCAGAGTTCAGCGCAAAACAGAAGGAAGATGGCCGCCGGTTCTATTCGGTAAAGAAAGCCATTAGCAACCCGGAGCACCCTTTCCACCAGTTTGCCGTCGGTAACCTGGCCACGCTCGAAAACACCGAACAGCGCCCCCTGCGGCCGGACCTGATCGACTTTTGGAAGGCTCGCTACTCATCCAACCTGATGACTCTGGCGGTCTACGGCCCCCAGCCTCTGGACGAGCTGGAAGCCATGGTCCGGGAACGCTTCAGCCGCATCGAAAACCGCCAGCTGGAAGCACGGGTTTACCAGGCGCCTTTGTTAACGGCAGGCACCCTTCCTGCCCGCGTTGAGGCGAAGACACTGAAAGATATCCGCTCGCTGTCGCTGTCCTTCCCGATTCCGTCTCAGCAGAAACACTATCGCAACAAACCGGTCAGCTACGTCGCTAACCTGCTGGGTCATGAAGGCCCGGGCAGTCTGTTTGACCGCCTGAAGCAGGCCGGACTGGTCGAGAGCCTGTCCGCTGGCAGCGGCATGGATACCGGTACCGAGGAAACCGTCGAAATCAGCATGTCTCTGACGCCGGAAGGATTGGCGAATCAGGAACGGATTCTTGACCTGACCTTTGCTTATATCGACAAGGTCCGCGACGAGGGCATTTCCAGGCAACGGTTTGAGGAAATGAGCCAATTGGCGCAGATCGATTTCCGGTTCCGGGAAAAACAGTCGCCCATCGGAAACGTCACCCGATTGTCCATGCAAATGCCACACGTGGCGCCAGAGGACGTTCTTCGGGCGCCCTGGATGATGGAAAGCTACGCACCTGATCAGTACCTGGAGGTTCTCTCCCGCCTGACGCCAGACAATGTTCTGGTATCGGTTCAGAATCCGGAACCGGATTTCGAATCACCGCAGACCACCCGCTGGTACGACGCTGAGTTTTCAATCGGCCCGCTGGATAACATCAACCCCGAAAGAAGAGATTCGACGAATCTGGCGCTGCCAATGGCCAACCCGTTCATACCCGCCGATCTGTCCATGATTCCCGGTAAATCCATGGCAAGCCCGGTTTCTCTCGGCATGATCGAAGGCATGAGCGTCTGGTACGCCCGGGACCTTAGTTTCGATACGCCGAAGGCGAACGTGTTTGTCGGGCTCAGAACACCGGCTACGACCGCGTCGGCCCGCAGCAATGTCCTGTCGTCACTGTTGATAGATGCCATTAACACCAGCCTTAACGCCTGGGCTTACCCGGCGCAACTGGCGGGGCTGGACTATAGCGTCTATCCCCATCTGCGCGGCATCACTATTCGCGTGGGCGGTTACAGCGACAAACTTCACACGCTCATGAGCCGCATACTGACTCAGGTCGCCAACCCGACGCTGACTCAGCAACGTTTCGACATCACCCGGCAACGTATGATTGATGGGCTGCTGAACAAAGCGAAAAACCGGCCGGTCGATCAGACCTCCGAGTTTATCCAGACTGCGCTGATTGAGGGCACGTTCAGCTCCGAAGAAAAGCTGGCCGCTGCCCGTGCAGTGTCATTCGATGAACTGAACTCTTTCGCAGACGCCTTTTTGTCTCAGGTCGACCCGGTCATGCTGGTTCATGGCAACATGACCCAGGCGTCAGCCCTGAACTATGCGCAGCAAGTAAATGCGTCGGTTTTGCCACAAAGCGAGCTTGCAAAGGTGCCCCGCAGCCAGGTGCGTGGGCTGCCAGAACAGGAAACCACGACCGGAATCCAGGTCGACCACCCGGACACGGGCTATACGCTGTATGCCCAGGGCAATAACACCGGTTTTGCTGAGCGCGCGGCCTATCGTTTGCTCGCGCAAATTGTAAGCAGCCCGTTCTATGAGGAAATCCGCACCAATCAACAGCTTGGCTACATCGTCTATGCCATGCCCTATGAAATACTGGAAACGCCCGCGTTGGGATTTGTGGTTCAGTCTCCCGGCGCCAGCGCTAACGAAATCGATTCGGCGGTGCGGGATTTTTCGGAAGGGTTTTTGGATACCCTGTCTGATATGAAGCCAGACGATTTGCGGCGTGAAAAACAGGCGGTCACCAGCAAGTTGCTGGAACAAGACCGGCAGCTGGGCGAAATTTCCGGACGCTACTGGCAGGAAATCGATCGCAACGAGACTGACTTCAATTCCCGGAATCAGCTTGCAGCGGCTGTCAGGGAAGTCTCCCGCGAGGACCTGATGCGTGCATTCCAAACCGGGGTAGTGGAGCGCTCAAGGGCCATCCAGGTCTTCAGCACCAAAGAACCCGCCAACAATAAGCCGGTAATGGAAGCGTTGCTTCAACGGCCTTTCGTGACGGCCCCCTGAACTCAGCGGGACCGGTTGTAATCGGGGAACTGGCGGGTAAAACGTCGCCAGTCTCCCGGTTCATCAACATCCCAGCGGGGTGACAGCTGACTGCAGGTGAGGCCTTTTCTCTCCAGCGCTAACAGGGTATCCGCAAGCGCCTGATCAGTACCCCAGCTCACATCAGCGAGCATGCCCGCAACGTGGGTTCTGGCCCCGATCAGCACGTAGCCGCCGTCGTCCGACGGACCGAGCACAACGTCGACTTCTTCCAATGCCTGCAGTGCCTGCCGGATATAACCGCCATCAACTGACGGGCAGTCACTGCCGACAATCAGCGCCTTATCACGCTCCGCAAGCCCCTCGGCCAACGCCGATTCCATGCGTTCGCCGAGCACATTGCCGCGCTGAACGCTCTGCTTAATGCCCAGCGCCTCGATTCGGGCAAGAATTGGCGCCGCCGCCTCCGGAGCGCATGCCATATCACGATCCCAGAAAAACCGAACCTCACAGCCGCTGGTTGAAACCTGGTTCAACACCGCCAGGCTCAGGGTGATATGAGCTTCCAGCGCCCCTTGCTCACCCAGTTCCGGCATCAACCGGGTTTTCACCCGCCCCGCCTCCGGCCATTTGGCAAACTGCATCACCAGTGCCGATTCCGCTGATTTATTCTGCATTGCGCACATCCGCCCGATAAAGTTTTGCCAGTTCACCCGGCGACTCACCCCGCCAGTATCGCCAGCGTATCCGCCACATCAAAAACACCGTCCGCCAAGGGCCGTGCTTCTGCCAACGGCGGCTGTCGGTAACCACGGGATCTGGAATGCAAAAGGGCCGCGACAGGCGTTTCAGTCGGGTACACAATTCCACGTCCTCCATCAGCGGCATGCGCGCAAAACCTCCCAGTTCATCGAAAGCGGATCGACGCACGAAAATCGCCTGGTCGCCCGTCGCAATCCCCGTTAGCCGGGACCGATGGTTCATAAACCAGCCAATCACCCGGAAAAGCCGGCGCTGGCCCGTCAGGCGAACATCAAATCGGCCCCAGGCCCGCCGGGATGCTGAAAAATCTGCAAGGTGATCCGAAGCCGACGCGGGCAGAACGGTATCAGCATGCAGGAACAGAAGGATATTGCCTGACGACGCTGCAGCGCCCGCATTCATCTGAATGGCCCGACCGGGCTCCGAATCAACCACCTGATCACACAAAGGTTGCGCCAGCGCAGCTGTGCCATCGTCACTGCCACCGTCTACCACAATGACTTCGTGTCCCTGCGCTCGCAGCCCCCGAAGCCCATTCAATGTTGATTGAATGGTCTGTGCCTCACGCCATACGGGCATTATCACACTCAACAAAAAGCGTTGCGGCAAAATCACTCCTTCCGAAAATACACACCCATTGCCGCGACATGGGGCGCAAACTCTAACGCACCTTGAGCCACAGCCCTTCGACCGCTATCATACCGCCCTTCTTGCGGTAATGCCCCCGTAGCTCATCTGGATAGAGCGTCCCCCTCCTAAGGGGAAGGTAGCAGGTTCGAGTCCTGCCGGGGGCACCAGTTACCTTTCCGCGTTGGCCCCTAAAATTCAACACGCTGCAAGTTTCGGATTCGGCCTAGCCTGGCCACTCAGAGTGCAAATTATCGATAGTGACCATTTTTATGGCCTTTGCTGTGCCGAGAACCTCGCCAGCCTCATTTCCTGCCATATCAAACGCAACAAGGCTCAGTGCTACTGTTGCCAGCCCGGTCGGTGCCAGGCAACGCAACGACCTGAGCCAGAAACAGGTGGCGATTGGTGGGTGTGACCATTTACCATATTTAATTCCTATCCTCCTCCGGGGGATGTTATCTTCTGCATCTATTGAAATCCGATGCCCGAATTGATGACTTTAAAACGATGACTTTTGCCCTTGACGGTAGAAAACTGCTTCCGGCTTTCATTATGCTTGTTGCACTGGCGGGAATGTCGCTGTCGGTGATTGGTGAGTCTTTCTCTCACGGAGTGGTTGAGTTGGACGGTGATACTGAATCGGAAAAAACCAGCCATTCAGACCATCATGACGGACACAGCCACAGTTTTGATGATGAGCCGGAGCGCTCCCTTCATCACGACGCAGGCAACCATACTCATGAGACCGTGGGCCAATTGACGGTTCCGCTCGTTACCCCGATCTTCAGCACTCTCCGGCAACCGCTGCCCTTTGCCGGTGACTCTCCCCGCAACTTCTGCTATCGGCTCGAGCGCCCTCCAAAAGCACTTCCTCACGTTTGATTTTTGCCGCTATTGCGCGGCCCAGGAAAATACATTCGATTGGAGTCTTTATGTTGTCAAGCTTGCTTGGCGGCTGCCGTAGTCTGTCCTTAACGGGCTGGGGTGGTCGTCTCTTCTGGACATTTCTGACGCTGGGCTTACTGAGCCTGAGTACCAATGTGCTGGCCCATGCTATTGCCCAGGGCGACAAGGGGTACATTCAGGAAATTACCGGTGTAAACCTCATGGCGTTCATCTACCTCGGGGCCAAACATATGGTCACCGGCTATGACCACCTGCTGTTTCTGCTAGGGGTTATCTTCTTTCTCTACCGCATGCAGCACATTGCGATCTATGTAAGCCTGTTTGCTCTCGGACATTCCACCACCATGCTTCTGGGTGTCTACTTTAACGTCGGCATCAACAGCTACCTCATTGATGCAATTATCGGGCTGTCCATTGTGTACAAGGCGCTGGACAATATCGGGGCCTATCAGCGCTGGTTTGGTTTCCAACCCAATACCAAGGCCGCGACGCTGATTTTCGGATTCTTCCACGGCTTTGGGCTATCCACCAAGATCATCGAATACGACATCTCACCGGACGGGCTGATTCCGAACCTCCTCGCTTTCAATGTGGGCGTGGAAATCGGACAACTCATCGCCCTTGCCATGATCCTGATTGTCATCAGTTTCTGGCGCAAAACCGATGGCATTTTTCGCCACGCCTACACCGCCAACGTGGCCATGATGAGCGCAGGGTTCCTGCTTTTTGGCTATCAGCTCACCGGCTATTTTGTCGCTTAATTCCGGAGATTCACTATGTACAACACCGACATACCAAAACGTGAAGAATTGCCCAGCACCGCGAAACTGATTCGATCAACCATCATTGCCGCCGTTGTGGCAATGGCGCTACTGGTAACCGTGGTAATGCCTGCTGAGTACGCCCTGGACCCCACGGGAGCTGGTCGACTGCTGGGATTGACCAAAATGGGCGAAATCAAGGAACAGCTCGCCGAGGAAGCCGCGGCTGACGAGGCCGCCCAGATGGTTGCCGTGCAGCCGTCCGCTGACCAACCGCCTGCAAAAACGTTAGAACCTGCGGAGGCGGGTCCGACCCAGGAAACGGCTGCGGAGCCTGCGGTCCCGACCATTGGGAAACAATCAGCACCCGAACCGGAGCCTGAAGAATCAAAATGGCAGGACGAGGTACGCGTGGTGCTCACACCGGGAGAAGGCACAGAGTTCAAGCTCACAATGGAAGAAGGCGCTGTTGCGCGTTTCTTCTGGGTGTCCGAGGGTGGCCCCATCAATTACGACACCCACGGCGACGGCAGTGGTCAGTCCATCTCTTATGAAAAGGGCCGTGGCGTGCCAGAGGACGAAGGCGAACTGGTCGCCGCGTTTACCGGCAACCATGGCTGGTTTTTCCGAAACCGGAATGACAACGACATCACCCTGGTGCTTCGTACCGGCGGGGATTACGGGCAGCTAAAGAAATTGCTGTAATGCGAGAGAAAGCTGGCTGAGAGCCAGCCCTCTGATCAGCGTAAAATCACCAGCGGCTTCTTCGCTGTTTCAAGCATTTTCGTGGTCGTGCTGCCCACCAGAAACCGGCGGATTCTGGAATGGCCGTAAGCGCCCATAATCAGAATGTCGATGTCATGCTCTTCCTGGTAGGCGTGCAGTGTCTGTTCAACATCGCCCTCACGAACCGCCGTGTGAACGTCCGAACCCTGGCCGGACAGTAATCTCTCAGCCCGCTTGAGCTGTTCATTATGTTCGGGGGTTTCGGAACCGATCAGCACCAGATGCAAAGGCATGCCTTTGAATACCGGCGTTGCCGAGAGCAGTTCAATGCTGCGGAACGCCGTTTCACTGCCGTCAAAGGCCAGCATCGCGCTGCGTGGCTCCACGTATTCATCGGGAACCAAAAACACAGGTCGATGCACACTGCGAAGAACAGTTTCCAGTTGGCTGCCCACATGGCGGCCTGCTGCTGCACTGCTTTCCCCGTGCAACCCCATCACAAACAGCTGAGACTCTGATTCCAACTGGACCAGAGAGCCCGCCAGGTCGTCATGACGCTGACGTTTGTTAGTTTTATCAATGCCGGCGGTATTAACCCGCTTTTCGGCTTCATCCAACAGCACGTGGCCATGTTTCAACGCCAGCTTACTGCGTTCCTGATCCAGACTGACCAGTTCCTCTTGCAGTTGTTCGCGGCTGCCAAGACCGATATTGCCAGTCATGTCTGTTCTGGCGGGGTACTTTTCCTCGTCCAGAACATGCAGCAAAATCAAGGGCGCTGCCATACGCCGGCTGGCCCAGGCGGAGTAGTCGCATACTGCCAGCGCCGCCTCGGAAGCATCGATGCAGGCGACCACGTGGAGCGTCTTTTGATCTTCAATGTCGCGGTTTTCATTTGTCATGGTTTTAACTCCGCTAGTGGGCCATCAGTTGGTCTACGGCATCGGGTTTGTCGTGGACGCCAAATCGATCCACGATGGTCGCGCTCGCCTCATTCAGGCCGATAACCTCGACCTCTGCACCCTCGCGGCGAAATTTGACGACCGCCTTATCCAGAGCCGCTACGGCTGTGATATCCCAAAAATGGGCACGGCTCAGATCAATCACAACATTGTCTGTCGCTTCTTTGAAATCAAACGACTCAATGAATTTTTCAGACGAACTGAAAAACACCTGACCCACCACGCTGTAGGTTCGGGCATCGGTAGACTCGTCGTAATCGGAAGTGACCAGCATGTAATGCCCCACCTTGTTGGCGAAGAACAGGGCCGCCAGAAGCACACCGGCCAGAACACCAAACGCCAGGTTGTGGGTTGCCACCACCACAATCACAGTCACCACCATAACAATATTGGTCGAAAGCGGGTGATCCTTCAGGTTCTTGATGGAGCCCCAGCTGAACGTGCCGATGGAGACCATGATCATAACCGCGACCAGCGCCGCCATTGGGATCTGTACCAGCCACTTGTCCAGTACCAGCACCATAACCAGCAGGAACAGGCCGGCTGCCAGAGTGGAAAGCCGGGTACGGCCACCGGATTTGATATTGATAATGGACTGACCAATCATTGCACAGCCAGCCATCCCGCCAAGCAAACCAGAGCCAATGTTGGCGATGCCCTGCCCCTTGCACTCGCGGTTGCGGTCACTGGTGGTGTCCGTCAGGTCGTCCACAATGGTGGCCGTCATCATGGATTCCAGCAAACCAACGACGGTGAGACCGACTGCGTACGGCAGAATAATCATCAGGGTTTCAAGATTCAGCGGCACATCTGGCCACAGGAAAATCGGCAGAGTGTCTGGTAGCTGGCCCATATCGCCCACGGTCCGAATATCCATGTTCAGATACATGGCCACACCCGTCAGTACCACAATACAGATCAGTGGTGACGGCAGAATCCTGCCAATCACCGGAATCAACGGGAACAGATAGATGATGCCTAGCCCCGCCGCCGTCATGGCATATACGTGCCAGGTAACGTTGGTCAGCTCCGGCAGCTGCGCCATGAAAATCAGAATAGCCAGCGCATTTACAAAGCCTGTCACCACAGATCGCGACACAAACCGCATCAGCATTCCAAGCTTCAGGTAACCCGCAATGATTTGCAGCACGCCCGTCAGCAGAGTGGCTGCCAGCAGATATTCCAAGCCGTGTTCCTTTACCAGCGTGACCATCAACAGGGCCATAGCGCCGGTGGCCGCGGAAATCATGCCCGGGCGGCCACCAACAAAAGCGATCACAACGGCAATACAGAACGAAGCGTAGAGGCCGACCTTGGGATCGACACCGGCAATGATGGAGAAGGCAATCGCCTCCGGAATCAAGGCCAGGGCCACCACGATACCAGCAAGCAGGTCGCCGCGAATATTGGAGAACCAGTTGTTTCGTATACGACTGAACATAATCAGTTTATCCGGTTAAAAAGTGAAAAACAGACAGAGCCTTGGCGTCTGGGCCCATCCGCTTCAAAGCAGCAAAATGAATAGAGATGTAAGCCTTGCTCAACAGAAAATCGAGAGAGGGGTTAAAACTTGAACGCTATGGTGGAAGGATCGTCACAGTCTGGCTTCAGTATATTTGGTGAAGGTCGCGGGTCGCGAACATGAGTCCCGATTAAGAAGGCGCGAAGTCTAGCAAATCGCACCATTAAAAAGAAGTTATCGTCGCGACCTGTCTGGCTGGCGATATCCTAGCCGGGCCTGCTATATTCGTGGCGCTCGTCGGATCGGCACCGCCGTGAACTCGACAGTCAGATTTTTCGCTAACCGGAACACTCAATGGCCCGCTTCACCGAAATTGGTACCGCCACCATACCAGGCAAGGGATCCCGGCTCCGCTTGCTCCAACGAAATGATGAATTTTCTATCAAGATCGCGGGAACAACCGGTGAACTGATGAACAGCCGGGTGCATGGGTCAGAAGATGCGCTTGCCACTTTGGCTTGCGAGCGCATCGCCGATCAACCGTCGCCGCGCATATTGATCGGCGGCCTGGGGATGGGTTTTACCCTGGCGGCCGCGTTGGCGGCGGTGGGAAAGAGCGCCCAGGTCACAGTCGCGGAACTGGTTCCGGAAGTTGAGGAATGGAACCGGGGACCACTGGGCGCTGCGTCCGGTCACCCCCTGAATGACCCAAGGGCCAAGGTCTACATCGGCGATGTGGCGGATTTGCTAAGGCGCGGCGACGGCGAATGGGATGCTATTCTGTTGGACGTCGACAACGGCCCCGAAGGCTTGACCCGGAAAGAGAATAACTGGATCTATTCACCCGCCGGCATAGCCGCTGCCCAGAAATCTCTGAACCCTGACGGCGTTCTGGCCTACTGGTCCGCCAGTCAGGAGCACGCCTTCACCGAAAGACTGCTGGCCGCAGGCTTTTCTGTCGAACCTGTGACGGTACGAGGGTTGCGCCCAGGCAAAGGCGCTTACCATGTGATCTGGCTGGCCTGGTAAGTTTGCCCAGGGCCGAATTCGCATGTTAATAACAACGAATGATGGATACATGCCGATAAGGATGTCACACTGGAATAATGAACCCAAGGGCACTCACTGATGACCGAAAACTGGATGGAAAAGCGCAGACTCACAGCACTTAAACGGCTGGGAATCCTGGACACACCTCCAGAGGAGCGCTTTGATCGGTTAACGAATCTTGTCCGGCGGATTTATAACGTACCTGTGGCGACGATCTCACTGATCGATGACGAGCGCCAGTGGTTCAAATCCCGCCAGGGTCTGGACGTGGACGAAACCCCCAGAGTCCATGCGTTTTGCGATCACACTATTCGCCAAGACAAATTGTTCGTTGTGGAAGATGCAGCCCGGGACGTCCGATTTCAGGACAACCCGATGGTGACCGGCCCGCCCTATATACGGTTCTACGCGGGCATGCCTATTCGGGAACCCGGCGGCTTCAAGATAGGCAGCCTTTGCATCATTGACCAGTCTCCGCGCGAAGTGAAGGAAATGGACCTTGATCTTCTGCGTAACGTCGCCAGCCTGGTGGAGGATGAAATCGAGAGGGCCTATCTGTCCGGTAGTGACGGAGCTCTGATCGAGGTGTCCCACCTGAACCGCTCCATTCATCGGGCGCAAAATATCTTCCTGACTCAAGACAGCCTGAATGCCGCATTCGAATTTGTTCTCAATGACCTTCTCGCCCTCACCGGCAGCATGTTCGGATTTATCGGGGAAATTTTTTACCACTCGAACGGCACTCCCTACCTGAAAATCGGCGCCATCACGAACATCGCCTGGAGCCCCGAGACAGAAGCGCTTTATCAGCAAGTCAACCGCCGGGGTCTGATTTTCGAGCAGAACGATAACCTGATGGGCGCATCGATGATTGCCGACCAGTTCGTTATTGCCAACGACTTCAAGTCAGACCCCAGGCGCGGCGGCCTGCCAGAACGGCATCCACCAATTTCTTCCTATTTCGGGGTCCCGATTTATGCGGGCAGCGAGCGCGTGGGTCTGGTTGGCCTGGCCAATCGGCAAGGCGGCTACTCCGAATCCCTGGTGGGTGAACTTGAGCCGCTGCTGCAGACCGTTGGGCAGCTGATCGAACGCAAGAGTCTGCACCGGGAAAAAAATGAACATAAGGAAAATCTTGAAAAAGCCGCTAATTACGATTCTTTGACTGGCCTGCCCAACCGCCGGCGGCTAACGGAACTGTTCGAGCAGGAGATTGTTGAGGCAGACCGGCGCCGGGGGATCGTATCTGTCTGTTTTATTGACCTGGATGGTTTCAAAGAGATAAACGACCGTCACAGCCATGCCACCGGCGATATCATTCTCAAAAAGATTGCGGAGCGTTTGAAAAACTCCCTGAGGGACCACGACGTGGTGGCCCGGCTTGGCGGCGATGAATTCGTAGCGATTCTGCGAGATATTAACGACGATGCCATCTACCATCGAATACTCAGAGCGGCCCGGCAACCCATCGTTTACGGAGAACATACTTTCGAGGTTTCCGGCAGTATGGGGATCACGGTCTACCCCAATGATAAGTCCGACACTGATCTGTTATTGCGGCACGCCGACCAGGCCATGTACGAGGCAAAAGAATCGGGCAAGAACCAGTTCCAATACTTTGACCTGAAATCCCATGACCTGAGAAAAGAGCGCCACCGCGTCCTGGAGCAATTACCGGCTGCCCTGAAAGAACAGCAATTCGAGCTTTATCTACAGCCCAAGATCAGGCTTCAGGATAAAACCGTCGCCGGTTTTGAAGCGCTGATCAGATGGAACCACCCAACCGACGGTTTGATTGGGCCATTTGAATTTTTACCCCACCTTGAATACACCGAATTTGCGGCAGATGTAGGCCGGTTTGTGATTGCCGATGCGGTGGCCATGCTCCAGCAATGGTCCACCGAAGGGCTGCCCTACTCGCTAAGTATCAACCTCAGCCCGTCACATTTCCTGAGCGAACGTTTCGTGACTGATCTTGAGCGGGCCCTGGCGGGTAAAGAAAGCAATCTCCGGTCCCGGCTGACCCTGGAGATCCTCGAAACCACCACTCTCGACAACACCGAGAAGGTCATCGACCATCTGGCTCAATGTCGGGCTCTGGGAGTGCAGCTTTCTCTCGACGATTTTGGCACCGGCTACTCATCACTGGATTACTTTCGCAGGCTGCATGTCGATGAAATCAAAGTGGACCGCTCCTTTGTGTCGGAAATGCTGGAAAGCCCGGATGACGAGCTGATTGTCAGCGCGATTATCGGCCTTTCTCATAATTTCGGCAGACGTGTCGTGGCAGAGGGTATCGAAACGCTCGAAGTTCAGGAGAGGCTGATCGAACTGGGCTGCGAAGTAGCCCAGGGCTTTTACTACACCAGGCCGGTGCCCCGCCAGGAAGCCCTGGACTGGGCCAGGAACTTCGCCCGGACATAACGCAGTGTTGGCCCGAAACCTGCACCAGTCAGCCATAAGCCTTGAGAGCTTCCTACGCTGATTGGAGGAAATGTCCATGTCCCTACTGACTTCGCTGATACAGGCAGGCGCCCAATTCCAGCAGGCCATGGAAAGACGGCCGGCCACCGCAGATCGCGACGGAACGGCCAACGCCAGAGCTGCTGCCAGCAACAACAAGCCTGCTACCGACACAACGCCTTCGGCCACCGACGACCGTTTTACGCCATCCGGAATCAACGAACCCGACTCGCTGCAGGTCAAGGCAAGAAAACTGGCCATGACGGATTACAAACAAACAGTAGGGCAGGATCTTGCCTTTGTGCGGGAAACTCTGCGGCACAAACTTGCCGAATATCAACTCAGCCCGGCAAGCAAACTGGAGGTTTCCAGGGATGATAACGGCGGGATTCGTCTGGGCGGGAATCTGCCCCAGGAAAGCAGTGCGCGGATCGAGCAGGACCTGAATAACAACAAGCCCTTCCGGGAAGCCTTCAGCAGGCTGAGCACCAGCGAACCAACGCTGCATTTCATGGATAACGCGCTCAAGCTGAACAAGGCTTACGGTGTCAGCAATTCACTACTGGACACCATTACCAGCGAAAACCAGCAATTTAACGGCCTTCAGGATCTGGTGCACCGCTACGATTCGGTTCGCCGGTCGGTTGAGGCGGGCGACGCAGGGGCTTTCAGCGCACCCAAAGGCTACGCCTTCAGCCTGAACACCCGCGCCTGAACCCTCTGCCCGAAAATAATCAAAGCTGAAATGGCCCCGGATCGCCCTTCCCCTCGCGGGTGACTTCCGGCACTGGCCCCGTCATGTTCACAACGGTGGTCGCCTCGAGTCCGCAAAAGCCGCCATCAATAATCAGATCAAGTTCATGTTCCAGCCGCTCCCGGATATCTTCCGGGTCCGTCATCGGGTCTTCTTCACCGGGCAGAATCAACGTACTGCTCATGATTGGCTCGCCCAATTCCGCCAACAATTCCTGAACGATGGCGTTGTCCGGCACTCGCATACCGATGGTCTTTCGTTTGGGATGCAACAGCCGGCGCGGCACTTCACTGGTGGCTTCCAGGATGAAGGTGTAGGCCCCGGGGGTGAACTGTTTCAGCAGGCGATATTGGGTGTTGCCTACTTTGGCGAACACACCGACATCAGACAAATCACGGCACATCAACGTGAAGTTGTGCTTGTCGTCCAGCCTGCGAATACGTTTGATACGGTCCAGCGCCTGCTTGTCATCCAGCTGACAGCCTATGGCGTAGCCGGAATCTGTCGGAAACACGATGACACCGCCTTTTCTGATGATGTCGACTGACTGATGAATCAGGCGCTTTTGCGGTGTTACCGGGTGAACCTGGAAAAACTGGCTCATTGGCTGCTCCCGGCGTTAAAAGCGGGATCGTGTTTCGAGCCCCCAAGACAGTTGGGGGATTCCGGCGACGCCTGTCCGGATTCGGCCCATTCAGCCGGGGTAAAAAGATGCAACGCCAGCGCATGAACACCACCGGAGAGCTCATCCGCCAGCAACCCGTAAAGGGCCTGATGGCGTTTGACCCTAGCCTGCCCGGCAAACGCCGAAGACACCAGAGTGACTTTGAAATGGGTTTCTGAATTGGCCGGCACATTGTGTTTGTGGCTTTCGTTCTCGACCGCGAGATAATCGCTGGTGAAAGCCTGGCCGAGCTTCTGTTCTATCGTCTGTTGAGTCGTCATGACGGAAGTCACTCCTGTTTCAGTGCGTATGGCGCCAGTCTACTACAGCCCGGGCCCGGTTTGCTTGACAGGATTGGGGCAAAGCGCCATCGTCCTATGCCCTTTCTGAACCCCTGAAGCTTATGCGCCTGTACATTGCCGAGAAACCCAGTCTGGGTCGTGCCATAGCCGCGGCGCTACCTGCTCCGCATCAGAAGGGGCAAGGCTGGATTCGCTGTGGCCAGGGTGCCGAAGCCTGCACTGTCAGCTGGTGCATTGGACACCTGCTGGAACCTGCGGAACCCGCCCAGTATGACCCTCGCTGGAAAAAATGGCGCCGCGAGGACCTGCCGCTGTTCCCCGAGCGATGGGAGCTTGCCCCCAAAGCCAGCGTCAGTCAGCAGCTTAATACCCTGCAATCACTGATGCGAAAAGCCGAGCTGATTATCCACGCCGGTGACCCGGACCGCGAAGGGCAGCTTTTAGTAGATGAGGTCATTCGGTTCGCCGGCGTAAAATGCCCGGTCGAGCGTATTCTGATCAACGACCTGACCCCCAGCGCTGTCGCCAGAGCCATAGGCGCCCCCCAGGACAATCGCAAATTCCGCAGGCTCTCCCACTCCGCCCTTGCCCGGCAGAGAGCGGACTGGCTATACGGCATCAACCTGACCCGGTTTTACACCCTGGCCTGGCAGCAACAGGGAGAGCAGGGTGTGTTCTCGGTGGGGCGCGTGCAAACACCGGTTCTTGGCCTTGTGGTGTCCCGTGACAATACGATCGAAAATTTCGAGCCCAAGCCGTTTTTCCGCATCGAAGCGACCTGTAAAGCCGCAGAAGAAAAGGCGCCACAGGAACGTTTCACGGCCCGATGGGTGCCGTCCGAGGGCGATCAGGATCATTTGGATGAGGAAGGTCGGCTGCTTGATCCGGACCGTGCCAGACAAATAGCGGAAGCGGTTCAGGGGCACCCGGGAAAGATAACCGATGCCAGATTCCGTGACCGCAACGAAGCCCCGCCACTTCCCCTGTCCCTATCGGCACTGCAGATTGAGGCCGGCAGGCTGTTCCGTATGGGCGCCAAGGACGTCCTGGACGTAGCCCAGAACCTGTACGAACGCCACCAGCTGATCACTTACCCACGCTCGGATTGCCGGCACCTACCGGAGGGTCACTATGATCAACGCCAGACGGTTATTCAGGCGATCAGACAGGTAGCCCCGGAGCTTGACCCGGCCTGCGAATCGGCGGATCTGAGCCTCCGCTCCGCCGCCTGGAACGATAAGAAAGTCGATGCCCACCACGCCATCATTCCCACAGCCCGCTCACGGGGCTCCGGTCGGTTGAGCGCAACAGAGCAGAAAATCTACGATCTGATCAGTCGTTACTACCTGATGCAGTTCGCCGCCGATGCCATTCACCGGGAGGGGCGCTTGACCCTCAGGATTGGTGAACACGATTTCCGGGCCACCGAAACTGCCATTGCCGAACCCGGCTGGAAACAGCTGGAAATCCGTCAGCGGGAAGACCGGCAAGACGCCGTCCAAGCTCCCCTGCCCCGGCTGGCAGCCGACGACCCGGTTCTGTGTGAATCGGCGGCCGTCAGGGAGCGAAAGACACAGCCACCCCAGCCCTTTACCGACGCCACGCTGTTATCGGCGATGACCAATATAGCGCGGTTTGTCAGCGACCCGGAGTTGCGCAAAACACTGAGGGAAACCGATGGCCTGGGTACCGAAGCGACCCGCGCTGCCATCATTGATACGCTGTTCCGACGGGATTATCTGGTACGCGATAAGCGCCATATCCGCTCCACCGAAAAGGGGCGCTCGTTGATCAAATCCCTGCCTGAATCGGTCAGCAGTCCGGACATGACCGCCATCTGGGAGTCAACACTGGAGCAGATTCGCAGCGGCGATGGCGACCCAAAACGGTTTCTGGCGGACCTTCAGGCCCAGATCCGTAAATTGATGGATGGGGGAAATGAGACCGCAATTCCCGGGTCAGACAACGGCATTCATTGCCCCAAATGCCGAGCGCCCATGCGTGAGCGGGAAGGCAAGTTTGGCGCATTCCAGGCTTGCACCCGGTTTCCCGACTGCAACGGCACCCGACCCATTGAAGATACTCGCCCCGGGGATGGCAGTGGGGACGCGCCGGTGCCCTGCCCCCACTGTTTTTCACCCCTGGTGAGACGAAAAGGGCCAAAAGGCTGGTTTTGGGGCTGCAGTAATTTCCCCGGCTGCCGTCAAACAGTTAAGGATCTTGACGGTAAGCCAGCTGTTCGTTTACCGAACACTACATAACGACACTGAAGCGACTTTCATTATTTGTCATACTGTTGTTTTACCAGTAAAACTTTGGTGAGGACGCCAAATGCGCATTGGACTTCTGGAAGATGAACGGGAACAGGCGCAACTCATTCAGGCGATGCTGTCTGAGCGTGGGCACCAGTGTGATCATTTTCCTTCGGGCCAAGCCTTTCTGAGCGCTGTGTTGCATCGCAGCTATGACCTGCTGGTTCTGGACTGGCAGATTCCGGATACGACCGGCATTGAGGTTCTTGAGCATATCCGCGCCCACCTGAACTGGCCGATACCCGTGGTATTTCTGACTCAGCGTGACAGCGAAGCAGACATTGTCCGCGCACTGGACGCCGGCGCCGATGACTATTTATCCAAGCCAGCTCGAGAGGCAGAACTGATTGCCCGCATCAATGCCCTGGCAAGACGCATCAACCCGGACAACGATAAGCAAGTGTTGGCCTACGGTCCTTTCCGGATCGATACCCAGCACCGATCGGTGAAGCTGCACGATGAAGTCCTGACGCTCACCGATAAGGACTTCGACCTCGCCCTGTTTCTGTTTCAGAACCAGGGGCGGTTGTTAACCCGCGACGTGCTTCTTGAGCGCGTCTGGGGCCAGGTCAGCGATATTAATACGCGAACGGTGGATACCCATATGAGCAGGCTGAGACGCCGCCTTGGACTGAACCCGGAGAACGGCTTCCGTATCAAAACCATTTACCAGCGCGGCTATCGTCTTGAAGCGATGGCAGCGGAACCCAGCCTGACATGAAACCGAGCCTTATCCGAAAAAGTTTGATCCGCTTACTCGTTGCAGCCAGTCTGTTTGCCTGTGCCACGGCGCATGCCCAGCTGTCTGTAAGCCGTGGCTCTGAAGCCAGTGCTTTTAGCCCCGGCGGCGTGCAAATGCCCGAGTGGACCTACACCCTGGTTACAGGGGATACCGTTCAGAATATAGCCAAACGGTTTCTGGCCAAAGGCATTCCGTCGTCACGTCTATTACAACACAACAATCTGGCTGGTTCGGGCCAGCTGTCGGCGGGCGATAATATTCGAATTCCCTTGTCCTGGTTGCAACAACAGCCAGAACCAGCGCGCGCAGCGTCAGTATCCGGTCAGGTAATGCTACTGTCAGGCCGGGACAGCAACAAACGCTCCCTGACCGCCGGAACGCTGATCAGGGTCGGTGACGAGGTTATTTCCTACTCGGGCAATACCAGCATCGAGCTGGCCGACGGTTCGATTATTCAGCTCTCACCCAATTCGCGCCTGGCGTTCAATCGCCTGACTCATTACGGCAAATCCGGCATGGTCGACACCCGACTTCGTCTGAACGATGGTGAACTGGAAACTCGGGTCGAGCCGTTTATGGAAGACGGTTCGAGATTTGAGATAGAGACGCCTTCTGCCATTGCCGCCGTGCGTGGCACCGCGTTCACCTTGCAAACAGACAATACAGGTACAGATTTGCGAGTAATTGAGGGCAGAGTCGCTTTTGGTCCAACGGGCAAAACCCGGGTGATCCCTGAGGGATACAGTGCCCGCGTGTCCACCGGCAGTGCCAACAGTATGGACATCCGCAGACTGCCTCCGGCGCCGACAATCAACCCGTTACCTGCACAACTCAGCCGATTACCGGAAATTCTGAGTTGGGAGCCCAACGGGGCTCCACGCTACCGGGTGGACGTGTTCGAAGTGAACACCGGCCAATGGTTGCAGAGCGCAATTCAGAAAAACACCGAGTACAAATTAGGCTTGCTGGACAATGGCAAGTACCAGGTGCAACTGGCCGCCCTGAACAGCCGCGGAATCGCCGGCATGCCCAGTACGGCGGAATTTGAGGTAGACCTTCAAGCTCGTGCCGCCGAGCTCACCATGCCTGGCCCTGGCCAGGCTGTGAACGACGATATGCCAGAATTCAGCTGGCAATTGCGTGGCGAGAATGAAGTCGCCCGCATCGAGATTTCTGGAGATGAAAGCTTCAGCAACGTTATTGCCACCAGTGAGTGGGCGCCAGATCAGCAGGCGCTGCCATCGCGTCCACTGTCTCCCGGAAAATATTACTGGCGCGTCGTTACCGAAGCAGGTGGCAATTCCGTTGCTACCAGTGAAGTCCGGACATTGCTCATTAATGGCACGCTGCCACCGGTACGCATCATCAGCGTCAATTACATCGACAAGCAAGTGCGGATATTCTGGGAGAAAGTCGACACGGCACCCGAGTACCGGTTACAGCTCTCCGAAGAGCCCGGCTTCCAAAACATCATCAAAGAAGCAGACCTGGCGGATACCACCGCTGCCTTGCGTCTGATTCCGGGAAGGCGTTACTTTGTACGTCTAAAGGCCCTTTCAGATGGCCCGCTGGAAAGCCGATGGGGTCCGGGACGCGAACTCTTCCTTGAATAGTAGCTTCAATGACGCGGAACTGGTTGCCAATCAGAACAAACCCATGGACGCTGGGATTGCCCCTGATCGCCATGGTGTGGATACTCCACACCTTTGATGCCCCGCAGCGCCTGGATTTCTGGCTTTACGACACCATTATTACCGCCTATCCGGCAGACATTTCCCGGGATATTGCGCTGGTGGCCATCGATGAACGCAGCCTGGATGCCCTTGGACAATGGCCCTGGACCAGAGACACCCACGCTCGACTGATTGAACGGCTGAATGCGGCGGGCGCCGAAACCATCGTGTTCGATATTTTGTTCTCGGAAACCAGCTCCCATGATCAGTACCTGGCTGACGCCATGCGCGGTCATGGCGACGTTATTCTGCCATTGCACCTCTCACCGCCGGCGGTGAATGAGCTGATTGCTGCCCATCTCCCAGTCCCTCAGCTGGCGAGCGCCGCAGCTGGCATCGGGCATGCCCATGTAGAACTGGACCAGGACGGACTGGCCCGCGGCCTCTTTTTGCGCAACGGTCTGGGTGACCGCCTCTGGCCCAGCCTTGCTTTAGCGGCAGCCGGTGGCACAGTGTCTGAGAACCCCGATCCGGACGTCGCCGCTTATACGAACATCCGTCAGTTGTATCGCGCAGTGCCGCTGGCCGGCGCAGCGGGTACCCTCACCACTTACTCCTACAGTGATGTGCTGTCGCGCCCCCCTGCAGTGGAACATTTTCAGGACAAGACGGTATTTGTGGGCGCAACCGCAGCCGGCTCTGGGGACATTCTTCCCACCCCCTTCTCGGGCCTAAAACAACCACTATCCGGAGTCGAATTCCACGCCAACGCTTATTCCGCCCTGGCAGAAGACAACCTCATAAGCCGGCCGCCTTTAAGCCTGTCATTAGTGTTGGCGACCATTACTTTGATTCTGCTGGCAATGACACTGCCACGAGTTCGGCCTGCCAGGACTCTTGTGATTTCACTGCTGACAGCCGTTGCGTTAATCACCACCCACGCCGGTTTGCTGCTGACTGCCAACATCTGGCTTTCGGTTGCGCACGCGCTGATCATTGCCACCCTCGCCATTCCTGTCTCAAGCGCATTGCGATTGGCGATGACTAACCGTTTTCTCAACCGACAACTCGACGACCTGGCCCTCAGCCCGTCAATCAACTTACCAAAGCCGTCAGGTCGTCACCCATCGCAACTGATGTCACACTTTCAGGCGTTACTTCATCCGCAAGGCTGGTTGCTGGCGGAAAATGAGGAAACCATTGAAGCCAATGGCCTCAGTCTGACTGACAGGCCGGAACTGACGCAAAATGGCCAGTGGATTCACCGTAACAACGAGAGCTGGATCCGCCTGGAGCGTCGGGGACGGAATTACACATTGGGGCTGAAACTACCCAACGATCTGCGCCGGGAAGCTATCCAGCGCTACCTCAAAAGACTGCCTCTGGCACAAACCTATGAAGACGAGCCCGACAAACGCCCTCGGGAAAATATTTCCGCGCGCATTGAACGGGTACGCAAAGCCACAGCGCAAATGAACCAGATGCAGCAATTCATTCGCCGGAGCTTCGAGAGCATGCCCGACGGCATCATCGTCACGGATGAGCTCGGCGTCATCCGATTTGCCAACGGCCATATCGAAAGGTGGTTTGGCGAGCCCACCCCAAGCCTCAACGGTCTTCCATTGGCAAGGCTTCTGGATGGCCATGACCCGCGCAAAAGCACCCAGGATAGCGCACCCTGGCATGAGACCGTCTCTGAAACCCTGACCCTTGCGCAGGCACGCACGGTCGACCTGCGGCTTTTCGATAAATCATTTTTGATTCATTTTGCACCTTTCGCACTGCCCGGCAGCGATCAGAACGGCATCATTGCCAATGTGTCGGATATATCGGAACTCCGGGAGCAGCAGCGCCAACATCGGGAGGCCATTGATTTCATCTCCCACGACGTGCGTTCGCCGCTGGTGTCCCAACTGGCGCTGATTGAACAGTTAAAGCGAAATCAAGGCCAGATTGAGACCACCCAACTGGATCAGTTGAGTATGCTTGCTCGCCGCAGTTACAACCTGGCGGAAGAATTCGTGCAACTGGCCCGGGCAGAGCAGCTTACTGAAACGCGTTTTTATGAGTACGAACTTTTGAACATCGTTGAAAACGCTCGGGATAGCGTCAGTGAACAGGCAGCCCGCAAAGATATCTCACTGATATTGAACGGGCAGGAAGATCTCTGGCTGAAAGGGAATGCGGAACTCCTGGAGCGGGCCGTCATTAATTTACTGACTAACGCCGTCCAATACAGCCCGACCGGTTCAACGATTACCGTTCAGGTTTTCAGCGCTGGCTACGAAGCCTGCCTCACCGTCAGCGACGAGGGCGAAGGTATCGCGGACCACGAACTTCCTTATTTGTTTAGCCGTTACCGCCGCCAAAAAAGCAGCGAGATGTCCCGCAACCATGGCACCGGTCTTGGCCTGTCCTTCGTAAACGTTGTGGTGGAGAAACACAGGGGCATGATCAGTGTCGACTCGCAGCTTGGCGCTGGTTCCGTCTTCAGGCTCAAATTACCAATGATGCCTGCCCCTGCCTGACATTAACTCTGGATCGTTTTGCTGACCAAATCTGACGGCGGGCTCATCAGGCCATTAGTATCTTCGACCTGAACACTAAAGTACCAGGTACCATCTTCGAGCCCCTCCACCGTATAATCCATATCACTCGCATCATCGATGCGGATAGTCTGATCCAGATCTTCAGGATCCTGACCGTAGCTGATGACATAACCGGAAAGCTCGCCCATGCTCAGCGATACATTATTCTGCCGCTGAAGCGGCGCATTCCAGCTCAGGGCTGCCGTGCGCAGGGCGGTGGTCTCGGAACTTGAACTCTGGGACTGGGTCAGACTGCCCGATCCTGAGGAGGTACTGGACGATCCGCCCGAAGAACCGCCACCACATCCAGCCAGGGCGACACTGAATACTAACGCGGCGATCCCTGCCTTTGACATTTTAATTACGCGATTCATGATTTTTTTTTGCACCGGTTTAACGTCGAATTTGTGAAATTTTATAAAATCCGACTACCCAATGCTGTGATGAACGTCAGCAGATCCGTGACGTTTTGTGTCAAACTTTTGACTTTTTTAAAGAGGGGAATTTTCCAAGGCGCAAAAAGAAAAAAGCCAGTCGCTTCCGACTGGCTTTTTTCAATAATGGTAGCGGGGGCTGGATTCGAACCAACGACCTCCGGGTTATGAGCCCGACGAGCTACCAGACTGCTCTACCCCGCATCAAACTGGTGTTGAACCGGATGGCTCCGATCAACGTGCGCGTATCTTAATGACAACTTCCGGAACTGTCAATCGATATTTTCAAACAGGTCGCAAGGGAACTGCGTTTGTTCATCGGTTTTTCGGGTGTACAACCCGACTGTTTCGATGGCCTCTCGGACCGGACGGAAGGACCGACGATGTTCCGGAATTGCGCCGTACTGATTAAGCGCATTCAGGTGCACCGGCGCTGGATAGCCTTTGTGTCCGGCAAAGCCATATTCCGGAAAACGCTCGTGCAGCACTTTCATCTCACGGTCCCGGGTGACTTTTGCCAGTATTGACGCAGCACTGATGGCCTCTACTCTGCTGTCACCCTTTATCACGGGCTCTGATGGCCAATGCCAGTCCGGACAACGGTTGCCATCCACCAAGACATATTCCGGGGATACAGCCAGCCCGTCTACGGCCCGCCTCATCGCCAGCATCGTCGCCTGATAAATGTTCAGCCTGTCGATTTCATCGGCGTCACAGCGGCCAAGACTCCAGGCAGTGGCATGCTCCAGAATCTGATCGTAAAGCGCTTCCCGGCGTTTTTCCGTTAATTTTTTGGAGTCCGCCAACCCTGCAATGGGCCTGTCCGGATTGAGGATCACTGCCGCGGTCACCACTGCCCCTACCAGCGGGCCTCGCCCCACTTCGTCAACACCGGCCAGCAGACGCCCGGTGTAACGGCACTCAAACGGGGTTAGCGACGCTCTGGTCATCAGCGCTGGCGTCCAATCAGCGCAGCGATAGCCGAGGCGGCTTGTTCGTCCGCATTCTGGCGCAGGGTTTGGTGTATCTCCGTGAAGGCGGTGGTCAGTCGCTCACGTTCTTGCGGATTCTCCAGGCGCTCAAGCACCGCATCGCCCAAAGACTGGGGCGTAGCGTCGTCCTGAATGAACTCTGGCACCAACGACTTTTGCGCCAGCAGGTTCGGCAAAGCAATGTAAGGCGACTTAACCATTTTCGAGACAATTCTGAAACTCAGGTTACTGAGCCGATAACCCACCACCATGGGTTTTTTCAGAAGCATGGCTTCGAGCGTTGCGGTACCCGAGGCCAGTAACACGACATCGGCAGCCGCCATAACCTCCCGCGACCGGCCCCGGACAATCGTCACTGCTAACTTCACATCCAGGGCATCAACCAATGCCCTGACCTGCTCTTCCCGTTCACCATTAACGCACGGAATCGCCAACTGAAGGTCAGGCCGGCGGGACTGAATCCATTTTGCGGCTTCAAGAAAGAGCCCACCTAACCGTTCGACTTCCCCGCCGCGACTACCAGGAAGAATCGCCAGTACCGGCGCTTGTTCATCAAATCCAAGGTTCCGCCGCGCCGCAAGTGTGTCAGGCTGTAGCGGTATCCTATCGGCCAGTGGGTGACCCACAAAGGCCACAGGAACCTGATGCTCCTCGTAGAAACGGGCCTCAAAGGGAAAAAGGGTAAGCATCAGGTCAACAGATTTGGCAATCTTGAAAATGCGGTTCTGGCGCCAGGCCCACACCGAGGGGCTGACGTAATGGGCTGTAAGCATACCTGCATCTCGGCAACGGCGTTCCACGCCCAGGGTAAAGTCCGGGGAATCGATGCCAATTACCACGTCAGGAGGATTCTGGAGAAAATAGCTCATCAGGCGGGCGCGGATGCCGAACAGTTCCCGCAGTCGACCCAGCACTTCAACCAGGCCCATGACCGACAACCGCTCCATGGGAACCAGCGAATGAAAGCCCTCAGCAACCATTTCATCACCGCCGATGCCGATAAACCGTGCGCCTGGGTATTTTCTGCGAAGTGCGCGGATCAGACCGGCCCCCAGAATATCCCCCGAGGCCTCTCCCGCAACGATACCAAACGTCGGAGCCTGGTGACGACCTGGCTTCATCATCAGTTAGCGGATGATGCCGCGGTCTGAGCCACGCAGTGAATCGATCAGGGGACGGACTTCAGGGACATCCGAGTAATTCTTTTCCAGCTCGATCAGCGCTTCGGCCAGGGTCAGGCCCTGGCGATACACCGTTTTATAGGCCCGACGAAGTGCCGACAGCGACTCTTTACTGAAGCCCCGTCGACGCAAACCCTCGACGTTCATTCCAAAGGGTTTGGCTGACTGACCGCTTGCCATAACATAGGCAGGAATGTCCTTCAGGACAATACTGCCGCCGGCGGCCATGCTATGGATGCCGATATTGCAGAACTGATGCACCATCGTGCCCCCACCAAGGATGGCGTGATCGCCAATCGAGACATGCCCGGCCAGCGTCGTCGTGTTCGCCAAAATGGTGTTGTCGCCGATAATACAATCATGGGCCACATGGACATAGGCCATGAACAGATTGCCACTGCCGATCACGGTCTCGCCACGATCCTGGATGGTGCCTCGGTGAATGGTGCAGTTTTCACGGATCACGTTATCATCACCGATGATCAGCGTGGTCGCCTCACCCGCGTATTTCTTGTCCTGACATTCCTCGCCAATACTCGAAAACTGGAATATCCGGTTATTACGGCCGATGATAGTCGGCCCCTTGACCACGACGTGAGAGAGAATTTCAGTACCCTCGCCAATTTCCACGTTCGGGCCGATATAACTCCAGGGACCGACGGTGACTCCCCCGGCGAGCTTTGCAGAGGGATCCACGATAGCCTGGGGGTGAACTCCCGACCAGTCGTTTGTTGTCATTAGCCTTCTCTCTCAGCGGTCAGTATTTCTGCCACACAGACAACCTCGTCATCCACCAGGGCCCGACATTCAAATTTCCAGATTCCACGCTTCCCTGTTACCAGGCGTGATTCCATGCAAAGCCTGTCTCCGGGCACCACGGGGCGCTTGAAGCGTACCTTACTGGAACCGGCCAGGTATTGCACCAGCCCGTCAGCCGGCTTTCGGCCGCTCGTCATGAACCCGAGAATACCGGACAGCTGGGCCATGGCTTCGATTATCAGAACGCCCGGCATAATCGGTTTATTGGGAAAATGGCCGGCAAAATAGGGTTCATTCAGGGAGATGTTCTTGAAGCCTTTGATGAACTCCCCTTTTTCGACTTCGGTCACCCGGTCGACTAGCAAAAACGGGTATCGATGTGGCAAATACTCCTGAATTTCATCAATGTACATCATTGGTTCATGTCCCGGTCTGCCAACTTTTTCTCAAGTTCTTTGATCCGCTTTGCCAGACTATCGAGCTGCCGGAAGCGCACGGCGTTCTTGCGCCACTGGCGATTGGTGTCTGCACCAGTACCTGATGAGTATACGCCAGGCTCTTTGATATCACCGGTGACCATGGTCATGCCAGTCAGATGAACCTGATCTGCGAGGGTAAGATGCCCGGACACCACCGACGCGCCGCCAAAGACGCAGTGGCTACCAATCCGCGTACTGCCTGCAATGCCGACCATGCCTGCCAGGGCGCTGTGGTCGCCGATGCTGACGTTATGGGCGATCTGAACCAGGTTGTCGATCTTCACGCCGTTGCCGATGACCGTATCCTCCAGAGCGCCACGATCAATGGTGGTACTGGCACCCACCTCAACATCGTCCCCCAGAACGACCCGGCCAATCTGGGCAATTCGGTGCCACGCGCCCTTTTCATTAGCAAAACCAAAACCGTCGGACCCAAGTACAGCGCCACTGAGGATATGACAACGTTTGCCAAGAACAACATCATGCGCAAGTGTGACCCGGGCGCGTAGCAAAGAGTAATCTCCTAGCCGGCATCGTGCACCGATGATCGAGCCCGCCCCAATAACAACACCCTCGCCGACCACCACATCATCTTCAATCACGGCCTGTGGCCCCACACTGGCTGTGTCGGAGACCCAGGCTGAAGGCGACACCACGGCGGATGGATGAATGCCTGGTGCAGCGACCGGCGCAGGGTCAAAACGATGACTCAGGTTGGCGTAACCAAAATAGGGATTGTCCATCAGGAGCGCATTTCCGGTGTACCGGTCGGCCAAAGAGGGAGCAAGGATCACCGCTGACGCTTTCGTATTTGTCAGATGACGGGCGTAGGAGGGATTAGCCAGAAAAGCAATCTGTCCGGGCAGAGCCGCCTGAAGAGTAGCCAGACCAACAATGTCAGTGTCCGGATCACCACGAAGCTCGGCGCCCAGTTCAGCCGCGATATCGCCCAGTCGAAACGAAGACTTTTCCATCACCTACTCCCCGAAGATGGATAAGACGGAGCCACATACCGGGGCTCCGGAAGATTAACGGTCCAGCTTTTCCAGCAGCTGGGCGGTCAGGTCCATATCTGGTTTGGCGAAGACCACTGCTTCACTCGGCAGGATAATATCCAGCTCGTGCTCTTCCATCAGTTCCTTTACGGCTGAATCGACGTCCGGGCGTGCGCTCTCCAGAAAAGATTGTTTGCGATTGGCCACGGCAGAATCCAGATTCTGCTTGAGCGCGTTGAATTCCCTGACTTTCTCCTGAAACTGAGCGGCAAGCTGATTCCGCTCGGATTCATTCATCATGGCTCCATCTTGCTCCAGCCGCTCTTGCAACTTGCGTGCAGCCTCCTGTGTTTCCCGCACCCGGGTTTCCTCACTGGAAAAATCCTGCTGCAGTCTCGCGCTGAACGCCTGCGCTTCCTGGGAAGAGAACAGAGCCTGCCGCAAGTCAACCACACCGACTTTCAATTCGGCCGCAACTGGAGCCGAAATGAACAGAGCCAACATTGCGGCCACCACTGAAAAACGAACCATATTTTGTCTCCTGAACTAATGTTAAGCGATATTGGCCAAAACCTTTAAAACGTCTGTCCCAACGAGAACTGAAATACCTGGGTATCGTCGCCACTCATATCGTTTAGCGGCCGAGCAACACTGAAGGCCAAGGGACCAACGGCGGTTATCCACTGAAAACCGACGCCGGCAGATGCGCGCACATCCTCAAGCGCCCAGTCGAAGTTGCGGTCTGCATCGAATACCTGGCCGGCATCCAGGAAAAACGCCGTACGCATAGAGCGGGTGTCTCCGGCAAATGGCGTCGGGAATATCAACTCCAGACTGCCCTCGGTCAGGAAACTACCGCCGAACGGGTCAGGATCGGAGCGATCATTAGGGGAGTTGGTGGCCAGAGGCCCCAATGAATTGGCTTCATAACCACGAACTGACCCGTAACCGCCCGCAAAAAAGTGTTCATAAAAGGGTATAACGCTGCGCCCGTTGTATCCATCGCCATAACCAATTTCGGAACGGGCGCGAATGACCCAGGTGCGATCATCATTCAGTGGCTGATAAAAATCATTCCTCTGACTCAACTTATAAAAGGTCAGGTCACTACCGGGAACGGCAACATCTGCTGACACAGAAATGCTGTAACCATCGGTCGGCAAAATGCCCCGGTTAAGCGTGCTCTGGCGCCAGGAAGCGAAGAGAAAGTAGTTATTAAAGTCGTTTCCTTCCTCATCAATGAAATTCCTGACCTCCTGCGACGTAAACCTACCTTTTTTTACTCTGGAAAACGTATAACCGACGCCGAAATTCAAGCGGGTGATATTGTCCGTCGGATAACCGAAACTCAGTCGGCCGCCGTATTCGTCCAACAAATAGGATGTAATGTCTTGCTCTTCAAAGTCCGTCTCGCGGGCAAACACGCTGAACCCGCGGCTGACACCATCGACCGTATAATAAGGGTCTTGATAGGAAAAATTTGCGCTCTTGATGGAGTCGCTGACATTTACACCGATCGACACACGTTTACCACTGCCGAAGAAATTGTTCTCTGAAATGTTGGCACCCAGAATAACACCGGATGCCTGAGAGAAGCCGACCGACGCAGAAAGGCTACCGGTGGCCTGCTCCATCACCGAATAATTGACGTCAACCATATCGTCAGTGCCTGGCACCGGAACCGTTTCCACATCAACCGTCTCAAAGAACCCCAGCTGCTCGAGGCGGGTTTTGGAATACTCGATTCGGTCAGTGGAGGCGACGCCGCCTTCCATCTGAGTCATTTCCTGGCGCAGGACGTCGTCGCGTGTGGACACGTTGCCTTCGAAATTGATACGGCGCACGTACGCTCTTTTCCCCGGTTCCACAAAGAAAGTAACCGACGCCGTGCCATCGTCGTTCGGCTCCGGCACACCGTTCACCGTTGCGAAAGCATAACCTTCGCGGCCAAGACGACGGGACAGCAGTTCCGAAATCGCGGTTACGCGAGACTGGGAAAATACGTCGCCTTCATCCAGGAAAACCAGCTCGCGGAGATCTGACTCATCCACGATCAGGTTGCCCCTGAGATTTATTTCGGAAACCGTATATTTTGGGCCCTCGTTCAACGAGACCGCGATGAAGACTGCTTTTTTATCAGGTGAAATGGAGACCTGACGAGACTCCACGTTAAAGTCAATATACCCCCGGTCAAGATAGTACGAGCGCAGCGTTTCGAGATCGCCGTTGAGGCGCTCACGCGCGTATTTGTCCGAGTTTGTGAGTGAATTCCACCAGCTCGTGGTCTTCAGTTCGAACAGATCAATCAGGGTCTCGTCGTCGAATGCTTCGTTACCAACGATATTGAGGTGCCGGATCGCAGCGACGTCTCCTTCATTAATAACAAGACTGATTGCCACGCGGTTTCTGGGCAGATTTTCTGCGTTGGCTTTCACTCGAGCATTGTAGCGACCCTGACCGATATAGGACCGCAGAATCTCCAGCTCGAGTCGTTCCAGAGTGGCTCGCCGGAACACCTGCCCCTCTGCAAGACCTGCACTCGAGAGCGCGTCCATCAACATAGGCGTCTCGATATTCTTGTTACCTTCGATATCAATCGACGTAATAGAGGGACGCTCTTCGACCGTCAGGATCAACACATTCTTGTCGCGACTCGCTTCAATATCGGTAAAGAGGCCGGTTCGAAAAAGATCCTTTATGGCGTCCGCCAGCGCCAGCTGGTCAACAGGCTCACCGATCGATACTGGAAACGCAGAAAAAACCGTGCCCGCAGACACCCTCTGCAGCCCTTCCACTTCGATATCCGATACCGTGAATTCGTCCGCCAGCGCCGGTGTTAAGGTCATCAGGGGTGCCATTAGGCCGACTAATAAACTCTGAAGAGAACGTCTCATTCAATAAATTCGCCTGTTGATGCGCATAAAGGGGTGTAATTCTCACAACCGCATAAGGTCGTTGTAAAGTGCAAACACCATTAAAGTGAGGATCATTGCCATTCCAATCCGTAATCCGACGGCCTGGGTCTGCTCCGAAAGCGGCTTTTTGCGGATAGCTTCGATGGTGTAATAAACAATGTGCCCGCCGTCCAGCACTGGAATAGGCAGCAGGTTCAGCACGCCAAGACTGACACTCAGGTAGGCAAGAAAGCGGATAAAATCTTCAAATCCCGAGCTGACACTGGCTTCGGCAATACGTGCGATGGTGATAGGCCCGCTCAGGTTGGTCGGCGATAACAGGCCTGTGACCATTTTTTGGATCGCCACGAGGGTAAGCCGTGTGTCCGCCCAAGTTTCAGACATAGCCCTGGGAACGGCTGCAAAAGGCCCGTAACGGGTTTCACGAAGAAACTCTTCGGGCCAGGTAATGTCTTTAACGCCTGCCCCGATAAATCCGGTGACGGAACCGTCACCACTCTCACGAGCCGCTGGCCTGACGTCGATTTCCACTGGCTCGCCGCTCCGCACAACGCCGAGGTTCAGGGTTTCTTCCGGTGCCTGCTGAATCGCTTTGACCAGCGCGAACCAGTTGCTGACCGGTTCACCATTTACCGACTCTATCCGATCACCCACTGCCAGACCTGCGGCCTGTGCGCGGCCGTCCGGGGAGATTTCACCAAGAACAGGCGGGACATCCGGCCGCCAGGGTGTCAGTCCGAATTCCGCCAGCGGATTTGGGGTATCGTTGCTAAGACCCCAACCGTCCAGAGTTCCGGTCACCTCACCCTGGCTGCCACTGCCCGATACGCCAAACGCAATTGACCCGTACTCACCGGTGCGCTCCAGTATCCGCATGTTGATATCGCGCCAGGAGGTTACCTGGTGGCCGTCTATGGAATAAATTTCCATCCCGGACTCAAGGCCGATTCGTTGGGCAACGCTATTTTGTTCAACCTCACCAACAATGGGAGCCACCGTGGTGTAACCCACCACACTGAGTAACCAGTAAGCCAATATTGCGAAAATAAAATTGGCGATGGGGCCGGCAGACGCAATGGCAATGCGCTTTGAGGGCGACTTGGCGTTGAAAGACTGGCTTTTGAGTTCTTCCGGGACCGGTCCCTCCCGCTCATCAAGCATCTTGACGTAGCCTCCGAGAGGGATAGCGGCGACGGCAAACTCGGTGCCATGCCGGTCGTACCAGGAAAACAGTGGTTTACCAAAACCCACTGAAAACCTCAGCACTTTCACTCCACAGCGACGGGCCACCCAGAAATGACCGAATTCGTGCAGCGTCACCAGAATGCCCAGCGTCAGCAGTAACGCCAGGACGGTTTCAATTATCTGCATAATGTTCTCTATTGTCGTTGATCAGAGCCATCTGTTGTCTTGCGACTCCACGGGCCTCGGCGTCTTTTTCAAAGATGACCTCAAAGCTGTCTGCGGCAACCGTAGCGACACGCTCCAGCGTCCTCTCTATGATAATGGCGATATCCGCGAAGCACAGCTTACCATCCAGAAAGGCCGCAACGGCCTCTTCATTAGCGGCATTGAGAACCGCGGGTGCTGTTCCACCCAGCCGGAAAGCATCGGCTGCCAGCCTCAAACACGGAAAACGCTCAAGGTCGGGTCGCTCAAAATGGAATTTGCCAATCTGAAAAAGGTCTAGCGGAGCCACTCCTGCGTCTATCCGTTGGGGCCAGGCCAACCCGTTAGCAATAGCTGTGCGCATGTCCGGACTTCCCAACTGAGCGAGAACCGAGCCGTCAGCGTACTCAACCATCGAATGAATAATGCTCTCCGGGTGCACGTGCACTTCAATAGAATCCGGCGTCGTATTAAACAGCCAACAGGCTTCTATCAGCTCAAGACCCTTGTTCATCAGGGTGGCGGAGTCCACGGAGATCTTCTGGCCCATCGACCAGTTGGGGTGCAAACAGGCTTCGGCAGGCAGAACATCCCGCAGGGACTCGGCCGAAAAGGTTCTGAACGGTCCGCCAGACGCCGTCAGCAAAATCCGGGTGACGCCTGCGCCCCGGGTATCGCGAATCTGGTCCGGGGGCAAACATTGAAAGATGGCGTTGTGTTCACTATCGATCGGTAGCAGTTCGGCACCGGCCTCGGCTACTGCATCCATAAATAGCTGACCGGACATGACCAACGCTTCCTTGTTTGCCAGCAAAACCCGCTTGCCTGCCCTGACCGCCGACAGCGTCGGCGACAACCCGGCAGCACCAACAATTGCCGCCATCACCGTATCGCACCCAGGATCACTGGCGACCCGGCAAAGACCCTCCTCGCCCGCAAGGACGGTCGTTTCGGCTAAACCGCCAAGCTGGTCAGCCAACGCCCGAGCGCTGGCCTTATCTGCCATTACTGCGAACCGGGGCGCGAATTCACGACAAAGCCCCACCATGCTTTCCACGCTGGTGCTGGCAGTCAGAGCATGAACACCGAAACGATCCGGATGACGACGGATCACATCCAGAGTGTTAAGGCCAATGGAGCCGGTCGCTCCGAGAATAGTAACGCTACGTTTCATGAGATCACCAGTGCCCGGCCGTCAGCCATCCCAGCTGGGTAATAATCAGTGCAAACACCGGAATGGCAGCGGTCAGGCTATCGATGCGATCCATAATGCCCCCGTGACCGGGCAGCAACTGGCTACTGTCTTTGATGCCACGGAATCGTTTAAGCATGCTCTCCATCAAGTCACCAACGACGGAGATCCCGCCGGTGACCAGGCTTGCCAGCACCAGAAGCGTGATATCGCCGCTGCTGGCCCTTGCCAGCAGCCCGATCATGAGCGCAAATGCCGCCACCGCAAAAAGGCCGCCCCACACGCCAGCCCAGGACTTCCCCGGACTGACTCGCGGCGCCAGCTTGGCCTTACCAAAAGCCCTGCCCGCGAAGTAGGCACCAATGTCAGCAACCCAGACAATACAGAAGACGTAAAGGATCAGCAGCAGGTTGTTAGCACTGTCACCAAACTGGAAACCGCCCGTTCGAAGGTGGTTGAGGCCAACCCAGGCAGGCACCAGTATAAACAGCCCCATCACCGCCCGGGCCGTAGCACTGCGCCAGCGTTCGGACCCTTCGGGGTAGCTGCGAACCAGCAGGAAACACGCCGCCCACCAAAACAATGCCACCCACAGCACGCTAACGGCAGGCACGTCGAGCAGGCCATAAAGAATGGCCGCCGTGGCCAACGCAAACCCCACTCGCTGCAGAGGCTGCGTCATACCCGCCATATTGGCCCACTCCCAGGCACCGATAGAGATAATCAGGCCAGTGAACAGCGCAAAACCCAGTGGTGGCAGAAAAAAAATGCCGCCAACCGCGATGGGCGCCATGAAAAGCGCGGTGATGATTCGTGTTTTAAGCACAGTCTGGATCGCTATATTGTCGTTATTGTTCAGAAGCCGGTGCGGCAACCTGATCATCGGTCTGGCCAAATCGTCGTTTGCGCCCGGCATAAGCCTGTAATGCCTGCTCCATTTCTGCCTCTTTGAAATCAGGCCAGTACACGGGAGAAAAATACAGCTCGGTGTAAGCCAGATGCCAGAGCATAAAATTACTGATGCGCTGCTCGCCGGCGGTGCGGATCATGAGATCGGGCATGGGCAGATCACCGATCGACAGGTGCTGCTGAATGAGATCATCGGTGATGTCAGACGGTGTCAGTTCACCCGCCTGAACCTTGCGGGCAACCGCCTGACTGGCCTGAGTGATGTCCCAGTGCCCGCCATAATTGGCAGCGATCACCAGGGTCATCTGAGTATTGTCGCGGGTCAGCTCTTCCGCCCTCGCCATGTGTAACTGAAGGTTTTCGCTGAACGCTGACCGGTCGCCAATGATTTTCAGACAGATATTGTTTCGGTGGAGCTTTTTAACTTCTCGCTCCAACGCAAACAGGAACAATCGCATAAGCGCGGATACTTCGTCTTCGGGGCGCCGCCAGTTCTCACTGGAAAAGGCGAACAGCGTCAATACCTCAATGCCCTGACGGGCGCAGGTCTCAACCACAGACCGGACGGCTTTGGCACCGGCCTTGTGACCAGACACACCCGCCAGCTTATGAGATTTCGCCCACCGGTTGTTGCCGTCCATAATAATGGCCACATGTCGGGGCCAGCTACCAGCCGATAACGGAATCTCTGCGGAAACGCTTGCGGTCATGCAATCCCCTGCGCTGGATGATTGACAGTAAAAAGGGCTGATCAGACAGCCATCAGATCCTCTTCTTTCGCCTTCAACTCTTTTTCGACTTCCGCAATGTGGCTATCGGTCAATTTCTGGATCGACTCTTCGCCCTGACGCTCTTCGTCTTCGTTAATCTCTTTTTCTTTCAGCAGGTCTTTGAGCATACTGTTGGCATCGCGGCGGGCATTGCGGATGGACACTTTGCCATGCTCAGCATCAGCTCGGGCCTGCTTGACCATTTGCTTGCGGGTTTCTTCCGTCAGCATGGGCATGGGAATACGGATCACGTCGCCATTGTTAGAGGGGTTCAAGCCCAAGTCTGACATCATGATGGCCTTCTCGACCTTCTGCATCAACGGCTTTTCAAAGGGTGAAATTGCCAGCGTGCGATTGTCTTCCACATTAATGCTGGCCACTTGCTTCAACGGCGTTTCATGACCGTAATAATCCACCATTACACTGTCCAGAATGGAAGGGTGCGCGCGGCCGGTACGAATTTTGTTGAACGCCGAATGCAGAGATTCAAGACTCTTCTTCATCTTCTTTTCAGCTTCAGATTTAATGTCGTCAATCACTTCAGTATCCTCGAATTCATTGGTCAGAAATTATTCAATTCCGGGATTTACTCAATCAGTGTGCCTTCTGATTCACCTGTCACAATGCGCGTTAATGCACCGGGCCGGTTCATATTAAACACCCGCAACGGCATATTGTGATCCCTTGCCAGACAGATCGCGGTCAGATCCATAACGCCCAACTTTTTGTCCAGCACCTCGTCGTAGGTAAGACGATCGTACTTCACGGCCGTCGAATCTTTATAGGGGTCGGCGGAGTAAACACCATCTACCTTAGTCGCCTTGAGCACTGCATCGGCTTCAATCTCGATGCCCCGCAGACAGGCTGCCGAATCGGTGGTGAAAAACGGGTTGCCGGTACCGGCACAGAAAATCACCACATCACCGTCTTTAAGGTCACGCACCGCACGGCGGCGATCGTAGTGCTCAACGATACCACTCATGGGAATGGCAGACATAACCCGGGTCCGGATATTCGACCGCTCCAGTGCATCGCGCATGGCCAAACCGTTCATCACCGTAGCGAGCATGCCCATGTGGTCACCGGTTACCCGGTCCATACCCGCGGCATTCAGCGCCGCGCCGCGAAACAGGTTGCCCCCACCAACAACCAGGCCGACCTGCACACCGATGCCAATCAGTGACCCAATATCCAGCGCCATACGATCAAGTACCTTCGGGTCAATGCCAAAATCGTGTTCTCCCATCAAGGCTTCGCCACTGAGTTTCAACAGAACTCGTTTGTATCTGGGCTGGGTATTGGACGATTTCGGCATGGCGTTCCCCTCTCTCTGTTTCCGGCAGCTTTCGATGTCTGGCAGGACAGGCTGTTCTGGCCTGTATTTGACATACCCCTCAGCAAAAGGGGTATTTCAGATACAAGCCCGCCACGAAAGCCGGATGAATCCGACTGACGTGGCAGACATTTGCGGTGCTTCGGCCGGGGCCTTCACACCTTTCGAAAGGATCAGGCCTTGCTGGTGCCGGCTGCTGCTGCAACCTCGGCAGCAAAATCCACGGCTTCCCTTTCGATCCCTTCACCGACTTCGAGACGCACAAAGCTGACCAGTTCTCCGCCTTCACCCTTGATAAGCTGACCAACGGTCTGCTCGGGATTCTTGACGAACGGCTGTTCAACCAGGCTATTCTCAGCCAGGAACTTCTTGATGCGACCACCCATCATCTTTTCGATGATTTCAGCCGGCTTGCCTTCCATATCCGGCTGGGCCTTGATCACATCTTTTTCTTTTTCGAGCTCTTCGGCAGGCATGTCTTCCGGCTTGCCAACGCGGGGGTTAACCGCAGCGACGTGCATGGCAACATCACGCGCGGTTTCAGCACTGCCGGCGCTCAACGCAACGACAGAAGCGATCTTGCTGTTGCTGTGAACGTATCCGCCAACCACCGGGCCTTCCACGCGAACAATGCGACGAACGGTGACGTTCTCGCCAATTTTCTGGACCAGCGCTTCACGCTTGCCCTCGAGTTCACCTGCCATCAGGGACTCAACGTCAGTCACGCTGTTGCTAAACGCAACGTCCAACAGTTCGTTGGCAAAATTCATGAAGTTATCATCACGGGCAACGAAGTCCGTTTCCGAGTTCACTTCCAGAATATAGGCAACGGTGTTGTCGTCCGATACGCGAATCAGTGAAACGCCTTCAGCCGCCGTGCGGCCTGCCTTTTTCGCAGCCTTCAGGCCGGATGACTTGCGCAGCTCTTCAATTGCCGCATCCACACTACCTTCCGCTTCAACCAGCGCTTTCTTGCACTCCATCATGCCAAGGCCAGTGCGATCACGCAGCTCTTTGACCATTGCAGCAGTAATTGCAGCCATGTTCATTCCTCTTAACTGTTACAAATTCCAATAGGACGATTACTCGGCCGCTGGGGCAGCACCTGCCGCGTCTTCGCTGACTTCAACAAATTCGTCAGCACCGCCGGCTGTCTGGGAAGCCTCAAGACAGGTATCGGCAATCGCCTGAACATAAATCTGAATCGCGCGGATAGCATCGTCGTTACCCGGAATCACGTAATCAACGCCGTCCGGGTCGCTGTTGGTGTCAACAACGCCAATGACCGGAATGCCCAGCTTGTTGGCTTCTTTAATAGCGATCCGTTCGTGATCAACGTCGATAACGAACATGGCGTCCGGCAGGCCGCCCATATCCTTGATACCACCGATAGAGCGCTCAAGGCGGTCCATCTCGCGGGTGCGATCAAGGGCTTCTTTTTTGGTCAGCTTGTCAAAGGTGCCGTCCTGACTCTGGGATTCCAGGTCACGGTAGCGACGGATCGACTGACGGATGGTCTTGTAGTTGGTCAGCATGCCGCCGAGCCAGCGATGGTTCACATACGGCTGATTCGAACGCAGTGCTTCTTCCTTGATGATCTTGGCGGCGGCGCGCTTGGTGCCGACGAACAGGATCTTGTTCTTGCTGTTGGCGAGGTTGTGCACGAAGTTCAGTGCATCGTTCATCGCAGGAACAGTCTGTTCAAGATTGATGATGTGAATCTTGTTACGGGCGCCGAAGATGAACTTCGACATTTTCGGGTTCCAGTAGCGAGTCTGGTGACCGAAGTGAGCACCTGCTTTTAGCAGGTCACGCATATTTACCTGAGCCATGATAGTTACCTTGTTAGCTTCGGGTTAGTCCTCCACGCGTCCGATTGCCCCAACCAGGCTTCTTAAGACAGAAGCAGGCACCCTGGGACAACGTGCTGACGCGTGTGCGAATTTGCCGGATTCGTTTCCAGCGGGCGCGTTTATACCATAAATTGACGGCCCGATTCCATTAATTTATCCGCGCCCTGGACCTCTATCGCCCGTTTCACCAGCCCCTTCCTTGTACCCTGTCGCTCTCCCCCTTAAAATGGCGCTTTGATAAAATCAACGGGAAGCCCAATGACGGTAACAATCAAGACTCCGGAAGAAATCGAAAAGATGCGGGTTGCCGGCAAACTGGCAGCCGATGTACTTGAGATGATCGGCGAACACGTTCAGCCCGGCGTCAGCACAGAAAAACTCGACGACCTCTGCCATGATTACATTGTGAACGAGCAAAAATGCATTCCGGCGCCCCTCAACTACAAGGGTTTTCCCAAGTCGGTATGTACCTCTGTGAACCATGTGGTCTGCCACGGCATCCCGTCCGACAAAAAGATCCTGAAAGAGGGTGACATCATGAACATCGATGTCACCGTGATAAAAGACGGCTATCACGGCGACACCAGTAAAATGTTCATTGTCGGCAAGCCGAAGCCCGGGTCCGAGCGTCTGATCCAGATAACCCAGGAATGCCTATATAAAGGTATCGAGCTGGTCAGACCCGGCATCCAGTTGGGCGACATCGGTCACGTTATCCAACAGCACGCTGAAAAGCACCGATACTCTGTGGTGCGTGATTATTGCGGTCACGGCATTGGCAAAGTGTTTCATGAGGAGCCCCAGGTGATGCACTACGGGAAACCGGGTACCGGGATGGAACTTAAGGAAGGCATGATTTTCACCATCGAACCCATGATCAATCAGGGCAAATTCCACACCAAACTCCTGCCCGATGGCTGGACGGTCGTCACCAAGGATCACAAACTGTCGGCCCAGTGGGAGCACACCATTCTGGTGACCGCTGACGGCCATGAAGTGTTGACCCGTCGTCCGGATGAGTCGCTTTAGGTGGACTCATCCGCGCTGGAATCCAGAATCAGTGAGGAAGCTTCGCCGGTCGCAGCTGCCAGAGACCTGCTCGAAAAAACCTACCAGGCCGACGCCCAGGCCTTCAGTAAAGTAGCCAACGAAAAGATAGACGTGCGCGCCCTGGTTCGCTCCCGCTCTCATACCGTTGACCGCTTGCTATCCCTGATCTGGAACCGCTACCCGTTTTCCAGGTCTCCGGACATTGCCCTTATTGCCGTCGGTGGCTATGGCCGGGGGGAGTTACACCCTCACTCGGATATTGACCTGCTCATCCTTGCCCGTAACGGCATTGAGGAAGCCTGGCAAGAAGACCTGGGCGCTTTCGTGACACTCTTATGGGATCTGAGGCTCGATATCGGCCACAGCGTCCGTAGCATTGAGGAAAGCATGGCCTCGGCTCGCGAGGACGTGACCATTCTGACCAACCTGCTCGAGACTCGAACCCTGTCCGGCCCGGATGATCTGAGATCGGAGCTTAGCCAAAAAGTGTATTCCGACGAGGTCAGTAGCGACATTGACTACTTCGTCGCCAAGCGAGAGGAGCAAAAGCGGCGCCACAAGAAGTACGGCGACACCGAGTACAATCTGGAGCCCAACGTGAAGGGCTCTCCTGGCGCCCTGCGGGACATCCAGACAATCGGCTGGATCACCAAACGGCATTTTGGCCTGCAGAACATTGCCGATCTGACCCGCTTCAGCATCCTGACGGAAGAAGAGCACCAGATTCTTTTAGAGGGCGAAACCTTTCTCTGGCAGCTGCGATACGGCCTGCAGTTGATCGCCGACCGCAACGAAAACCGATTGCTGTTCGACCATCAGAGAGCCCTGGCACAAATGCTTGGTTACCAGGATCAGGGTAAACGACTCGGTGTCGAGCTGATGATGCAGTCCTATTATCGCACCGTGCTGGCGCTGGCAGAGCTCACAGACGTGATTCTGCAGTACTACGATGAAGCGATTATTGGCGCCGGTGATGACGGTGACGTCGTGCCATTAAACAAACGTTTCCAGATGAGAAACTTCTATATAGAGGCGGTCAATAATCAGGTTTTTGCCTATGCGCCCTACGCCATCATGGAAATCTTTGTCCTGATGGCTCAACACCCCGAAATCAAAGGCATCCGGGCGACGACCATCCGCTCGCTACGGGCGCACCGCCACCTGATCGATGACGCCTTCCGTTCAGACCTGGCCGTTACCTCACTGTTTATGGAATTGCTGCGAACACCCCATGACCTGGACCAGACGCTGTCGGCCATGAAGAAGTACAGCGTGCTGGGGCGTTACCTGCCGGAATTCGGCCAGATCATCGGTCAGATGCAGCATGACCTGTTTCATATTTATACCGTTGACGCCCATACCATGCGCGTTATTCGCAACATGGTTCAGTTGGACAGCCCGGAACTGCGCAACGATTATCCGCTGGCTTGCCGGCTGATTCACCGTCTTCCCAAGCTAGAAACACTCTATATCGCAGGCCTTTATCACGACATCGCCAAAGGCCGGGGTGGTGATCATTCCGAACTTGGCGCGGTGGATGTGGAAGCGTTCTGCGAGCGCCACCATCTCAGCGATCGCGACACCCAACTTGCATCCTGGCTGGTGGAAAATCACCTGCTGATGTCGATGACGGCCCAGCGCAAGGACATTTCAGACCCGGACATTATCTTCACATTCGCCCAGGCCGTGCCCAGCCAGGTTCATCTGGATTATCTGTACGTACTGACCGTGTGCGACATCAGCGCCACCAATCCCAAGCTCTGGAATACCTGGCGGGCATCGCTGTTGCGTCAGCTTTACATCGAGGCCAAACGGGCACTGCGGCGGAACTCCCAGACACCCGTCGACCGGCGAGAGTGGGTTCGGGCGACACAGTCTGAAGCCCGGGAAATACTGCGCGCCCAAAACATGACGGATGTACAGATTGACCGTATCTGGGAAACCATGGACGAAGATTATTTCCTCCAGGATTCCACCGTCGATATCGCCTGGCAAACAGCCGCGATCATCCGTCACGGCGACGACCCGGATCCGCTGGTGATGATCCGGGACACCCGGGGCGGACCAACCGACGGCTACTCTCAGATCATCATTTACATGCGCGACCGTATTGACCTGTTCGCGGCCACGACAGCGGTGCTGGAGCAGCTCAACCTGAACATCGTTGATGCTCGCATCAGCTCGAGTGACGGCCCCTATTCGGTCAGTTCCTACATCGTGCTGGATGAGAAGCACAAACCCCTCGGCATTGACCCGGCAAGGAAAGACCGGGTGCGCGAGCGCTTGATAGAAGAGCTGGACGACCCGGACGATTACCCCGATATCATCCACCGACGCACGCCGCGGCAATTGAAGCACTTCGCATTCCCGACGGAAGTGACCTTCTACAACGACACGGTCAATCAGCGCACCGTCATGGAAGTGATCACCCCGGATCGCCCCGGATTACTGGCCAGAGTGGGCCAGGTTTTGCTGGAACATCGCGTGCGAGTGACCAATGCCAAAATTGCCACCCTGGGCGAGCGGGTGGAGGACGTGTTTTTTGTGACCGACGAGCACGGCAACCCGATACATGACCCGGAAGCCTGCCGCTCGCTGCAGGACGATCTCTGTAAAATGCTGGACGACATCACATGAATCCTGATCTGGAGAGGTTACACCCCTACCCGTTTGAGAAACTCAGCCAACTGAAAGCAGGGATCGAGGTGCCAAAACACCTGGGCTCGATTTCCCTCGGTATCGGCGAGCCCAAACACCCGTCTCCGGCCTTTGTTAAACAGGTCATCGCAGACAACCTGGACAAACTTGCCAATTACCCCAGCACCAAAGGCACCGACGAACTTCGTCAGACGATTGCTGACTGGGCCACCCGACGCTTTCAACTGGAACCGGGCACGCTAACCCCCGAGCACAATATTGTCCCGGTCAATGGAACCCGCGAAGGTATTTTCTCGCTGGTCCAGGCGGTGATCGACAGCAGCAGGCCGGCAACCGTCGTCAGCCCGAATCCCTTCTACCAGGTCTATGAAGGCGCCGCGTTTCTTGCGGGCGCGACGCCGCATTATCTGGCCTGCGATGCTGCCAACGACTTCATTCCTGACTTTGATCAGGTGCCGGTATCGGTATGGGAAAACTGTCAGGTGCTGTTTCTGTGCTCTCCCGGCAACCCCAGCGGGTCCGTGATGCCGCGGTCAACCCTTGCCAGGGTTATTGAGCTGGCTGACCGACACGATTTTATCGTGGCATCGGACGAGTGTTATTCGGAACTCTACCCGGATGAGAACAACCCACCGGAAGGCCTTCTGCAGACCTGTGCAGCCCTGGGCCGGAACGATTTTGCCCGGTGCATTGTGTTCCACAGTCTGTCCAAACGCAGCAATCTACCCGGCCTGCGCTCGGGATTTGTCGCCGGAGATGCCGGCGTTCTCGCCGGCTTCCTGAAGTACCGGACTTACCACGGTTGCGCCATGCCGATTCACAACCAGCTGGCCAGCATGGCTGCCTGGGGCGATGAAGATCACGTCAGAGAAAACCGTGCTGCTTACCGCGCCAAATTCGAGGCGGTCGTGCCCATTCTGCGTGAAGTGATGACCGTAGAATTCCCGGACGCCGGTTTCTATCTCTGGCCCGAAACGCCTTTCGACGATGAAACCTTTGCCCGGGAACTGTCCGCCAGACAAAACGTGCACGTGCTGCCCGGCCGCTACCTGTCCCGCACAGTAAAGGGCCATAATCCCGGGGAAAACCGGGTGCGAATGGCCCTGGTGGCGCCGGTTGAAGAATGCGTAGAAGCCGCAAAGCGTATTGTCACTTTCGTGCGGAACTACCAACCATGAAAGTCTTCGGCATTCGTGACTGCGACACCGTCAAAAAAGCCCGCAAGTGGCTGGACGAAAACGGCATCGACTACCAGTTCCACGATTTCAAAAAGGACGGTCTCAGCGCTGACACACTGGTGCAATGGGAGGCCGCGGTTGGCTGGGAATCCCTCGTTAATCGTCGCGGAACCACCTGGCGGAAACTGCCGGAACAGGTTCGTGATAACATTGTCTCCCAGACGGCCCACGACCTCATGCTGGAAAATCCGTCGCTCATCAAACGGCCCGTTGTTGAAAGTGGCAGCGACATTACCGTTGGGTTCAGCGCCGATCAGTGGGCCGGGCAGTTCGGGCAATAATCCTCAGTTTCAAACATTCAACCTTCAGGAGCACATCAATGAGTTTCGCATTCGGCATCGGTATCGGCACCCAGAACAACCAGGGCGAGTGGCTGGAAGTCTTCTATCAGCAGCCGGTCATCACCCCCGATAATGACCTCATCGAAGTGGCCCGCAACGTTCTGGATTACAGGGGCGGTAACCAGGCCATCACGGTCAGCCCGGAGCATCTCAGATCATTATCCGATGGCCTGCGGCAGATTGGCCAGATGGACCAGTCGGCCCTTGCGGGCAAGGCGGCGGAGAGCAAGCGCCCGGTTGTTGTGACTTTGCTGGACACAGACGATACCGCCTCCAGCACGCCGGAGGTGTATTTGAAACTGCACCTGATCTCCAGCCGCCAGGCCCGGCCCCATGAACTGAAACTGGACGGTATTTTCGGACTGCTGCCGAACCTGGCCTGGACTGACGAAGGCGCCATTGACCTGAACGAACTGCCCACACGGCAGTTAAAAGCGCGCATCGAAGGTCGAACCCTGGAAGTTAAATCGGTCGATAAGTTCCCGCAGATGACCGACTACGTGGTGCCCAAGGGCGTACGTATCGCCGACACCGCCCGTGTTCGCCTTGGCGCCTACGTTGGCGAGGGCACCACCGTGATGCATGAGGGCTTCATCAACTTCAACGCCGGCACCGAAGGCAAGAGCATGATCGAAGGCCGGATTTCAGCAGGCGTGATGATTGGTGAGGGTTCTGACCTGGGCGGCGGCTGCTCAACCATGGGCACTCTGTCCGGCGGCGGCAACATCATTATTTCTGTTGGCGAAAACTGCCTGATTGGCGCCAACGCCGGCATCGGCATCCCGTTGGGCGACCGTTGCAAAGTGGAAGCCGGCCTTTACATTACCGCGGGCACCAAGGTTGCCCTGCTGGACGACCACAACGAGCTGGTAGAAGTCCTGAAAGCCCGGGACCTGGCGAGCAAGCCGGACCTGCTGTTCCGCCGCAATAGCCAGACAGGCGCGGTAGAATGCAAATCTCACAAGACTGCCATTGAGCTGAACGAAGAGCTGCATGCAAACAACTAATTCCCCAACTCTCGAACTTGCCATCGACCTGATTCGCCGGCCCTCCGTCACCCCGGACGATGCCGGCTGTCAGCAGCTTATGATGTCCCGCCTGGAAGCCCTTGGCTTCGCGGGAGAATCCATGCGCTTCGGCGACACCGACAATCTATGGGCCCGCCGGGGCTCGGAAGGTCCGGTGCTTGCATTCGCCGGGCATACGGATGTGGTGCCAACGGGGCCTGAGAAGAACTGGGCACACCTGCCCTTCTCCGGAGACATCGATCAGGACGGCTACCTGCACGGGCGCGGCGCGGCCGATATGAAAGGCAGTCTGGCGGCTTTTGTGACCGCCTGCGAGCGGTTCGTTAAACAGCACCCCGATCACCGGGGTTCCATTGCCCTGCTGATCACCAGCGACGAAGAAGGCCCTGCCAAACATGGCACGGTGAAGGTCATCGAAACTCTGGAAGCCAGGAATGAGAAAATCGACTGGTGCCTGATCGGGGAACCGTCCAGCACCAACCGCGTGGGCGATGTGATCAAGAACGGTCGTCGGGGATCCCTGCACGGTTATCTGACGGTTCACGGCACCCAGGGCCACGTCGCCTATCCGCATCTGGCCGAAAACCCGGTTCATACCGTCGCCCCGGCTCTGGATGCACTGGCAAAAGAATTCTGGGATCAGGGTAACGATTTTTTTCCACCCACCACCTTCCAGATCACCAAGGTCGAGGCAGGTACCGGGAGCAACATCATCCCCGGAGAATGCCTGGTGCACTTCAATTTCCGCTATTGCACCGAAAACACCGCCGAAAGCCTGGAAGAACGGGTGGTGTCTGTTCTGGATCGCTTCAAGCTCCGATACGATCTGGAATGGAACCTCAGCGGCCGGCCATTTCTGACGGACAGCGGGGCCCTGGTGACCGCGGCCCAGAATGCCATCCGCACGGTAACCGGGGAAGAAACCAAACTGTCCACCTCTGGCGGAACATCAGATGGTCGTTTCATCGCGCCGACCGGTGCCCAGGTTCTGGAACTTGGCCCTCGGAACGCGACCATCCATAAGGTCAATGAGTGCGTCAAAGCGGCTGACCTGGATACCCTGTCCGACATGTATGAGCAGATTCTGACAGAGCTTCTCGCCTAGCGGCGGGACTGCTGACGGTTAGTAATGGGGTTAGTAATGGGGAGGGGGCGACTCTTCCTCCTCTCCCCGGATATTTGAGGACGATACCTCTTTAAGCTGGGTGTTCAATTGCCTCTTGGCTTCCCACAACTCCCGGATATCCAGTTCCTGGCGGGCCACCTGTTCACTCAGTGTGTTAATCAGATCGTCCTGAAACGCAATCCGGGTTTCAAGCTCATCCAGCCGGCCAGCCAAGGTCCGGGATTCGTCATTTCTGCTATTGGCCATACTTGTGAGCACCATGCTTGGTCAGCACCTCCCGTTATCTGGTATCATCCCGCTTTTATTCGTATCCGGAATTCGCGCCGGAGCGAATTTATCACCACCGGATGCACGAGTTTACCCGAGATCCGGTTTTTTATCGTCAGTGTTATAAGAATGGAGAATCAGCAGTCCATGCAAAATCCAGCAAAAGCGATCGTTCTTGCCCTTTTGGTCGCTATCCCGTCACCCTTTATCCTTGGTTTTCTGTTGGTGACTTTCACCCCGGAACTTTTCCAGATCCTGTCCACTTCCGGAACCAGTGAATTGGCCAACAACACCACCTTTGTGCTGGGAAGCGCCGAGGGCATTGCCGCCTATATCCTGTCCGTTGTTTTATTCTGCCTGGCGGGCTTCTGCACGGTTGCGCTCGCGGCCAAGCGACCTTCCGAAATCAACGCAAAGGCAAACGCCAAACCCAGGCGAGCGCCAACCAAAGCCGCTCCTCCGCGCCCGGCAAAGCCGAAGCAGGAGGACTCTGCAGACCAGGGCCATGACGACACCGGCCCCGAAGGCAAGGAAGACGGTACGGTTAAGTGGTTTAATGTGAAAAAAGGTTTTGGTTTTATCGTGCGTGACAGCGGCGACGAAATTTTCGTTCATTTCCGCGCAATTCGCGGCCAGGGCCGTCGAGTACTGCGCCAGGGCCAGCTTGTTCGCTTCGACGTGGTTGAAGCTGACAAGGGTCTCCAGGCTGATAATGTGTCCATTCTGGACGACTGAAGGCCCGCGAACCTGAATTCAGAAACGTAATTGAAAAGGCAGCCACCGGCTGCCTTTTCAGTTCCAGACTGCGAGCTGCTCCCCGCGCTCATCAATCCGCCACCACCGTTCATCGTCAACCGGCTCCCCTTCCTTCCACTCACCGGGACTACAGCGGATCTCCGTTGCCATGGCTTGCCATGCACTGCGGGCGCAATCCAGGTCCGAAGACCAGGGCAATTCGTCGCCCTCGATAATCATTGAGGCATAACGCTTGCCGCCTGCCCGGGGATAAAGGCTGAGCCCGATGCTGGCACCGCAGTAGAACGCCCTCACTTTTACGGGCTTGTCGTCCGATAACTGGTCCGGCAGCGCCAGATCATCCAGATGACTGGATAACCACTGCGCCAACGCTGCAACATCGACGTCACGGATGTAAATTTCAAGATCTCGCAAACTCCAGCTCTCCGGTTTGATTCTGATTCGCGATATAGTGGCCTGAGCCCTCGGCGGCTGCAACCCGACGTTCCAGTTCTGAGCCCAGATCGTCCACGGTCAGCAGTCGCAGACGTCCGCTGCGCTTTCGCTCATGCCACGATGCTTCACTGGCGGCCTGCTCTGATTCCAGGGATTCGATGGAGCGCTCAAAATGTTCTATCGGTTGCTGACGAGCCAGGGCCAACAACAACTGGCGCCGGACCGAATCCGCCTTTCCGGCAAGTACCGCTGCCTCCATGGGGCCCCGATCTGCAAACAGACTCAAGCGCGCAGCGGCGTGCTCCACCCATTGCAGCATGGCCCCCGGCGACGCCGCTAAAGGGCTGGTGCAAGCGGCAACGTATTCCACCACGCCAGACGCCAGCTCGATACCCCAGCGTTTTTCGATGATGGGCTGTCGGGCTGTCAGAATTGCCTGTTTCTGGCTCGCACTGCTCGCCGGCATCGCGCGGCAATCAAGCTCCCGACCCAGCGTCTTTTCCAGGGAACGAATCCCATGGGAGGCATCCTCTGAATCCGGCCCCAGCATCAGAACCGGACCGGGAAACGAGGTGACCAGTTCCCGCGCAACACTGAACTCTGACGCCATTATGCTGACCAGGTCTGGCGGTGAAACGTTATCGAACACCAGCACCGGAGGGATTGACGCTGGCTCTCCCGGCACCGTCATTGCGCGCTCGTCGCTGGCCATAATATCCGCCTCACGGCGAATATCCATTTCTATGGCGCCCCCGGGCAAAGTCGCAATCAGGGATCTGAGCCAGCTGGACTTGCCGCTACCACGCTCCCCGTGAATCCACACTATAGCGTCAGCAGAGGTAGACAGCAGCAGGCTGATATCTTCAACCAGGCCCAGCCATTGCGAATCGGCCATGACCAACGGCGGAACAGCTGCTTTGTCGGACTGTTCATTCGATACCTCAGACCCTGTGGAAGGCCAGTGGGCGACCGCCTCAAGAACCGCTACATAGGCTTTTTCCTGCAATCGATCTGCGCTGTGAACCAGCGCTTTCAGCAATTCCGGCCACTGCAACCAAACCGCGCCGCTGACTTCCCGGGCCGTGTGCAGCCAGTACACAAGCTGCGACGACAGCAGGTTTTCACTGGCGACTTCCGTCACGATGGGTTGTTCGCACTGAACGGTGCGGGTCAGCTCGTCCAGTTCCACGCCCTGGCGCTGAAGAAACCGGCGCAGTTCAGGAATGTCATCGAGCATCGCCAGAAGAAAATCTTCCAGGGTAACGGCATAACCGCCCCTGCCGGTAACACGAGTAAGGGCGCTTTGCAGCGCAGTCTGACAGGCGGGACTCAGGCATCCTTGCCAATCTTCCATGACCATCTCTCCCTGATAATTGTTCGGGCATCGTCCTGATGCCCATTCTGTCTGTGCTCAAACGCGGTTATAGGTGTCCTCGAAACGCACAATGTCGTCTTCACCCAGATAGCTTCCGGTCTGGACCTCAATCAACTCCAGGGGAATCACACCGGGATTAGTCAGCCGATGGGTCACACCCAACGGAATATAGGTGGACTGGTCTTCAGTCAGCAGCAAGACGTCCTCACCCCGATTCACCGTGGCTGTGCCTTTGACCACCACCCAGTGCTCCGCCCGGTGGTGATGCTTCTGCAGAGACAGGGACGCGCCCGGCTTGACCGTGATGCGTTTGACCTGAAACCGCTCACCCATGGTAATACCTTCATAGGTGCCCCAGGGCCGGTGAACCTTTTTGTGGAAACGGTGCTCCGAGCGCCCCTGGGCTTTCACCTGAGCCACCAGCTTTTTCACATCCTGCACCCGACCACGGTCTGCCACCAGCACCACATCATCGGTTTCGACAATGACATGGTCGGTCAGTCCCAGCGCCGCAATCAGACGACCTTCAGAATGAATATAAGAACCGGATACGTCCTCGGTAATCACATCGCCACGACAGACGTTGTTGTTCTCATCGTGGGGCTGGATATCCCAGAGCGCAGACCAGGAGCCGACATCGGACCAGCCCGCATCCAGGGGCACCACAACCGCATCGTTGGTTTTTTCCATCACGGCGTAGTCAATGGAATCTTCCGGGCATTTTTTAAACGCCTCGCTCCCGACGCGAGTGAAGTCCATATCGGTCTTGCGCTGGCTCCAGGCTTCGCGGCAAGCGGCCATCATGGCCGGCTGCTGGCGCTCCAGCTCCTCGATGTAGCGATCCGCACGAAACAGAAACATGCCGCTGTTCCAGAAATAGCCACCCTCGCTGACATAACGTTCAGCCGTGGCCTGGTCCGGCTTTTCAACAAAGGCCGCGACGTCCTGGTAAGCACCGTGAGGCTCGCCCGCCTTGATGTAACCGTACCCCGTGTGGGGAGCGTCCGGAACGATGCCAAAGGTCACCAGTTTGCCGGTTCTGGCGGCTTTTGCGCCCTCGGCGGAGGCCTCCCGGAACGCATCGCTATTTTTCAGCACATGGTCGGACGGCATGACCAACAGCAACTCTTCCGGATTTTCCTCCGCCGCCGCCAGTGCTGCCAGCGCGATTGCCGGCGCCGTGTTGCGCCCTACCGGTTCCAGAATAATTCCGGCAGTGCGGTCCGGGGCCTGAGCCTGCAGGTGCGCGGCAACCACAAAACGGTGCTCTTCATTGGTGATGGCAAGCACCCGCAGTTGCTCGTCCAGCAGGAGCCCACGATCAATGGTTTCCGCCAACAATGACTCATCGGACACAACCGGCAAAAACTGTTTCGGGAAGGCTTCGCGGGAAAGCGGCCACAGCCGTGTGCCTGAGCCACCGGAGAGAATCACTGCTAGCATGAATCATCCTTGGTTTGAAATTTGGTCGATTTTAACCCAGAGTCGAACGTTATGTCCCGCCAGCTAACCGACTTTTCATCCCAGCTCCCTTACCGGGTGCCCGCCGTCCGCCATCTGGCGTGGATGTGTCGCGCGCCCGGTCTGATTGCCTCTCCGCCCGGTTTTACCCTGGCCGAACACCTGCCCGATAGCCTGGAAGAGCGGTTGAAAGCCTGGGACCAGTCCCCCGAAAAGGGTCCTGCCGTGCTGACGCAAACGCCAGCCCGGCGGCTGGGACACTATTTCGAGCAGCTCTATGAATGCCTGATGAAGGATCTGCTGGGCTGGGAGGTGCTGCTGAAAAACCAGCCAGTGAGAAGCAACGGAATGACTCTGGGAGAGCTGGACTTCATTGTGCGCAACCCGGCAGACAACGTGGTGGAGCACCATGAAATCGCCGTGAAGTTTTACCTTGGCTACGCCAATCCCGGTCAGTCCAGCCCGCTCTGGTATGGCCCCAATTCAAAAGATCGCCTCGACCTTAAAACAGCAAGACTGGTCACTCACCAGAGCCGCCTGGCCGAAAAGCCGGAGACGCTGGAACTGCTCCACGCCCGCAATATCCCCACCCCGACGCTGGCCCGTATTTTCATGCCCGGGTATCTGTTCTACCCGGTAAATTTCCAGGTTCCCTCGCCCGAAGGCATACCATCGGACCATCTGCGGGGCGAGTGGCTTTACATCGACGATCTGGACGGGATGAACAGCGCAAGGGCAACGCCGGATCAGGTTGAGCAGCACTGGATTCCGTTGATCAAACCCCACTGGCTGGGTCCCTGGCGGCAGCCTGGCCCACCGGATGCACGCCTGACCGCAGAGGCACTCGAAACCGTGCGCTCATTGGGCATGCCACGGCTGTTTGCGGTAATGGAGCAGACCGATGAACCCGGGGTGTGGCAGGAGCATCACCGGGTATTTGTGGTGCCCGGCAACTGGCCCGCCTAGCCTGCCGCGAAGGTGCGCTCAACAGACCGTTGTCGTCTGTCAAAGACGTGCAATAATTCATACTTTCTGCCCCGATTTATAACGACATCTGTGGCAGACTATCGCAACACCAAATGACACAGCGGGTTTTATTCATGGATGACCAGAGCCAATCCCGGCTTCTCTCACAACGACGTTTTCTGCCTTTTTTCCTGACCCAGTTTTCCGGCGCGTTTAACGACAACCTGTTCAAAAACGTACTGTTGCTTTTGATCACCTACACCGCAGGTGGCCTGGCAGGTCTGTCCATTGATATCGTGGTTAACGTTGCCGCCTTTCTGTTTATCCTTCCGTTCTTTATGTTTTCCGGAATCGCCGGTCAGATGGCCGACAAATATGAGAAATCCGGTTTTATCCGCTGGGTCAAGATCGCGGAAATCGCGATCATGGCCACAGCAGCCGTCGGCTTATGGTACCAATGGTACGAGCTGCTGCTGTTGTTGCTGTTTTTAATGGGCACCCAGTCCACCTTCTTCGGCCCGGTAAAGTACGCCATCCTGCCCCAGGTGCTGGAGAACGACGAACTGGTAGGCGGCAACGCACTGGTAGAGATGGGCACGTTTGTGGCAATCCTGGTGGGGACAATCGTCGCGGGCCTGTTGATGGGGTTGGATGAACCCAACAAACTGGCAGCGCTTGGCGCACTTGGCATCGCTATCCTGGGTTATCTGGCGGCGCGGAAAATCCCGACAACCGGAACCACCCAAACGGATATCGTTATTGGCCTGAACCCCTTTCGGGAAACCTGGCGTCTGATGCGCCTGGCCGCAAGCAACTATTCGGTGCTGCTTTGCATCATGGCGATCTCCTGGTTCTGGTTTCTGGGTGCCGCTTACCTGACCCAGTTCCCCAATTTTGCCCAGACCGATCTGATGGGCGACGAAACGGTCGTCACGCTGCTATTGGCTATTTTCACCATCGGCATTGCGATGGGCTCAATGGCCTGTGAGCGCTTGTCGGGGCATCGAATTGAACTGGGTATTGTCCCCATCGGTTCACTGGGGCTCACCCTGTTTGGCGTGGACCTGTACCTGAGCATGCCGGCTAACCCTTCGCCCACCAACTGGCTGACCATTGTAAGTGACCCGGAATACCGACGGGTGGCAATCGATCTGCTCGGCATCGGTTTTTTTGGCGGGCTGTTTATCGTGCCACTTTATGCCTTTGTACAGAAGGAAACTCTGGAAAACCGACGGGCACAGGTGATTGCAGCACTGAATGTTTTCAACGCCCTCTTTATGGTTGTCAGTGCCATCATGGGCGTCATCATGCTGGGGATAATTGGGATCAGCATTCCCGAGTTCTTCCTGGTGTTATCCATCATGAACCTCATCGTCGCCGGGTTTGTCTATCAGCAGCTACCGGAGTTTGCGCTGCGGTTTATCGTCTGGATTCTGTCCCATACGATATATCGGGTTAAACATCAGGGGCTGCGGAGCATTCCCGACGAGGGCCCGGTGCTGCTGGTGTGTAACCACATAACCTACATGGATGCGCTGGTCATTGCGGGTGCTGTTCGCCGCCCGGTCAGGTTTGTGATGGACCATCACATCTTCAAAACGCCACTGCTTGGCGGAATTTTCAGAATGGCCCGAGCTATTCCGATTGGCTCGAAAACCACCGTGCCCGACATCTACAGCTCGGCGTTCAGCCGCATCGACGAAGAACTGAGCGCAGGACACGTGGTGTGCATATTCCCCGAGGGTCGCCTGACCACCGATGGCGAAATTGCTTCTTTCCGAAGCGGCGTTGATAAAATTCTGGCCCATCGGCCGGTGCCGGTGGTTCCCATGGCACTGAGGGGGCTTTGGGGCAGCTTCTTCAGCCATTGCGGCGGCCCCGCGATGAAGCATTTCCCCAAGCGCTTCTGGTCGCGGATTGAGCTGCTGGCCGACACACCTACTGCCCCGGAAAACGCCAACGCCGAAATGCTGGAAATCCGGGTGAAAGATCTGCGAGGTCCTGCACGTTGATTGCGGAGTCCGACCCTGATTCGGCCTTGACCTGCGCAGGTCAGTGCGGCACTCTAATTTGGTTTTATAAAGCAACCAAAATTAAGGAGAGCGCCCGTGAGTGAAGTAACCAATCGAGCCATTGTGCTGAAAAAGCGACCCCAGGGCGAGATTCAGAAAGGCGACCTGGTGATGGAAGAACGTCCAGTCCGTGAGCTGAAAGAGGGCGAGGTCCTGGCCAAGGTGCTCTGGTTGTCGCTGGACCCCTATGTACGCCCGCGGATGAACGACGCGAAGGGCTATATGGACCCGATTGGTATCGACGAAGTGATCGTGGGTGAATCCGTGGCACGAATCGTTGAATCCCGCTCACCGGATCTGAAGGAAGGGGACCTAGTAACTTGCTATTCGGGTTGGCAGGAATACGTGGTATTCCCCGGCAATGCTGACATGGTTTACAAGATCGAACCCAAAGACGGGGCTGAAGAAAAAGTGCCGCTGCAAGCGTATCTCGGCGTCGCCGGCATGCCCGGCAGAACCGGCTATTGCGGGCTGATGTACGTCGGCAAGGCCAAAGCCGGGGAAACCGTCGTGGTCTCTGCAGCTTCCGGTCCGGTGGGAACGGTAGTCGGCCAGACCGCCAAAAAAGAAGGTTGCCGCGCCGTCGGCGTTGCCGGTGGACCGGACAAATGCCGTTTTGTCGTAGAAGAGTTGGGCTTTGATGCCTGTGTGGACTACAAGGCAGGAAACCTGGACGCCGACCTGAAAGCCGCCTGCCCCGACGGCATCGATGTGTATTTTGAAAACGTGGGCGGGGCCGTTACTCGCGCTGTTGCGCCCCTGTTAAACCCGGGAGCCCGGGTGCCTGTCTGCGGGTTCGTCTCAGCCTACAACGCCGAAGACATGAGCTCCGTGGAAACGCCGTTCCACATCCTGAAAGCGCTCGATCCGGTGCCGGAACACCGGTTTTTCCTGGTCACCGAGTGGCAGGACAAACATCAGGAAATCACCTCAATCCTGACCGACCGGATCGCCTCGGGTGCATTGAAGTATCGCGAAACCATCGCTGAGGGTCTCGATAGCGCGCCCGATGCTTTCAAAGGCATGCTCAAAGGCAAGAACTTCGGCAAGCAACTTATCCACATCGCCGACTAAACCGAATCACGGTTCAGGTTGAGGCCACATCCAGCAGGACTTTCCCGATGTTCTTGTTGTCGGCCACATAGGCCATGGCGGCCTCAGCCTGGTCAATCGGCCAGGAGCAGTCAATCACCGGCTCGATCTGGCGGGCGCTGAGCAGCGGCCAGACATGCTTGAACAGCGCGTTCATCACGGCGCCCTTATCCACCACCGTGCGGGATCTCAGGGTTGAGCCGATCAGGCGTTGGCGTTTGACCAGCATCAGGCCCAGGTCCACTTCCGCCATACGTCCGCCCAGCAGGCCGATCAGTACAATCCGACCGTCCACGTTGAGCACCTTCTGATCTTCCGCGATATAGCTGCCGCCCACCGGGTCCAGCACCATATCCACTCCGCCCCACTGGGTGACGGCTTCCACAAACGATCCTTTGCTTCGATTCCAGAGCCCCGACGCACCCAGGCGCTTGCAGATCTCCAGCTTGTCGTCGCTGCCGGCAGTGGCGAATACCGGGTTGCCCAGCGCGGTCGCCAGCTGAATCACTGCAGTGCCCAGGCCGCTCGCCGCAGCGTGCACCAGCACCTTTTCGCCCGGTTGCAGCTGCGCTTCGTGGTACAGGTTCAGCCAGGCGGTAGCGAACACCTCAGGGATTGCCGCGGCCTCACGCAGGCTGTAACCCTTAGGCACGGGCAGCACCTGTGCGGCAGGCACCATCACTTCGGTGGCGTAACCGCCTCCGGTCAACAGGGCGCAAACCTCGTCGCCTGGTTTCAGAGTGTTCCCTTTCCCCACTCGCGCTAAAGTTCCGCTGACCTCAAGCCCCAGAATCGGTGACGCGCCGGGAGGTGGCGGATACACCCCTGCCCGTTGCATCAGATCGGCACGATTGACCGCTGTCCAGGCAACATCAATGGTCACATGGTTCTCTGGCACGTCGGTGACTGGCTCGCAGTCTTCCCAACTCAGTGATCCATCGTGAATCCTGATGGCTTTTGTCATCGGTACCTCTCCCCGCCTGTGTAAGTGGTTAAATCCCGGTTCAATAAAGTCTGCATTTCATCATAATACTGTGTCTGTAACTGGCTCATACGCCAGCCATCCGGTTGCCGATTTTCGACTGATCCAGCCAGCAACGCGACCAGGGTTTTTGCCGCGGCCCGGGCTTCTGCATCCGGATCCTCTTCAAAACTGGCGTAACGCTGGCTCTCGGGAACGTATTCCGGATAAGCCAGGCGATCAGGCGTCAGCGCAACACAGCCAGCGGCCATGGCCTCCAGCACCGACAGGCCCTGAAAATCATGCAGTGCAGTAGACACCACCACATCCGCTTCACCAAGCAAACGATCATACGCTGACCGATCCGGCAGGAATCCCCAGTCCACGATTTGCGCCCGGTGACGCTGTTGAATCTCGTCAAAGACCGCCGGTGACTTGCGAAACTGCTCGCCCACCACGCTGAGCCGAAAATCCTGCCCCATATCCACCAACGCGTCCAGCAAAAGCAGCAGACGGTCCGGGCCTTTATCGTACTCCCAGCGGTGATTCCACAGAAGGTGCGGGCAACTGTTGTCCAATGACCGTCGGCGGGCATCGAACAGAGCGTCTGATATTGGCACCGGCAGCACCCGGGATTTATTTCGCAGGCGGGTCACCAGGCCATCGGGAACGCCGTCCGGCATCCTATCCAGAAACCGCCCGCTGCCTTCCAGAAAACTCTCCCGATTCCAGGCGCTGTTAAACAGCACCCGGTCCGCCGCAATCGCGCTGGTCAGATTGACCATTTGCGGATCAACGCTGGAATGCTGCCTTCCGGAGCCCGGATAGGCGAACTGGTTTTCGTGCATGTAAACCAGGCAGGGTGTTTGCGCAAGGTGGGGGTGGAAGCCGCGAATCGACGCAAGATCCACCATCGACGTGGCAATGATCAGATCACAGGGCTTCAGCAGTGCGGGCTCGTTCAACCAGGTCAGTGCGTTACCGCGGATCCGCCAGCGGAAAAACCGGGGCGCAAGCGCCAGAGTGTCCCATCGGTATTCAGGTTGGCTGGCCACCAGCTGCTCTCGCCAGCGCTTGTGGCTGCCGGCGTCATAGGCGGATAAAAGCAGAATGCGGGGCATGGCGTTATGGGGCATAGCCGCATTCTGCCACTAATCCCGGTTAGACAACCACACACTTTGGTAGGGCTTGAGGGTAATGCTGCCAGCCAGGTCGTCGATGGCCATTCCGGAAATCAGATCCCGCCAATGATCGGTGCCGATCAGGTTGATCTCGGCCAGGGACACGTCCTGGGCCTCGTCACTGACGTTGTGAATGCAGAAGATGGACTGGTCCCGACGCATACTCTGGCGCCAGAAACCGAACAATTTCAGCCCCAGGTGCAACGTGAACTGGGTGGCGTTGGGATGGAACGCCGGCTGTCGGCGTCGGATCGCAATCAGCCGCTTCAGCTCGGTGAACACCTTGTTGTGATGGCTCTGTGGATCCGCCAGAAGCGTTTCCAGACGGTCAATCTGGCACTGGGCGCGGTTGACGGAACGAAAGCGTCCGGTGTTTTCCATGCGATCGTAATCGTTTTCAGTGCCCAACAAGCTGTGGATATAGAACGCCGGGATGCCCTCAAGCGCCAGCATCACCGTATGGGCGCAGATAAACCGTTGCATCTGCCAGTGGTCCGCGCCTTTTTCGGCCGTCCCTTTTAGCGCGTCGAACAGCGCGATGTTCATTTCGTAGGGCTGGTCCTTGCCATCCGGCGTGCGGCGATAGGACACCTTGCCGCCAAAAGATTCCATGGTGTTGATCAGCCGCTGCTTCTCATCGTCATCCAGCAACCCGTCCGTTGGCCGCAGTCCTACTCCATCGTGGGACGCAATAAAATTAAGATAGGTCGTGCCCATCTGGGCGGGCGGCATACTCATCAGCCAGGTTTTCAGATGGCGGCAGTTGCCGGTTACCAGGGTGTTGATCAGCAGGGGCGGCAGCGAAAAATTGTAAATCACATGGGCTTCGTTGGCGTTGCCCAGATAGGTCAGATTTTCACGGTTGGGCACGTTGGTTTCGGTGATCACCACGCTCTCGGGCGTATGGTGTTCAATCAGCAGACGCAGAATCTTGATCAGTTCGTGGGTCTGCTGAAGGTGGATCGAGGGCGTACCGACTTCTTTCCACAGAAACGCGACCGCGTCCATGCGGAACCAGATCACGCCGCGGTCCAGATAGTAGCGAAGGATGCCCACAAACTCGTTCAGCACCTGCGGGTTGGCAAAATTCAGGTCAACCTGGTCCTCGCTGAAAGTACACCAGACGTAACGCTCGCCGTCGTCTGTCTGCACCGGGTTCAAAAGCGGCGAGGTTCTCGGGCGCACCACCGCGCTAAGATCGTCACCAGGCTTGGCCTCGAAAAAATAATCCTTGCCCGGATCAACGCGCCTTTTGAAATTCTCGAACCAGCGGCTGCGCGCGGACATGTGGTTGATCACCAGGTCCGACATTAATTTATACCGCTCCGCAATGGCTTCCACATCGGACCACTCACCGTGGGACTCGTTCACCGCCAGGTAATCCATCACTGAAAAACCGTCGTCCGAGCTATAGGGAAAAAACGGCAGAATGTGAACGGCAGACACGGTATCGCTCAGGCAGTCGTCCAGAAACCGCAGCAGGGTCTTGAGCGGCTTCTCGTCTGCTGTCTGCACCGTGTCTGCATAGGTAATCAGCACGACATCGGATTCGTCCCAGTTGTTCTGGTGCGGCTGTGGCGCGGGTGCATCCTCCATCAGCCCCATGGTTTCCAGCAAACGGGTCGCCAGCGCCGAAGTATCCAGCGCCGGGTAGACCACACCCAGCATGGTCGTCAGCTTTTGATGAAGGGCATTACTCACGGGCAAGAATACTCCTCGTTGTCCAGTTCCACCGCTTCCAGCAGTTGATCCTTGATATCCGGAATGGCGCTGGTGACCCGGTTCCAGCTGGGGATAAAGGGCGTATCCATGGGATTATCCAGAAAATAGGCCCCTGCGTTCATAACGTTCTGGGCAAATAATTCCACCGCTTTTTCTTCCTTGTGGCGGTCAAAGCTCAGGCCATTGATCACGGCATCGCTCTGATAGGTCTCGATAAAATCCAGGGCAATCCGGTAGTAGGTGGCTTTGATGGTGCGGAACTTTTCGTTGGAGAAAATTTCGCCGTTAGTCGCCAGTTTGCGGAACAACGCCTTGCTGATGTCCGTGCTCATTTTTGACAGCCCGCGGCTGGCATCTTCCGGGGAAAGCTCCTGATGTTTGTGATCGTAGGTATCTGCGATGTCCACCTGGCACAGACGATTGGTCGCGTAATTGCGCTTCATTTCTGACAGCACCCCCACTTCCAATCCCCAGTCACTGGGGATGCGCAGATCGTTAATCACATCAGTACGAAACGAGAATTCCCCGGCCAGTGGGTAGCGAAAACTGTCCAGGTAATCCAGATAATCGTTGGGGCCCGCCACCTTTTTCAAAGCGCGAATCAGCGGCGTCACCAGAAGACGGCTGACCCGGCCGTTCATATTGCCTTCCGCCACGCGGGCGTAATAGCCCTTACAGAACATGTAATTGAATCCGGGATTGGCGACGGGATAGATCAGCCTTGCCACCAGATCCCGGGAGTAGGTGAGGATGTCGCAGTCGTGCAACGCCACGGCTTTACTTTTACCGCTGGCCAGAATGTAACCGAAGCAGTACCAGACATTCCGCCCCTTCCCCATCTCGGTTGGCGCCAATCCCTGTTTTTCCAGTTTCAGATCAAGCGCGCGCAGGCGCGGCCCATCGTTCCAGAGCACCCGCACGTGTTGCGGCAGGCCCGAAAAGTATTCCAGCGCATGCCGATATTCCGCTTCGTTAGCCCGGTCCAACCCGATAACGATCTGCTCCAGATATGGCACCTTCGCCAATTCCGCCACAATATTCTTCAGGGCCGGCCCCTCCAGTTCCGAGTAGAGCGAGGGCAGCACCAGTGACATGGGCCGATCTTTGCGAAAACTCATCAACTCTTTTTCCAGATCTTCCACAGGACGGCGGACAAGATTGTGAAGAGTCGTGATAATTCCGTTCTGGTAAAAGTCGCCCATGGCGGCGCTCCTGTTGTTTTAATTACCGGTCAATAACCGCTGTCAGTATCCATATTCGATCAACAGATTCAGCACGCATTCATTCCATCCCGCAGGCCCGGCCTTGAGAGACCGGATGGCGCGACTCTGTGACGGCAGCACCACGCTGTCCGACTGCACACCCTTCACAATAACGGCGATGTCTGCCTGCTCCAGCATCTGCTGGTCATTGGGGCTATCGCCCAACGCCACCGCAATTAACCGACCGGCGGGATCCTGCTCTTTGTATTTCTTCAGCAAGAACCGGACCCCATCGGCTTTATCAAAATTACCCATGGCGTGTAAAAAACGTCCGCCCTGCACCAGCCGGCAATTTTCGGCCTCCAGTTTCTGGCGAAACAATGCCAGCGAATCTTCATCTCCCTGCCACAACAGCGGCTCGGTGGCGACGCGGTCCCGGGCAAGCTCAGCTTCTGCTTCAGACAGCCTTGAACAGGATGCAATCTCGGCGGCTGACATATCGTTAAACCCGCAGAACTGAAAACCGTCTTCTCTGAGTTTGGCCAACAGGGACAACACCTCAGCGTAAGGTGCCCCAAAACGTTTCACCTGTTCTTCAGACGAACCAAAACAGTTCGCCGGGATCACCACCGCCGCGCCGTTCTCAACAATAAACGGTGCCCCGTTCGCCATACGCTTTCGCAAATTCCGGATTTCGCTGATGGTTTTACTGGAGTTCAGCACCACCGGAATGTCCGAGGCTGCAAGCCTTTCCATAGCAGGGACAGCGGGCGACCAGTCATAGTTATCATGGTCCAGAAGGGTGCCATCCAGGTCAGAAAAAATGATCAGCCGGGACTTTGTCATGGCTCACTCCTCTATTGCCGCTGGCGGATAAGCGGATCACTGAAACGGTGATTGCCATCCACCTGGATCACCGCATCCGCCCTGGTGGGCATTTCGGTCAGGCAGGCGCGGGTGATGCGTTCGTAATGCATGATGAAACGTCTGATCTGGTCATCGGACATCAGACGGGTCGATGAATCGCACTCTTCAACGCCTCCTAATGGTGCGCTATTCACTTTGTCTTTAAGCTTGCGCTCCTGAAGGGTGCGCCACTCCAGCACCGACTCCATGGAAGGCGCCTTGAGCATAATCAGGCAGTCAATCTTCTGAAAAAATCGTGTGTACTCGTCCTTGAGGCGTTGATTGACATAACGACGCCAGGCCCCGTCCACATCCTCCTGCGCTTCCAGATCATTAATCGGCGCCACCAGCGATTCAGCGTTGCTTTCGGGTAAAGCGCCGACGCACCAGCCCTCTAACAGCACGACCTCGGCCCTGCCTGTAAATACTGGCCAGGTTGACTCCGGGGCGCGGTCGTCCCGTGACTTATCAAATGCAGGCACCGGCGTTTTCGCATCCGGTGCTGCTGATGTCAGCCGTTCAATCACACGTTCACCAAGAGCCAGATCATGGGTTCCAGGCACGCCACGGGTCAGTAGCAGAGGGTGTTTTTCGTCCGCCAACCGTTCGCGTCCCGCGCGGGTCATGTAGAGATCGTCGATGGAAAAACTGGCGGTGGGCACCTGATACAAATGCGACAGTAGCTCTCGCAGGAAAAGCGTCAGTGTTGATTTGCCGGTACCCTGGGCACCGTTAATGCCCACCAGAACCGGGCGCTGGCGGTCCCAACGCAACCCCTTAATGTGCTGGGCCAGGGGCAGAATGACTCGGCGAACAGTGTCCGCGTATGTCGCAGGCAGAGATTCCTGCTCAATCAACCTACGAATGATGCTGGAGAGATCGGGCGTCGCCACAATAGTTTTCCTGGTTTTTGGTGTTGGCCTCGCTCGGGAGCTGCCTGTCGTGCTCTTTCGTCTGCGAGTTGCAGGTTCTGTACCACTATCAGTATAGATGGTTGATTTGCCGTTTGTGGTACGCCGCAGGAATCTGGGACACTGCCCTTCCATCTTTGACGTCCGGTAAGTCTATGTCCAGACAGAGTCTTAAAATTGAGCACCGGCACCTGGAGTTGCCCAACCACTTTTACACCCGCGTGCATCCAACCCCCCTGAAAAATGGGCGTATGGTGTGCTTCAACGCGCCTCTGGCCCAAGCGATGGGCTTCAGCTCCTCCGCCCCGTCAGACTGGGTCGGCGTGGGATCCGGCACCGAACTGCTTGACGGCATGGACCCGGTCGCCATGAAGTACACCGGCCACCAGTTCGGCGTGTACAACCCGGAACTGGGCGACGGCCGGGGGCTGCTGCTGTGGGAAACCCTGGGGCCGGACGGCCGCCGCTGGGACTGGCACCTGAAGGGCGCGGGCATGACCCCCTACTCCCGCTTCGGCGATGGCCGGGCGGTATTGCGTTCCACCATTCGCGAATACCTGTGCAGCGAAGCCATGGCGGGGCTGGGCATTCCCACCACCCGGGCACTGTTCATGGTCAGCGCGAAAGATCCGGTGCGGCGGGAATCCATCGAAACCGCGGCGACCCTGCTGCGGGTGACCCAGAGCCACATCCGTTTCGGCCATTTCGAGTATGCGGCGAACCACCATGGCGAAGAAGCCGTTCGCACTTTGCTGAACCATGTCATTGTGCTGCATTATCCGGAACTGGCCGATTTGCCGGAACAGGAACGCTACCAACGCTGGTATGGCGAAACGGTCGAACGCACCGCACGGCTGATTGCCGACTGGCAGGCCGTGGGCTTCTGCCACGGGGTAATGAACAGCGACAACATGTCCATTATTGGCGAAACCTTCGACTATGGCCCTTATGCCTTTCTGGACGATTTTGACGCCGGCTACATCTGCAACCACACCGACCAGGGCGGGCGCTACGCCTACAATCGCCAGCCCGACAGCGGCTTCGTAAACTGCCAGTACCTGGCCAAGGCCCTACTGCCGGTCATGGATGAAGACGATATTCGCCGGGACCTGCGGCTATATGAAACAGCCTATAACGAACGTTTTCTGCAAAACATGCGCAACAAGCTGGGGCTTTTTAAAGGGTCCGACGCCGATCTGAGCCTGATCATGGACACCTTCAGCATGCTCCATGAGCATCATATCGACTACACCCTGTTCTTCCGGGGGTTGTCGAACCTGCAAGCCCACGGCAGTGCGCCGGTCAGAGATTTGTTTGTCGATCGCAGCGTGGCCGATGGCTGGCTGGAACGCTATCAGGAAAGATTGCAGAGCGAGGATATTGGCCCCGAAGCGCGGGAAAGACAGATGCGGGCCACGAACCCGAAATACATCCTGCGGAACTATATGGCCCAGCAAGTGATTCTGGAGGCCCAGAACGGCGACTATGAACCTATGGAACGCTTGTTGGGGGTGCTGAAACAGCCCTTCGATGAACAGCCGGAAAACGAGCAATATTCGGCGCCGCCCCCGGACTGGGGGAAGCACCTGAATATCAGTTGTTCTTCCTGATTCTATACAGCCTTGGCTGCAATGATCTTGTCGTGCCACTCCACGGGACCGGTCTGGTGAACAGAAGAACCCCTGGAATCCACGGCAACGGTTACCGGCATGTCTTCCACTTCGAACTCATAGATGGCTTCCATACCCAATTCTTCAAAAGCAACCACGTCGGCCTTCTTGATCGCCTTTGATACCAGATAAGCCGAGCCACCAACCGCCATCAGGTAGACCGCGCCGAATTCGCGAATGGCATCAATCGCCACCTGTCCCCGTTCGGCCTTGCCGATCATCCCGGTCAGACCGGTTTTCTCCAGCATGGTGCGGGTGAACTTGTCCATCCGCGTGGCGGTCGTAGGGCCGGCGGGGCCGACCACTTCCTCGCGCACCGGGTCGACCGGGCCCACGTAATAGATGAAGCGGCCTTTCATGCTGACCGGCAGCTCTTCACCGCGCTCGATCATGTCTACCATCTTTTTATGGGCCGCATCACGACCGGTCAGCATCTTGCCGGACAGCAGCACGGTTTCACCTGGCTGCCAGTCTTTGACGTCTTCCGGCGTGACCGTGTCGAGGTTGACCCGGCGCACGCTCGCGCCGACTTCCCAGGTGATTTCCGGCCAGTCGTCCAGGCTCGGGGGCGTTTGCAGTGACGGGCCGGAACCGTCGAGAACGAAATGGGCATGGCGGGTGGCGGCGCAGTTGGGGATGATCGCCACCGGCTTGTTCGCGGCGTGAGTCGGGTAATCTTTTACCTTCACATCCAGCACCGTCGTCAGACCACCCAGACCCTGGGCACCAATGCCCAGGTCGTTCACTTTATCGAACAATTCCAGCCGCAATTCTTCGGCGCGGTTCGACGCGCCACGAGCCTGCAGGTCGTGAATATCAATCGGGTCCAGCAGAGATTCCTTGGCCAATTCCATCGCCTTTTCAGCCGTGCCGCCAATACCGATGCCCAGCATCCCCGGCGGGCACCAACCGGCGCCCATCTGCGGGACCATTTTCAACACCCATTCCGCGACTGAATCCGACGGATTCAGCATGGCAAACTTGGCCTTGGCCTCTGAACCACCACCCTTGGCTGCGACGTGTATGTCTACAGTATTGCCCGGCACAATCTTGTAATGAATGATCGCGGGCGTGTTGTCTTTCGTGTTGGTGCGCGCACCGTCCGGGTCGGCCAGAATTGACGCCCGCAACACGTTGTCCGGGTGTTTGTACGCCCGCCGAACGCCTTCGTTAATAATGTCGTCCAGCGCCATGTCGGCATCCCACTGCACGTCCATACCCACGGTCACAAACACGGTTACAATGCCGGTGTCCTGGCATAATGGCCGCTTGCCCTGGGCACACATGCGTGAATTGATCAGGATCTGCGCCATGGCGTCTTTCGCCGCCTGGGACTCTTCCCTGAGATAAGCTTCATGAACACCCTGAATGAAATCTTTCGGGTGATAGTAGGAAATGAACTGCAGCGCGTCCGCTACACTCTCTATCAGGTCATCCTGACGGATTACAGTGGTCATAGGCGTCTCATCAGTGTTGGTGATTCAGAAGGCGTCGATTTGATGAAGTTTACCAGAAAACCTGACGGCTGGGGTTTGCCGGGTGGCGTTTCCCCGGCCTGAAAACGCCATGAAGCACCTCACGAAAATCGGATCGCGGGCGCCAGCTGCCTCTGTGTATTCCCGTCTCCCCGATCTACCTCAACCACCGTTCCTCTGGCTTTCAGCTGCGGGTGCTCCGCCGCCTCCGCAATCGTCAACACGGGCTCCACACAGGCATCAACATCGGCAAAAACAACCGTCCAGTGATCGAGTGGTTCTTGCGCAATCCTCTGTTTGATCGCCGCTTTGAGTTGCTGCTGATGATCGGGCTTCTGGCTCATGGCCAACTTCTTCAAGTCACTCAGTTCCAGCGCATCAAACAATCGCGCTGAAAACTGTGGCTCAAGGCTGCCCACGGAGAGCCACCGTCCGTCACTGGTCTGGTAATAATCGTAAAATGAGCCACCGTTCAGGATGCCGCCCTCCGGTGTCTGCTGCTGACCACCGGCAAGGCAGGCCGCGCCGGCCATCGTATTCATGGCAAAAGCGGCATCGGTCATGCTGATATCAACAAAACTGCCTTCGCCGGTTTGCTGGCGCCTGATGACGGCCGCCAGAACACCCATCACAGCATGATGGGAGCCGCCAGCGACATCGGCCACCTGTATACCCATCGGCGGCGGCCCGTCGCCTCTGCGGCCGCTGTGGCTGGCAACGCCGGACAGAGCCAGATAGTTGATGTCGTGTCCGGCGCGATTCCGGTAGGGACCTGTCTGGCCGTAGCCGGTGATGGCGCAATATATCAACGCCGGGTTTTCCGCTTTCAGAACGTCATAGCCAATGCCCAGGCGATCCATCACTCCCGGTCGGAATTGTTCCATCACAATGTCATAATCCCGCACCAGGCCTTTTACCCGTTCCACGCTGCCTTCAGCCTTCAAATTCAACGGCAGAGTCTGCTTGCCCCGGGAAAGGTAAGAGTAGGTGGTGCTGAATTTGCCATCGAAAGGCGGCATCACTTTCGCCAAGTCCACCCGGTCTGGTGCTTCTATCCTTAATACCTCGGCACCCATATCGGCCAGCATCATGGTGGCGCACGGGCCGGGTAACAGGGTGCTGAAATCCAGGACTTTCAGATGCTGCAATGGCTTTGACATGCGATTCTCCGGTTAGGTTTGACTCCTTCCCTGATGCTGACGCTTTCTGCCTGGCAAACCAACTGCCGCATCCACCAAACCCGGTGGCTTTTTCTTCCACTGCGATATAGTTGCAATGCCGCCCACGCCTTTTATGATGGAGTCCACTTAACGACCGCAAAGGGCAGCATGTCAGAACTCACGGTTTCCAGGCATTTCGTTGAAGCAGCGCTGACAGGCGCGCGCAACAAGGGCGTCGAGTTAGACCGCCTGCTGTCTGGCGCCGGTATCTCGCCCGACCTTTTGAAAATAGAAATGGCCCGGGTCAGCAGTCGCCAGTACAGCCAACTGTTGCAAGCTGTGTGGAACGGAATGGAAGACGAATTCATGGGCCTGGGGCCGCGCCGGTGTCGCACCGGCACCTTCGCCACTATGTGTGCCCTGGTCATGGACAGTCCGAACCTTGAGGCCGTTTACCGGCAGGCTTTCGATTTTTGCCGGCTGTTTGAACCCATGGTCGGCATGCGACTGGAGAGTCACGGCGACGAGATTAAGTTGGTCACCGTGATTGAGGGCGAAACCGACGACCCGTTGCACTTTTTTCAGGAAAGTATTCTGGTGATCTGGCACCGGCTGGGAAGCTGGCTGATCGGTCAGCCGATCGAACTGGCCTGTGCTGAATTCAGTTATCCGGAGCCGGCCCACGGCGACGAATACCGGCACATTTTTCACTGTCCCCTGGCATTCAATCGCAATCAAACCGCGCTCACTTTCAACAAGCGGTTCCTGAAAGCGCCGGTTATCCGGGATAAGCCGGAGATGCGCCAGTTTCTGAAAACCTCTCCGGCGGACCTGCTGTCCCGGCCGGATGAGAGCAACACCTTTACCGGCAAGATACGGGCCCTGATCGGGCGGGATTTTTCCCAGTCACTGCCGGATTTCGAGTGGATTGCGGCGGAGCTGAACACCAGCCCGCAAACTCTGAGGCGACGACTGAAGCAGGAAAATACGTCGTTTCAGGAAATCAAGGATCTGCTGCGGCGGGATATGGCGATTTACTATCTGTCGCGGCCGGACCTGGCCATCAACGACATTGCTTTCAAGGTTGGCTTTACCGAGCCGTCCACTTTCCACAGGGCCTTCAAAAAATGGACGGGGGTAACGCCTGGTGCCTACCGCGAAGGTGAGCGCGGCGGCGCTGACTAATCGCGGTTCTGCATGGTTCGTATCAATTGGCCCAGGGTCCGGGCTACCTCAGCGGCAACCCCATGCTCTTGCGCCAGTTGCATCAACCGTGAACCGTCTCTCGGATCATAGATCCAGCAAGCCGCCGCAGCCGGCTCGCAGCTCCAGTTAATACTGGGATTTATACCGAACACACCAAGCGATTCTGTCGATCGGCTTATCCGGTCATCCCCGTCCCGGCGGGATTCCTGGATATTCAGGGAGTCGTTCATACGGTTGACCCGATACGTCAGGTTGGCAGGACGATCCAGGCGCTTGATGCGCTCGTCAGGGCGCCAGCCCACACCGTCCAGCAGCGCGTTAAGATGAATGACCAGTGCCTGCGCGTCCGAGTCTGCCAGGTACAGCTCGCGCAGTTTCCCGAGCGGCGCTTCCCCGGCGGGTTCGATAACCGCTATCGGCTCCGCGCCAGTTGCCCCTGCCTCTCCGGAACGGAGTGTTTCATTTTGCCGGGATTTTTCCACTCGGGTAATCAATTCCAGCGTGCGGGTATAGTGCTCTCCTTCCGAGCCCGCTTTTGTCACGTACTGTTCAAGCGCTGACCGGGCTTCATTGTAATGACCGGATTCGAGCATCACCCGGCCACGGAAATACAAGTAATCAGTGGGCTTGTCGGACTCCATCTGCTGGAGACGGTTCAGATATTCGCTGGCATCGCCCCAGTTTTCTGATGTGACGGCAGCTTCCGTTGCCAGCATTAATCGTCGGACTTCATGCTCGGGCTCGAGCGCCGACACGTCACCCACAAACAGCGCGAATGAAAACAGGCATCCGCCCATAAATTTACATGCAACCCGGAATTTTCTCAGCATATCTCACTCCTGCTGGTTATCACCGATCGTCTCATCTGCGCGGGCCGGGCCAACGTCGTCGCCACCTTCCGCATCCACTTCGGCCTGATCGAGAATGCCTTTCGGCAATTCTTTTTTAACACGAACCCCCAGCTCAACAAAGCGGTTCGCCTGGGATATAAGGTTGCCGCGACCCCGCGTCAGCGTGTTCATGGCATTATCGTAGGTGCCCTGTGCGGTATGTAACTGCCCGCCCAATTTTTCCATGGCTTCCACAAACACCCGCAACTTGTCGTACACGGCGCCAGCCCGATCCGCAATCAGCTTGGCGTTCTGGCTCTGGCGTTCGTATCGCCAGATGTTCTCGACGGTTCTCAGTGTCGCCAGCAGTGTCGACGGTGTTACTACAATAATCTTTCTCTCGAATGCTTCTGCAAACAGGTTCTCGTCCTGCTGAAATGCCGCCACAAAAGCAGGTTCGATCGGCATGAACAAAAACACAAAATCCGGTGAGTGCAACCCGTGCAACTGACTGTAATCCTTCTCGCTAAGGCTACGAATATGACTGCGAACGGCCTCAATGTGCCGTTTCAGGGACTCCGCCCGGACGGTTTCGTCTTCTTCTGTGGCGAACTCCTGGTAGGCGATCAAAGACACTTTCGAATCAATCACCAGGTTGCGACTGTCTGGCAGGTGCACAACAACGTCCGGGCGAAGCAACTGGTTATTTTCGTCCCGATAGCTGCCCTGGGTGTCGTACTCAATGCCTTTACGCAGGCCTGAGCGTTCCAGTACGCGCTCAAGAATGACCTCGCCCCAGTTGCCCTGCATCTTCTTGTCGCCTTTCAAGGCACGGGTAAGGTTCGATGCCTCTTCAGTAATCTGCTTGTTCAGTTCCTGCAGGGATTTTATTTCGCTTCTCAGCGCCTGGCGGTCCCGGGTTTCGCTGGTGTAGACGTCTTCGACCCGCTTGCGGAAATCCTGGAGCTGGTCGCGGAAGGGATTCAGGAGTGTATCCAGGCTAGTGCGGGTCTGCTGACTAAAACGTTCGCTTTTCTGTTCGAAAATTTTGTTTGCCAGGTTTTCGAACTCCTGTTTAAGCGCGTCGCGGTTGCGCTCCAGCAGTTCCAGCTTTTCGGTCGTAGCCCGGCGCTCCTTCTCCAGAGTGACTTCCTGCTCGCGCACGGTCATTCTGGTGTCCGAAAGCTCTTTGGATAACTGGTCGGCGTTCACCTGACGGGCCGCGCGATCCTCCTCCAGCTCCTGGATTTTCTGCTGTTGCCCTCGACTTTCAGATTCCAGACCGGCGACCCGGTTTTCCAGCGTCGCGGCCCTTGCCCGCCATTGCTCACGGTCAACCTCGGCCTGTTCGCGCTGATGCCGCTGTTCGGCCATCGCTACTTCGGACTGCTCATTCCTTTGCTGATCCATGGCCTGCGCATGCTCCAGCTCAGTTAGCTGGGACGCCAGGCTCCGTTGCATTTTGCGCTCCGTCGACAACCGCCAGAACAGAACCAGAACGCAGAGAATCGAAAAGGCAAGCGCAGCAACTATCAACGGTTCATGCTGGAGAAAATCAGTGAACGGCTCCGGCACCTGGAACTCCTTGAAAACGGGTGTGAATTGCGATCTGCTTCAGCAGTTTACCGCATTTTAAACCCGACTACCTGGCAAAATCCGGCCTGTCCCAAGCGGTTGGACGCCTTACCTATCTGTAAACCGACACCAATCCATTGATGATGTATACTCCTGCGCTACTTTTTCGGCTACAACGTTAATAGGTTCATATGTCTGGTTCTTTCGCAAATTTGATGCGGCTACGGTGGGCAGCTGTTGTCGCCTCTGGGCTTGTTCTTGCCGGCTGCTCAGGCGACAGATACTTCATGGTTGAAAAGAGCACCGTCAGTGGACTTGAACGATCAATCGACGCACAGGCCGCGGCGATCAACACTCTAGACCGTCGAACCGACGACGGATTTGAAACAGTCAACAGGCTGACTGAAACCAGAACCCAGTCAATACTGGATGCCATCAGCGCACAGGCAGAAGAATTTACCTGCCCCCCCTCACCCAGTCAGCCTGCCTGCGAGATAAGGTCTCCCAACAACAGCAGCTCAAAGGGCCGGTCTGACCGCCTGAAGGGCAAGGTAGTCGTCGGCGAGCTGGAGAATTTTTATCTGGTCAGCCCGGGCATTGTCCACGTTGCACGAGTCGATAGCGGCGCGGAAACGTCTTCCCTGGATGCCAGGGACATTACTCGATTCGAGAGAGATGGCACTAACTGGGTGCGCTTCAACGTACCCCTGCCCGACTCGGATGAGTTTGTGACCCTGGAAAGCGAAATCTCGAGGCGCGTCAAGATCATCCAGGCCAGCGCCGATGAGGCAGAAAGACGCGTTGTGGTCGAGCTACAGTTCATGATGGGCGATCACCGCCAACAGGCTGAATTTACCCTGACCAACCGCGGGCACCTCTCCCATACCGTTCTGGTCGGCAGAAACATTCTAAGAGACGTCATGCTGATTGATGTTGGTAAAGAGTTTGCGACTGAACTGCCATCTCCTCTCCCGAACCAGGACAGCGACGAATAACAATGACATCCCGATCGCGGATTCCGTTTTACCTTGCGATTCTGCTGCTTATTTCAGCGGGCATATCACTGGCCGTCTGGCGGCACCTCGAACTGGGCATTCCATGGCTCAGCGGTGAACGAGAGCCGATCTGGATGGTGGAGGCCAGGATAGACTTCGACGGCACAGGCGATCCAGTGCTCGCCAGCCTCAACGTCCCGAGCGAACCACCGGGATTCAGAATACTGTCCGAGCAGGCTGCCTCTCCGGGGTACGGCTTTTCGATTGTTGAAGAGGCCGGAAACCGCAGGGCCGAGTGGTCGAAACGGGTCGTCGAGGGGCCGCAAACACTGTATTTCAAAGTTCAGCTGGTGCCGGATGACTCCCTTCTGCGCGAGGCTCCCAAGCGCGACCCCAGACCTGTACCCGCGTTCTGGGAAGAGCCCCAGGCCACCGCCGTTGAGGAACTTCTGGATCAGGCCCGGACACGATCAAGCACGCCGGAAAGCCTGACCCGCGAACTGATCAAACTGCTTCAGCCGGAAAACAGGCAGGTACAGAACACCACTCTGCTGGTGTCCGACGTGAACTACATGAATCTGCTTTCGCGCATGCTTAACCATACCGGCATCCCCGCGCGAACCGCTGACGGGCTCTACCTGGAAGACGCCCGGCGACGCCAGGATCTGCGGCCCTTTTTGCAGATCTTCGACGGCGAGCGCTGGCTCACGTTTAATCCGCGCACGGCCGAACAGGGCCTGCCTGAAAACGTTGTGCTCTGGCGACAGGCGTCGATATCGCTGCTGGACCTGGTCGGGGGTGATGAATCTGACGTCAGTTTTTCTATGCTTCGCCAGACGATTCCTTCGCTGCAGCTGTCCCAGGCAGAGTCAACCGAAAACGGGCTCGGCTTTTTGAGCCTCTATCAGCTGCCAATTGAAGAACAGGGCATGTTCAGAATGCTACTGCTGCTGCCGCTGGGGGCGCTGATTGTTGCCTTCATGCGAATCGTAGTGGGCATTCGAACGTCCGGCACCTTCATGCCCATTCTTATCGCAGTCGCATTTGTACAGACCACACTGGTACCCGGGCTCATCGCATTTGTGTCCGTGGTTGCCATCGGACTGCTTATGCGCGGCTACCTTTCCAGTCTCAACCTTCTGCTGGTATCCCGAATATCGGCACTGATCATTCTCGTCATATTTATAACCGCAGGACTGAGCATCGCCGGTTACCAGATGGGCTTTAACACCGGGATGACGGTGACGTTTTTCCCGATGGTGATCATCGCCTGGACCATCGAGCGCATGTCCATCCTCTGGGAAGAAGAGGGGGTCCACGAGGTCTTTATTCAGGGCGCAGGCAGCCTGTTTGTGGCGGTATGCGCTTACCTCGCCATGAGCCTGCCTGTAGCCAGCCACCTGACGTTCAACTTTCCCGAGCTGCACCTGGTCGTGCTGGGCCTGATCCTTCTGATGGGCCAGTACACCGGCTATAAGCTTACTGAGTTGCGCCGCTTCAACCCGATGAAGGTTTATACCTGATGGGCTGGATCTCGCCCTTCAAACTTAACCGGCTTGGCATGCTGAACATGAACCGGCGGAATGTGGATTACATTTCCCGTTACAACAGCCGCGAGTCTTACCCGCTGGTTGATAACAAACTGAAAACCAAGCTGGTTGTTGCGGAATACGATGTACCGACACCCGGGCTTCTGCAGGTGGTTCGTCAGCAACACGAAATCTCCAGGTTCAAACTCATGGCTGACAAGCTTGACCGTTTCGCCGTAAAACCCGCCAAAGGCTCTGGCGGCAAAGGCATTACGGTGATCTCCGGCCGAGAAGAAGGCCAGTTTGTCAAAGCCTCGGGTGCAGTCGTTACGCTGGGCTATCTAGAGCGACACCTGTCGAATATTCTGGCAGGCCTTTATTCGCTGGCGGGCAGCCCTGACGTCGCCATTGTAGAAGATCTTGTTGAATCCATACCGGGCCTGGCCCGTTATTCGTTTCAGGGCGTGCCTGACATCCGAATTGTGGTATTCCAGGGCTATCCCGTCATGGCCATGCTGCGTTTGGCCACCAAAGCCTCCGACGGCAAGGCGAACCTTCATCAGGGCGCCGTGGGTGTCGGTCTGAACATCGCCACCGGTCAGGGCCTGAATGCTGTTCAGTTCAACCGCCCTATTACGCATCACCCCGACATGGACCTGGCACTGGAGAACATTGTCATCGACGACTGGGACCAGATGCTGGCCATTGCTTCCCGTTGTTATGAAGCCACCGGGCTGGGTTATATGGGAGTTGATCTCGTTGTCGACGCCCAAAAAGGCCCCCTGTTGCTGGAACTGAATGCCCGGCCGGGATTGGCTATTCAGATGGCCAATGGCTGCGGGCTTCTTCCTCGCCTGCAAACGATCGAGTCACTGCGCCGCCCGCACTTCACGCCGGACCAGCGGGTAACGTTCGTCAAGAAGACCTTCGGAGCCGTCTAATTCCAGCCACTCAAGTGCCCCCGCTAAAGCTTTGAACACTAAGGAACTAAATGAGCAGACATAAAAAAACCGGAGCCAGAGGCCCCAGTTTTTCAATTCAGAGTGAAACTACATTTCACCCTTTGCGATGAGCAACTTCCGCTCATGGGTCAGGCCTTTCAGCAGACCCCAGGTCATCACCAGCATGACGACCGTAAACGGCAAGCCAGCACTGATGGCTACCGCCTGAATTGCGCCGAGCGCATCATCACCGCCACCAAAGATCAGGGCGGCCGCAATGGCACTTTCCATCACAACCCAGAATACACGCTGGACAGTGGGCGCGTCAGTCTTGCCACCAGCAGTAATGCTGTCGACGACCAGCGAACCGGAGTCAGACGAAGTTACGAAGAACACAATGACCAACACAATGCCAACGAACGACAGAATGCCAGTCAACGGCAAGTTGGCAAACATCTGGAACATCGCCAGAGACACATCGGTCAGGCCTTCTTCAGCCAACGCACCCGTACCCTGCTGAATCTGCTCCAGCGCAGCGCCACCGAAACCACTCATCCATACAATGGTAATGAGCGTGGGAATCAGCAGAACGGCCGTAATGAATTCACGCACTGTACGGCCTTTAGAGACCCGCGCAATGAACATACCAACGAACGGTGACCAGGAAATCCACCAGGCCCAGTAAAATACAGTCCAGCCCTGCATCCATGCTTCGTCTTCACGACCAAAGGGGTTGCTCAGCGGAACAATGTTAGCGACATAGGTGGAAGACGTGACCCAAAGTGTCTCCAGAATCGCCATGGTCGGACCGGCGAAAATAACGAAGAACAGCAGAATGCCTGCCAGCGCCATGTTGATGTTACTGAGGATCTTAACACCGCCATCAAGGCCCCGAAGAACCGAGATCAGCGCCAGCGCTGTTACGCCTACGATGATGGCCATCTGCACATTGATGCCCGACCCTGTCTCAAACAGGTAATTCATGCCCGACGCCGCCTGCTGCGCACCGAAGCCAAGCGACGTTGCCAGACCAAAGATGGTCGCAACAACAGCCAGGGTATCAATAATATGGCCTGGCCAGCCCCACACTTTGTCTTTCAGCAGTGGGAAGAACGCCGACCGTATGGTCAAAGGCATGCCCTTGTTGTACGCGAAAAACGCCAGCGACAAGGCCACAATGGCGTAGATAGCCCAGGGGTGAAGACCCCAGTGGAACATGGTGCCAGCCATGGCCAGCTCTGCCGCAGCCGGGGAATTAGCCGCCACATTGAACGGCGTTTCATACCAGCCGGTGTAGTAAGCCACGGGCTCAGCGACGCCCCAGAACATCAGGCCGATGCCCATGCCGGCTGCGAACAACATGGAGAACCATGACAGTGTGGAGAATTCCGGCTTCGCATCCATGCCACCAAGCCGGATTTTACCGACGGGCATGAAAATGAGCGCCAGGCTTACAATCACGAAAATGTTGGCACTGAGCAGGAAGAACCAGTCAAACGTTCCAATGATTTGCCACTTCAAACCATCAAGAACCTCCTTCGATTGTGCCGGGAACATCAGAGTGCCGATTACAAACAGCAGAACGAGCACTGCAGTAATCGGAAACACCGGCGCGTGCAGGTCAAATCCAAACTTCTGGACGTTATCCTGCCCCGCGACGTAATCCGTCGAGTATTTGTCTTTAACTACTTCACCCACGATGGGAGTCTCCTTTTTGCTGTAAGGAATGCGTAAAAATACTTACCTTTATATGTTACAAATTAGACATCTTATTGGTTTGAGCTCAAAACAGCAAAGTGGCGGTACACTACGACACGTTTTTAAGCGTAGACCAACACTTCAAGCGCGAACGAATGCACAACACAGATTCGAATTGTTTTCCCTGACCAGAGGTTAAAATGGCAAAGACGACGACCATCCCTTTCCGCTACACCACCTATATCGCAAGCATTGCGGGCTTGCTGGCCACCATACCCCTGAGCATGCATCTGGATGGCTGGTATGCAGTACCCATTTTCTTTGCTGGTTTGACCGCACTGGGCACCTGGGACATGACACAGACTAAACGCACCGTCAGCCGCAACTATCCGATTCTGGCCCATTTCCGGTATTTCTTTGAGTCCATCGGGCCCGAGATCCGTCAGTACTTTATTCAGTCCGATACCGAGGAACACCCCTTCTCGCGGGAACAGCGAGCCATTGTTTACCAGCGGGCCAAGAACGTTCTGGACAAGCGCCCGTTCGGTTCGCAGCTCGGCATGTATGACGAGGGGTATGAGTGGATCAACCATTCCATGCGCCCAAAAGACATCAAGGACTCCAATTTTCGAATCGTGATCGGCAAGCGTCTTGCAAAACCCTACAACGCAAGCGTGTTTAACATTTCGGCCATGAGTTTCGGCTCGCTGTCAGCCAATGCCATTCTTAGCCTGAATAAGGGCGCAAAGGCCGGTCAATTCTTCCACGACACAGGTGAGGGTTCTATTTCCCGATATCATCGCGAGCCCGGTGGTGACCTGGTGTGGGAAATCGGCTCGGGCTATTTCGGTTGCCGGCACAACGATGGCACTTTTAATGAAGACATGTTCCGTGAAAACGCCACCCTTGATCAGGTAAAAATGATCGAGATCAAGCTATCCCAGGGTGCCAAACCCGGCCACGGCGGCATTCTGCCTGGCGAAAAGGTGACGCCTGAAATTGCCGAGGCCCGGGGCGTGGAAGTGGGTAAAGATGTGGTGTCCCCGGCCAGCCATTCCGCCTTTTCCACACCGGGCGAACTACTTGATTTTATTGAGAAGCTCCGGGATCTGTCAGGCGGGAAACCGGTCGGATTCAAGCTGGCGATAGGGCAACCCTGGGAGTGGTTTGCCATTGCAAAAGCGATGCTGAACACTGGCAAGAGGCCTGATTTCATCGTGGTCGACGGCGGTGAAGGCGGCACCGGCGCAGCACCGCTTGAATTTATAAACCGTCTCGGCACGCCCATGACAGAAGCGCTTTTGCTCGTTCACAACACCCTGGTGGGCATTAATCTACGCGGAGACATCGCCATCGGTGCGGCGGGCAAAATCACATCTGCCTTTGATATCGCCCGCACCCTTGCCCTCGGGGCGGACTGGTGTAATGCCGCCAGAGGCTACATGTTTTCCCTAGGCTGCATCCAGGCGCTGAACTGCCACACGGGGCACTGCCCCAGCGGTGTCGCCACTCAGGACCCCAGACGGGGTAACAAGCTGGATGTTGAGGACAAAAGCCAGCGCGTGAGCAATTACCACAAGAACACGCTTGAGGCCCTGAGAAACCTGCTGGCCGCTTCCGGGCTAAGCCACCCAAAGGAACTTGGCCCGGAACACATTATCCGAAGAACGTCCAAAACCGAGATTCACTCCTTCCTGGATCTGTTCGCATTTCTTGAGCCTGGCGTGCTTCTGACAGGAGAAGAAACGGGTGATCGCATCTATGACACCTATTGGCCGGAAGCCATCGGCGAAAGCTTCGATCCACCCCAGCTCATCAAGGATCTGCGGAAAACAAAATTGCACTAGAAATGCGTTTCATGGGCACCAGCGATGTTTATTTTTCACAAAGCCTGGTGTAGACTTCGCTTCCGCTAAACCACTGAGAATTCTCCCAAGTTTCCCATTGGTTTACGGCGAATCGGGGCGTGGCGCAGCTTGGTAGCGCACTTGCATGGGGTGCAAGGGGTCGTAGGTTCAAATCCTACCGTCCCGACCATAAGTTTCAATAATTTAGGCCAATCCTTCGGGGTTGGCCTTTTTTGTTTCTGCCCCGGGAACAGGCAATGGGCGGCAGCGGCAGTCAGTGAATGCCAGACAGGACTTACCACACAAACAGGATTGAAATTTTTGTGCCATCATGATTGTTAGGTCCAAAAAATATCAAGCGTCTAACGAGTGATTAGCATGAATAACGCATTGCTCAGAGCCCGCGCTATGACGGGCGTTCCTGAAACGATCCGGGAACTGGGAGGGGATCCCGTCTCTTTTCTCTCAGAATTTCAACTCAACGAGGAGATGATCCAGAACCCCAAACAGATGATGCCCTATCTGTCGCTGATCAGAATGCTTGAGAAAGCGGCCGCTGAATTCGACTGCCCGGACTTTGGCATGAGGGCTGGACTGAAACAGGGAATGAACGTGCTTGGCCCTATCGCTGTTTTGGCTCAGCACGCTTCAACCGTCGAAAATGCGTTGCATCACATTATTAAGTACATCGGCTATCACAGCCCGGCTGTTCATCTGACCCTGGACCCGCCGTCCAGTGAAAAATATCGTGGCCTTCACCTCAACATCACACTTACCCAAGGCCAGGCCCGAGCACAGACCCTCGAATTGAGCATGCTTCTGACTCTTCGGGTCATGCACGTACTCACCGGCCAGAGTTATCAGAGCTGCCCCGTTCATTTTCGTCATTCGCGGGTAAGTCCAATGGCGAAGTACCGATCGACCTTCAAGGTTCCCGTTACATTCGAACAGCCAGAAAACGTAGTTTACATACCCTCCCAAACACTGACTCTTGCAATGCGCCAGAGCGACCCGGCGCTCAGGCAAACCATGGAGGAATACCTGGCACAGAGCATCAACTCCGAAGACGACCCTCTTGAAGGCAAAGTTCGTTCCCTGGTGATTTCTTTACTCCCGCTCAAAAGGCGTTGCACCATTTCGCTGATTGCCAGACATATCGCCGTCAGCGAGAGAACCCTGCAACGGCGACTCAAAAAAGAAAACATTCTTTTTGAGGAGTTGGTGGACGACGTTCGCCGGGAGCTGGCTGAGGACTATTTAAAAGATAAGCGTATGGCAATCTCTCAGGTCGCCGGTCTGATTGGCTATGGCCAGCAGAGCTCATTTAACCGCGCCTGCACCCGCTGGTTCGGAAGGTCACCCAAGGTTATACGTGAAGAGCTTGCGACGTCATGATCTGACATCTTTTCCCCGGCTGCAGCAGAGCCCGGTATCGGATGGTGCAACTTACAAACTTTTTGTCGTGAAAAGAAAAAATCCAGGGACCGAAGCTACGCCACGATGGGCAGTACAGTAATAACAAATGTGACAGGAGAGCCATATGTTTCCCGTAACTGTACAAGACGACAAAACACTACTGACCCTTAACGTAGAAAGCGCCCCTATTTACAAAGATATTCTGGTCCCGGGTGTCGACGTTCAACCTCTGTTTCTCGACCCCAACAATGGCGTTTGGGGCCTGCGGGTATTCTTTGCACCGGGCGTTCAACTGCCGACCCACTACCACACAGGCACCGTGCACCTGTGGACCATTTCAGGTCGCTGGAATTACGTTGAGCACGCCGATCAACCTCAGACAGCAGGTAGTTACCTTTTTGAGCCAGGCGGAAGCATTCACACGTTGTCAGTGCCTGCAGAGAACACCGAAGTGACGGAAACCATCATGATTGTTCACGGAGCCAACATTAACTTCGACGAGAACGGCCAATACCACAGCACAATGGACGCCAGTTCAATTATGGCCATGATTGATGAGGCAATTAAAGAGCGCGGGTTGGATCCTGCCGTTTACATCAAGGCCCCCTTCCCTAAACCTGCCAATAAGACGTCCCTCTAAAGCATTGAGCGATTCCCGGATCATAGGACGCTTGAATGCTTCGGCATGACAATGACTAATCGCCAGCCGACCTTTAGCCAAAAAGGAACAAACCACCGTGGCCGACACTACTATCCCCAGGGGCAAAGACGGACAAACACCGGCCCTGCCAAATCGTGTTTTTATTACCGGTGCAAATGGCTTTATCGGGCGAAAGCTATACGAGCGCTATCAGGGCCTGGGCTGCGAGGTTCGCGGCATGGACCTCAGAGCCGACAAATCTCGATGTGTAGTCGCAGGTGACCTCACAAAACCCGAGGAATGGAAGGACCACGCAGTCGGCTGCGATCTATTCATCAATACGGCGGCACTGGTTTCGCTGGCGGGTGAATGGGAAGACTACATCGCTGTTTCGCTGGGCGGCGTGCGTAACGCTCTGGACGCCGCCATCGCGGGCGGCGCGAAGCGCTTCGTGCATTATTCTTCAATTGCCTCGATGGGCTGGAATTATGAAACTGGCGCGGATGAAAGAGCACCCGTAGTCATCGGCGAAGATTACCGCTACGGTGTGGCCAAAGGGGCCTCCGAACATACCGTACTTGCCGCTCATGCGGCTGGTGAAATTGACTGCACCATTATTCGCCCCGGGGATGTGTACGGCCCTGGTTCCAGGCCCTGGCTACTTGAGCCCCTGAAACTGGCACGAAGCGGTAAACTCATTCTTCCGAATCAGGGCAAAGGAATCTTTACCCCTGTCTATATCGACGACCTCGTCAACGGCACTGTGCTTGCAGCCGGTTTGGTGAATGGCATTGGCCGCATTTTCATACTCTGGGGCAATGAGGAAATCACCTGCCGTGAATTCTTCTCAAACCACTGGCGTTGGGCCGGCAACAAAGGACGCCCCCCAAGCATGCCGCTCGCCGCCGCTCTAAAACTCACTCGAGGTATCTGGTGGGTCAACCGCTTACTCAAACGCCACGACGAGACCACGCCGGACATCATGTTGATGTTTTCCCGCAAGGGTGGCTACTCCATTGAGAACGCCAGAAAACACCTGGGCTGGGAGCCCCAGATCAAACTGAGTGAAGGGATTAATCGTTCTGAGGAGTGGCTCAGGGAAGTTGGTGAACTGAAATAAAACAAGAGGACGATACAATGCGCGGAGCCGTTGTTGATGACAACACCCTAAAGGTCATGGAGCTACCTGAACCCAAACCTCGTGAAAACGAGCTACTGGTCAAATCATTGGTTTGTGGCATCTGTGGGACCGACCTTCACTGCCTACATCATTCCCACGAGCTGGCGGAAAGCTCACGCCAGATTATCGGCAATTCGCTGGTTGATACCAGCAGACCGATCCTTCTTGGCCATGAGTTCGTTGGCGAAGTACTGGAAAGTCGCGCGCCTGATTCCCCATTTAACCAAGGCGACCGGGTAGTGTCCCTCCCCTTTGTCATGCGTAAAGAAGGTATGGGTTTTATTGGTTCCGGTGCGCCGGAATTGCCAGGCGGCTTTTCCGAGCGCCTGGTTCTAGACAGTCGATTGACTATGAAAGTCCCCAATGGACTGGACACCGATATCGCGTGTCTGACCGAGCCTTTGGCCATCGCCTACCACGCTGTTCGTCGTGGTGAACCGAACCAGAACCATGTTCCCCTGGTCATCGGCTGCGGCCCGATTGGACTCGCCATTATCGCTGTACTGAAAATGATGAATATAGGGCCAATTGTTGCGTCCGATTTTTCAAAAGCGCGACGGGAGCTTGCTATCCAGATGGGGGCTGATGTCTTGGTCAATCCCGCTGATCAAAGCCCCTACGAAAGTTGGAAAGAGGCGGCTAAAACTGCCAGCCCGGAGCAAGCCGGCCCGTTTTCGCCATTATTCGGCGGGGCAGACCTAAGACCGTCACTCATTTTCGAATGCGTAGGCGTCCCAGGCCTGATCCAAAACGTGTGTGCAGGCGCGCCCTATGGATCCCGCGTTGTCGTAGTGGGTTTGTGCATGGAAAACGACGCCATGGTACCCGCGTTCCCAGTCCTGAAAGAGCTGGACCTGAGATTTGCCAGTTTTTATAGTCCTGAAGAGTTTGGCGAAACCCTGCATCATCTCGCTGAGGGAAATCTGCAGGCTCCGGGAATGATCTCAGACATCGTAGGACTTGATAAGATTGGGCCCGCTTTCGAGAGGCTCGAAAAACCAGACAGTGACATAAAAATATTGGTGAAACCCAACAGCTAACGTCAATTGTACAGGGATGTCTGTCAGTAAACCCGAGTGAAGCTGTTTCCAAGACAGCAGCCAGCTGCAAGGCTAAGCTGACACAGGGAGCTACCGTCCCAACCATATTGAAACAAGAAAGCCCGGCATCAGTTCAGCTGATGTCGGGCTTTTTTGTGCTCGGAACGATAATTAGCCGAAGTGGAAAAACGCCAGCTTGTTGCCATCCGGGTCGCGAACGTATGCACCGTAAAACTGATTGGGGATTCGTTGTCCCGGCTCACCGTCGCTGGTGGCACCCAGCTCAATGGCGCGATGGTAGTAGGCATCCACGGCTTCTTTTGAGCCCGGTGGAATGGCGAACATATTGCCATTGCCGCAATTGGCATCACCACCGTCAGCGGGCTCACACACCGCCAGCATCGGTGATTTCATGTCTTTGCCGATAAACGCAATTCTGCCAAGATCCAGAAGCTCTTTGGCGCCCAGATCTCCGAGCAAGTCCACGTAGAATTTCTTGGCTTTTTCCATATCTTTCACGCCAATCGTTACGTATCCGATCATTTCTCTCTCCTGAGTGTGGTTTTCAGACTGTTATACGTACGGGAATAAAAAAACCGAAGGCGAACCTTCGGTTTTTTTGATGGAAATGACACTCGCTACTTTACCGGCGCGTTGAGTACGTCCAATACGTCTTCAAGTTCGGTGATCATCTGCCGGATTAACTGCTTGTATTGCGAGGTGTCGTCTTTTAT
>Ga0307959_1000019_pt1 | contig 95579 bp, 82 predicted proteins | sample OrgLakmetagen494_FD_201813 | JGI IMG/M metagenome (GOLD analysis project Ga0307959, IMG submission 201813) | Saline water microbial communities from Organic Lake, Antarctica - #494 | ecosystem: Environmental > Aquatic > Non-marine Saline and Alkaline > Saline | place: Antarctica: Organic Lake...
GGCCAGGGCGACTTTGGACTTGAATGATGCGCTGTATTGCTTGCGTTTCTTGCTCATGATTCTACTCCTTGTGGAGATGATGAATCAGAGCTTAGGCACCTGTCCAAATTTCGGGGTCCACTTCAGTGAATGATCATCTTGATCCGCTGACACAAACCCACTCAGCTCGGCGACACCATGAGATGACGCCTCACCGATTACCGAGAACGTCATGCCAGCCAAAGCAAACAGCAGGGCAAGAAACGGAATCAATTTTTCACGATGGATGGCCGTAATCATAGGTGCAAGCTTGTTAGTCTGGCTGTTGGATTAATTCGGGGATAGAGAATATCATCCCCCTAGGGGGGATAGGAATTAAAAATGGGAAATGATCAAAAGCACCACTCACATCCGCAGATCATCAAACGCCTGAAGCGGGCTCAAGGTCACTTGGGCAGTGTAATAGAGATGATGGATGCTGGGCGATCCTGCCTGGAACTGGCGCAACAGCTTCATGCTGTGGAAAAGGCCATTCAACAGGCAAAGCGGGTGTTGGTCCAGGATCACATCGAACACTGTCTTGATGATGCGATTGGCCCGCTGGAACCGGAACAACAAAGCCGTGTTGATGAGTTCAAAGCGATTGCCCGTTATCTTTGAGCGTTGAATGCTCTGGACGAAAAATTCAAATCGGCGGCGCAACTAAAACAGGAATATTTGCACTATATAATTCCGTCAGCATTGTACATAGTAATTTCGATTCAGTGGTATACCGCAGGCCTGGATGGCCACCTATTGACTCATCGTGTCGAACATTCCCTGACACACCCCGCCAATACGGCCGTACGACTTTAGTTGGCTTCGCGTTACGCGATCAGCAGACCATTTCCACCGATTTCAGACTTTAGTGAATCATTTTTCGGAGTCATAACAATTGAGCATCTTCTCTCCGCTAAGCATCCAAATTTATAGACGCCTTTTCAGTGCACAGGTCATTGCGCTGGCAGGAACCGGTTTAACAACGGTTGCGCTGGCGCTGCTGGCCTACGACCTAGCGGGTGGCAGTGCGGGCCAGGTGCTTGGCATTGCGCTGGCGCTGAAGATGATCGCCTATGTCGTTGTCGCCCCGCTGTTCGGTGCTATAGCCCAAAAACTTCCGCGCCGCTCTCTGCTGGTAACGCTGGATATTCTCAGGGCCTGCGTGGTGGCGGTGCTGCCCTTTGTCACCGAGGTATGGCAGATTTACGTGCTGGTTTTTGTTCTCAACGTGTTTTCAGCAGGCTTTACACCGGTGTTCCAGGCGATGATCCCCGATATCGTGACCGATAAAGATGAGTATACCAAAGCGCTCTCACTGTCCCGCCTTGCCTACGATCTGGAAAACCTGCTGAGCCCGATGCTCGCGGCCGCAATGATTACCATGATGACGTTCGACGTGTTGTTTCTGATGAACGGTGTCGCGTTTATCCTCTCGGCCTCGTTTGTTTTGTCCGTCACCTTGCCCGGACGCAAAGACACCTCCCACGGTGAATCCTTCTGGACGAGAGTCACCAAAGGCACGCGCATCTATCTGAAAACGCCAAGACTCAAAGGCTTGCTCGCCCTGAGCATGGTGGTGTCTTCGGCAGGGGCCATGCAGATCGTCAACACCGTTGTTTATGTGCGAACCTATCTCGGGCTTGCCGAGGAATGGGTCGCCATTGCCTTTGCAGCCGCCGGCGGTGGTTCCATGGTGGTCGCGTTCACACTGCCGGGTATTCTGAGAAGAGTTCAACCACGGCCGTGCATGCTGACCGGCGGATTCCTTCTGGCCGCGAGCGTTCTGGCCGGAGCCACAATGCCGGGTATCAGCTTGCTGGTCTTGCTGTGGTTCCTGATGGGTGCCGGGATGTCGATGATTATGACGCCAGCGGGACGGTTGCTGACGAAATCAAGTCGGGAAAGCGACCGTCCGGCGCTGTTTGCCGCTCAGTTTTCGCTGTCTCATGCCTGCTGGCTAGTCACCTACCCCCTTGCCGGATGGCTCGGCGTGCAGGTTGGTTTGATGGGCGCGTTTATTGTTCTTGGTTTGATGGCGCTCTTGTCGGTTGTTGCTGCCATACTGCTTTGGCCCCGACAAGACGCCGACGACTTGCAGCACACTCATCATCAGACAACGCACGGGCATTACCATTATCACGACCAACACCACCAGCACGGGCATGAAGGATGGGAAGGGTCTGAGCCCCACAGTCACGCCCACAAGCACCCACAACCGGTTCATACGCACGATTTTGTGGTTGACGATCATCATACCTATTGGCCCAAATAAAAAGGGCGCGCTACCCATTGAATAGCGCGCCCTAACTATGCTTCTTAAATTTTACAATTCGCCGGTGTGATTCGCTCCAACGGGTTTGCCGAACTCATCCACAAACACGAACAGCTTGGCTTTGTTTTCATCAGCGGCCTGTGGATTGGCGTACTCAACAACCCAAAGGTTACCTGCCGAGGTAGAACGCTGCTGTGAGCTACCAGCCTCAACACCTTGCCACTCGGAGGACACCTGATTTGAGCCAACCAGTTGCTGCTTTACGGCCTCGGCTTTCTGCGTTGCCTGTTCTTTGGAGATGGGCTCTGAAACGCCGTGGCTATGGCCTGCGCCAGCAAATGCTTGGCCTGTGAACGAAAGAACAATAACGGTTGTGAACGATAGAATGAACTTTTTCATGGAATAATTCCTTAGAGATGATTGGTTGATTACTTCTTAGTGATGCCGTCATAAAAACCGCTGGTCTGGAGAACGATGGTAACTGTCGCCTCGCCGCGATTTCGCCAATACCAGCCATGGGTGCCATCAAATGGCGCCTCGAAAGCCCCGTTGGCAGCAGGTTCATTTCTTCCCTGCCAATAGCTGGTGAAATTGTCGCCGTCGTTGATTCGCTCACCGTGCATGTCAAAATTAACCGGGCCGCCTTCTGAGGCCCAGTTGAAGACCATGCGGTCACCGGCGTTCATGGTGGCCTTCACTTCAAGACCTTCATCCGGTTTCAGCGTGACGGTCGTGGTGTCGGAACTGAGCGTGCTCTGAGTCTTCCACACAGGGCCCGATGAAAGCGCGAGCAGGTTGTCAGAGGAGGAATCGGCTTCCGGAGACGCAGCCTCCGCAGCCTCTGCCTGGCTGAGCATGGTCAGCCCCATCTTCTGGCCCAGCCCGGTCGGATCAATGCCATATTCCGCAGGCAGAATAGCCGTAATCAGAACCAGCAAGCCGATGAGCGCCGCAACGCCGGTTGCCTTGATCAGGCTCTTTGTCGAAGGCAGCCCTTCGCGATTCATATTTGAAATGTCTTGCATGATCTATCTCCTCAGGAAACCGAGTACAGGCCAGTCAGCTGATAACCCATCAGCATAAAACCGGTGCTCATTAACAGGACGTTGGCGGCGAACGCCTGGCGGGGAAAGACGTCGGATCTGCGCCAGAAATTCATGGCAATCAGAATGACGCTCAATGCCATTAGCTGGCCGATCTCGACGCCGACGTTAAACGCCAGGATGTTTGCCACCAGGCCATCGTCGGACAGCGTGAAGTCCTGGAGCTTTGTCGCCAGACCAAAGCCGTGGAAGAACCCAAAGATGAGAACCGCCGCTTTGGTGTTGGGTTGAAAACCAAACCAGCGCCGAAATGCACCCAGGTTATCCATCGCCTTGTAGATCACGGAAAAACCGATAATGGCATCAACCATGTAGGCGTTGACGTTGGTTTCACTGAGCACGCCATACAGGAGCGTGACACTATGGCCCACGGCAAACAGGGTCACATAGATGCCCACATCCTTCATGCGGTACAGGAAGAAAATGACCCCCGCCAGAAACAGGAGATGGTCATAACCGGTCACCATGTGTTTGGCGCCCAGGTAGATAAAGGGCAACAACTGTGCTCCGCTTGCTTGCTCGATGAACAGGGCATCACCTTCTTCAACGCCATGAGCAAAGAGCAGAGGAGAAAAGAACAGGCAGGCGAAGGCAACCGCAAAAAGCAAAAGCCCACGCACGCAGCCCTCTACGCTTGAAAAGCGCAGTAACGGCAAAAAATTCATTCGGTTATCTCCGAATTATGAAATCAAAACGTGTGAACGGCGCTATGGCGCCAAAAATGAGGTGCGGGCTTTAAGCTTTCGGAGGGCGATACAGTGACGACGCCTGCTCAGACAGAGGCGACGGGGGGCTTTGCAATTCGGGCATATTCCGCCCGGGAGGAAGTGATATGGCCGAAATATCCAAAGGCAGGTGATTTTCAGATGCACCCAGCACATGAAGCAGCTGATGATCCCCGTCAGTCATCTCGACGGAATCCAAGTGAAGGTGATCAAGGGACGAATCGTGAAAATGCCCGTGATTTTCAGCAAATTCAATCAAAGACAGGCTTTGGGACGCCTGGTGAACATTCTGATCCGAGGCCCACGCACCGCGAAAAAGGATCAATAATAATAGTGCAATGGCTATCAAAATCGCTTTGCTAACTGTGGGTCGAACTTGGCTCAAAAACACGGATGTTGCCAGTTGTTAAATTCAGGCCGGAATATTATCTAAATGCGGTATTCATTGCAAAAGAATGCTTTTGTTACATAGAGACGTAGTTTTCCGCAGACGACTACATTCGCTGATTTAACTTGGGGCCGGTATTTGGAGTTGGCTGCAATTCGCCGTGGATGATCTTGCCGCTGCAAGACCGGGACGGGTTTAGGCTGACCTCGCTGACTTACAGCAAGGTTGTGGACGAGAATATCCATAGGATAGTTAAAGTCACGCGTAACCGGTCGGGCCTACCTAAGGTCGATAGGCCCGATTATGACAGCAATTATTCAGGCTACTTTTATTACATCGCCCTTTTCAGCTCACCGTAGTCACCATCGGTGCGAAGCATCAGTGTGATGTCATTATCGTTGCGATTGCGGAAGAACCAACCGTGGTTGCCGCTCGGGTGAGTTGCCCTGATGCTGATGTGGCGTCAAGAATTGAGTCTCTGGGCAATTGCTGATTGCTAAGTTAACCCGCCGGAGGACGGAATTTGTCACCTTGAGACATCAGAAATCGACGCTGATACCCACATAGGCCGTGCGAGGCAGGTTGGGTCTGGCGCCATGGGGGCTGCGGGAAACGATTTCCTGGTCATCGAGGACGTTATCGATCTTGGCATAGACCCGGGTGGATGAGTTCAGGGCGTAGCTGCTGGAGAGGTCCACCACGGTGTAGTCGTCGGTTTTACGGAATGTGTTATCAGTGCTTGAGCGGTCACAGCTGTTGTCGATGCAGGTTTCGTCAACATACGAGATATTGACGTAGGCATCCCAGAGGTTGCCATCGCGCAGGCCTGCACGCACAGATACGACATTTTCGGGCAAGTCTGCCAGGTTGTCGCCCTTGCGCACGCTACCATCGTCGCTGTCTTTGGTGACTTCGGCATTGGTGTAGGTCCAGGTGGCCTGCACCGGCGCAGTCAGACCGTTGGCGAGCGTGAACTCAGAGGCGGCCAGCAACTCGATGCCCTGAATCTTCGATTCTCCTTCGCTGACTGTCCCGGAATCAATGATCTGATTGCCGACGCTGCAGGGATTGGCGATGGAGCAGTTTCTCACGGTATTTTCATAATCGCTGTAGAACACGATGGCTTCGGCACGCAAGCCACCATCGTTATATCGTGCGCCAGCCTCGAAGTTGGTGCTCAACTCCGGCTCCACGTTAGTGCCGCCTGAGCCGGCGGGCGCCATGCCGCGGTGCACGCCACCGATCAGGGTAACCGTTGGGCTCAGGCGGTAGGTTGCGCCAAGGCCGGGCAGCACTTCGCTGGTGTCGTTGCTGGCAGTTTCTGTTTCACTGGCCGACGTGCGCTCTGAGGTGCTCCAGCGGGTCTGCGAGGTTTCAATATCCTCATAGCGCAGCAGGGCGGTTACGGTCAGGTCGGGGGTAATGGCGATCCGGTCTGCCAAAAACAGGTTAAGGGCTTCGGCCTCATCGATGCGGTTATCACCGCCGGTGGGTGCGATCTGTTCAACAAACTCGAAGGCCGGGCGGCCGTTGTTGATGACCTGCTCATAGCGATCCTTGGGCTGGAAGCGATCCGCTTCATCCTCGTGCACGCGGGCACCAATGGTAATGTCGTGGCGCATACCCGCCAGTGTGAGGCCATAGTCGGCTTTCACTTCGATACCCTGGGACAGGTATTCCCGTGCGCCGTTGGTCAGCGTGAATGGGCCAACGGGCTCGGTACCCTGAAGCTGGCTGTAGGCAGTCTGGTCGCCATTGTTGGCGGCTTCAATCAGGTTGTTGAAGTTGCCTTTGTACCAGTTGCGCTTGAACTCGTTGCGGTAGAGCGTGGTGGTCAGTGACAGGTCTTCAGTCAGTTCCACCAGATGCCTGGCGGAGTAGCCCTTGTGGCGGTTGTCCATGTTGTCGAGCTGGGACAGGAAGTAACGCTTGTTCGGGTCACGCCTGAAGTCGTCGTCGGTTAGTCCAAGGTAGGTTTCGTTGCTCAGTTCCTCACTGTACTGGAACTTCAGATCGAGCTGGTGATAAACGTCAGCGGAGGCGTCGGAATTAAAGCGCGCCTTGGCAACGTAGTCCTGCTTTTCGAAACCGGTATCACGGCTGGACTGCTGCAGTTCCTTGAAGCCGTTTGTTTCGTCCTGGAAGGTTTCGATCACGAATCCGGCGTTGTCGGTGCTGTTGCCGTACCAGCTGTGAATGCGTTTGCCTGCATTTTCCGAGATTTCGGTCGTTACGTTACCAGCTTCCGATGAGGGAATTGGTGTTGAACGCAGGTTAATGGCTCCACCCACCGTATAGGGGCCGTAACGCAGCAGGTCTGGCCCTTTCAGAACCTCGATTCCGTTCATTCTGCCGAACGTTGGTGAGTAGTAAGCCGCTGGCGCCGAATAGGGTGCCGGAGCGATCATCACGTTATCTTTGTAGTGGTTCAATGAACTCCGAAGCCCGCTTTAGGTCCACGTTCCACGGAGCAGTGCTTCAAAAAAAGTGCCACAGATCGACTGAGGGCAAGTGGGTCGATTTAAGGGCGCTTACCTTGTATCTATGATCATAAAGCTTGGAGGCTTTCTGCAACTCAAGATTGTGGGCGAATGTGCCGAGACCGAGAAACAATCCCGTTTGCTGAGATTGCTGCAATGCGACCAAATGCAAGGCAACTTGTTCAGCAGTCCCGGTTCAGTGGACGTCCTTGACGAGGAATTCCTGGCAGGGCTACCAAAACAGCAACAACGGCCAGCGTAAGCTGCTCCTAACGGGCCGCAGATTTTCTAGTGGCCTTCTTGTTACGAGGCCGCGCTGTTGAATTTAGGTGGCTCATCTTGGGCCCTAAATGGGCCCAAACGCTGTCCGTTGCTATCCTTTCAGGGCTGACCATTAAATTATAACCTGTTGATTTTCCTCGACTGTCCACGATTGTCCTTCTGAAACGTAGGGTTCGAATCCCTCTCTCTCCGCCAATATGAAACCCCTGCATTCGTGCTGGGGTTTTTTATTGGCAGAAGCACGATAATTTACACCCTGAACCTTACCGCTGATCAGTAACCTTGTCTTTTTCTGCAGCACCAGCACCCCCGCGTTTCATCACTGTAGTTACGCCAGACGAAAATGGGGCCGTGTTGACCCTTCTACCTTGTGCCTGAGATCTTTATCATGGGAGTTCTTTAAGGAGCAATATATGAGCGACGAAACAGGGCGGGACGGGCAGCCGGACCCCAGGGAAGAAAGTTTTCAGGTTGACGTCGGACTGCTCACCGACGATCAGCTTGACGGCCTGATTGACGAGTATTGCACGCGCTATCATGGCCTTAACGACACCGAGAACCCAATGCAGGAAAAGGAACGGGTTCGGGCCGCCGTGCGGCGGGGAGAACTGGTGGTATGGTTCGATCCGGTCGAGAATACGGCGGGCCTGAGTCCGCCGGATTGAAGGCTTTTTCTGTGTATACGTTCTCGATATGCAGCTATCGGATATTGCCGCTAACCGGTACAATCCGGTTCGTTTTATTACTTGCAGCGCGTGAGGTGGAGTTTGATCAGGGTATTGGTTGTAGACGACCATGATTTGGTCCGTTCTGGCATAACCCGGATGCTTACCGACAACCCGGACCTCGAGGTTATCGGCCAGGCATCATCCGGGGAATACGCTGTGGATTCTGTTCGCCGGGATCGGCCTGACATCGTGCTCATGGACATCCGAATGCCCGGAATCGGAGGGCTGGAAGCGACCCGCCGTATCCTTCGCATTGACGATTCGATCCGCGTGATCGTAGTGACCGCTTTTGGCGACGATCCCTATCCCACGCGAGTCATGCAAGCGGGCGCGACGGCCTACATCACCAAAGGTGCCGACATAAAGGAAATGGTTCGTGCCATCCGTATGGCCCATTCCGGCCAGCGTTATATCAGCCCCGAAATTGCGCAGAAAATGGCTCTCAAGCAGTTGGCCGGCGATGCCCGCGACGAAGATGGCCAGCTTCAGCTTTTTGACCGGCTGTCCGAGCGCGAAATGCAGATTGCCATGATGGTCGTAGACTGCCAGAAGGTGCAGGATATTTCAGACAAACTCTGCCTGAGCCCCAAAACGGTGAACAGCTACCGTTACCGAATCTTCGAGAAGCTGGAAATTTCCAGCGATGTGGAATTGGCGCTCATGGCAGTCAGGCTCGGGTTGCTCGATGCCGACCAGGTCTGATGACTTCAACGGGACCGAAGAAAGCGAAGATCGCGGCTCGTTTGATGTAAAACATTTCCTGAAGCGGCTTACCGAAAGGCCGGGCGTATACCGTATGTATGACGCTGCCGGCGGCATTTTGTACGTTGGTAAAGCCCGCAATCTCAAAAAGCGTGTCAGCAGTTATTTCCGCAAGTCCGGCCTGGCTCCGAAAACAGAAGCTTTGGTGGCCAAAATTGAATCCATCGAAGTCACCATTACCGGCAGCGAGACTGAAGCTCTGCTTTTAGAGCAGAATCTGATTAAGTCCCTGCGTCCGCCCTACAACATTTTGCTGCGGGACGATAAGTCCTATCCTTACATCTACCGCTCGGCCCACGACGATTATCCGTCCCTGACGTTTCGGCGTGGGCGAACCAAAAAGGGCGGTGGTACCTGGTATGGGCCTTTCCCAAGCTCGGGTGCCGTTAAGGAAAGTCTTAATATTCTGCAGAAGATATTCCGTATAAGATCCTGTAGTGAAAGCTATTTCAGGAACAGAAATCGTCCCTGCCTGCAGTACCAGATCAATCGTTGTACGGCGCCTTGTGTCGGATTCATATCGCCGGAAGACTACCTGGCCGATGTTCGGCGGGCGACCATGTTTCTGGAAGGGAAAAACCCGGCGATTCTTCAGGACTTGATGGTCGCGATGGAGGACGCATCAAAGTCGCTGGAATTCGAGAAGGCGGCCGCCTATCGCGATCAGCTCAACTACCTGCGCCATGTACAGGAACAGCAGAGCGTGGACGGTGAGGGCGGTGACGCTGATGTCATTGCCATTGCCCAGGACGCCGGGGTTGTCTGCATTGTCGTCATCATTGTCCGGGGTGGTCGGGTGCTGGGTACCAAAGACTATTTTCCCCGATACAGCATTGAGCAGTCTGAAGGCGAACTGCTGAGCGCTTTCCTCGGCCAGTATTATTTTGGCGGAAGCACCCGACGGGAAATTCCCCCGGATATTCTCGTGCCTCTGGATGTTGATGGTCAGGAATTGCTCTCCCAGGCCCTGACGGAGACGGCCGGGCGAGATACGCGGATTCGAAAAAACGTCCGGGGCGAGCGGCGCCGGTGGGTCGAGTTGGCAATGACGAACGCAGAACAGACGCTGCTGACTCACTTGGCGAGCAAGGAAACCGTCTACCGCCGATTGCTGGCATTACGGGATTTGCTGGAATTACCCCAAACACCGGCGCGGATGGAATGTTTTGATGTCAGCCACAGTCAGGGGGAAAACACGGTCGCATCCTGTGTGGTTTTCGACGAGAATGGGCCCCTGAAAAGCGACTATCGTCTTTACAATATCGAAGGTGTGACCGGTGGTGATGACTACGCCGCCATGCAGCAGGTACTGACCCGTCGCTACAAACGGATGGTGTCGGGTGAGGGGAAGCGGCCCGATCTGGTATTCATCGATGGTGGTAAAGGTCAGTTAGGCATCGCAAAGGCGGTTTTCGATGAATTGGGCATATCCGACATCCCCTTGATCGGCGTTGCCAAGGGCGTGACCCGTCGTGCCGGGATGGAACAGTTGATTGACGCCATGACAGACGCGGTCTTCAGGGTGCCCGCTGATTCACCCGCGCTGCACCTCATTCAGCATATCAGGGACGAGTCCCACCGGTTCGCCATCACCGGCCACCGGGCGCGTCGGGACAAGAAACGCCGAAGCTCGACTCTGGAAGGCATAGAGGGCGTTGGGCCAAAGCGCCGGCGGGATCTGATCCGATACTTTGGCGGGATCCAGGATCTGAAAAAAGCCAGCGTCGAGGAAATGAGCAAAGTTCAGGGAATCAGCCGCAAGCTGGCAGAGACCATATACGCAGTGCTGCATGACGAATAGGGAACTCATGAATCTACCGAATATACTCACGCTTTCGCGCATTACCATGATTCCGGTATTCGTCGTCATTTTTTATTTGCCGTTGCAATGGAGTTACTTTGTCAGTGCCGCGATTTTTGCATTGGCTGCGGGCACCGATTGGCTGGATGGCTATCTTGCGCGCCGCCTTGATCAGACCACACCGTTTGGTGCTTTTCTGGATCCTGTTGCTGACAAGCTCATGGTGGCCGTCGCCCTGACAGTGTTGATCGAAGCGCACTCCGACTTCGTTTTGACCATTCCCGCTACGATCATCATTGGCCGCGAAATCGTGGTTTCTGCGCTGCGTGAGTGGATGGCGGAAATCGGCAGTCGGGGCAGTGTCGCTGTTTCCTACATCGGGAAAATCAAGACGACAGCCCAGATGGTGTCGATTACCCTATTGCTGGCGTTTCCGGTCGGTGAAACCTGGACCTGGGCCGGGTTGGGGCTGCTCTACGTTGCGGCAGGCCTCACTCTGTGGTCGATGATTCTGTATCTGAAGGCGGCCTGGCCGGACCTGTTTCCCCATGAATCCCGCGACTGACTGACAGCGACCAGGCCACCAGCTTCTCAGTGAGGGTCTGGTTGGCGCGTCCGAATCCGGCAATGACCCGGTCAATCGGCTGGTCGTCAATGCGCTGCTCCACTTCAAACCGTTTTGCCGCCAAGACCTCGCGGGAGCCACTGTCGAAAAGTTGCGCATCGAGCTGGATGAACACGGCAGCCTGGCCCCGGCGGTATTGAATATGAAAGCGGGTAAGGTCACTTGCCAGTGACAGGTCACTCAGCGCAGCACTTGTTTCGTTAACAACTGCCTTGAAGCCGCCGTGCTGGCGCATGCCGTCGATCCAGTGATCGCGTATCAGCACTGGCGTGGGCTTGCTCCACTTCGCGCCGGCGTAGGCCTTGACAGCCTGCATATTCGGGTTGACCAGGATGCGCGTGCCTTCCAGGGGCGACTCGGAGTGGGGTCTGAGTACCCGCAAGGTCAGGGCGATGGGTTGGTCGCTGGTCTGTTGTATATCCGGAGCAGGCAACATGAAGGTGGCTTTCGCTGGCCGTTCTGGCAATACCGAGCATCCGTTAACGATGATCAGGGCGAACATGCCCAGCAGTACAGGTAAAAACCGGCTTGTCATGGAGTGAACTCCGGTAAAGGCTCTTTGCCAAGTATGAGGCCGGCAGGATCTTCTTCCATTCGGTTAATCAGGCCGTTGAGATTGTTCAGAGTTGCTCTCATGTCTCTGAGGGCGAGGCCAAGTTCGCCCGCACCCTGCATGCCGAGATTCAGAACGTCTTCGTTGCGGGCCAACAGCCTGTCAATGCGCACGGCTGATTGTTCAAGTGTCTGCGCGGCCTGACTGGCCGAACCAATAAACGTCTGAACTTCATTGTCCAACAGGGATTCGGCCCTGGTTCCGACACGCTGGTAGGTATCCAGAGTCACTCGGGTCTCTCTCGAGATCTCTTCAAGCCGAGCAAAGACGGCATTTACTGCTTCCCGCCGGGCCATCAGGCCCGAAGAAAGAGACTGAAGATTGTCCAGGCTACGGGTCAGATTATCAATATTGCCCTCGGACATGACCCGGTTGGAATTGGTCAACAGACGATCAAGCTTGCTCAACAACTCTTCGCCCGTCGCTACCAGTGACTTCAGCGTAGAAGGATCGGCCTTGATAAGTGGCGGGTCACTCTGTGAGCCCTTGATAATCGGTCGGTCGGGCGTTCCACCTTCCAGTTCGATGCTCATACTTCCCGTGATGTTGGTCATGGCCAGCGCGGCCCGGGTGTTCTCCCGGATTGGCACATGGCTGTATACGCGGACCAGAGCCCTGACGTTGCGAGGGTCGTCCCGATCAAGCCGTAGCAGGGCCACATCGCCAACCCGGATGCCGCTGTATTTCACGGGACTGCCCTCGGAAAGCCCGCTCACACCCTCGCTAAATATTATTTCGTACCAGGTATAGTCCCGGTCGCTATCAGAATTGTTCAGCCACAGCGCGAAGAAAAGACCACTGACAATGGCGGCCAGAGTAAACAGGCCGATCAGTACATGGTGCGCCCTTGGTTCCATACTCAGGTTTCCTTTTTGCCTTGGGCTGAAGCGAATCTGGCCTGACGGCCCCGGGGGCCATGAAAGTAGGCTCTGATCCACTCGTTGTCCGTTGCTTCCACTCGCGGCACGGTGTCAGCGATCAGTACGTGACGATCCGCAAGCACCGCCACTCGATCGCAAGTGGTGTAAAGAGTGTCCAGGTCATGGGTCACCAGGAATACGGTAAAACCCAGTGCATTGCGCAGGGTGACAATAAGCCGGTCGAACGCAGCAGCACCGATTGGATCCAGCCCTGCCGTAGGTTCATCCAGAAACAGGATTTCCGGGTCCATAACCAGGGCTCTGGCCAGTGCTGCGCGTTTCACCATTCCCCCAGAAAGCACTGCCGGATACTTGTGCGCGGCATCGGCGGGCAGCCCAACCAGTGCCAGTTTGGTCAGGGCCAGATGCTCAGCGTCTTTTCTGCTCAGGCGGATATGTTCGATCAGCGGTAAGGCAACGTTTTCCTGCAACGTCAGCGAGCTGAAAAGTGCGCCCCCCTGAAACAGAACCCCGAGCCTGCGCTCAAGATCTGACCGCTGTTTGGCTTCGAGGGCCTGCATCTGCTGGCCGAAAATTTCCACCGTCCCGCCATCCGGCCTGTGGAGTCCGACAATTGAGCGCAGAAGCACGGACTTCCCGGTACCAGAGCCGCCAACGACGCCCAGAATTTCCCGATGGTAAACGTCAAGGCCAAGGTTATCGTGGACGATCTGACGACCAAACCGGTTGTCCAGATTCTTGACGCTGATGACTGGGTGCGCTCGGTTTGCTGGAATGGTCACCACCCCATCTCCATAAAAAAGATTGCCGCGATCGAATCCAGCAGGATGACCATGAAAATGGACTGTACCACGGCTGAGGTGGTGTGCTCACCGACAGACTGGGCACTGCCGCTGGTTTTGAAACCTTCCAGGCAGCCTACTATCGAAATCATGAACGCAAACGCCGGCGCTTTACTCAAACCAACATACAGGTGAATGACGGGAATTCCATCCTCGAAAATTTGCAGAATCTGGGGCAGAGTAATATTCAGTGATAAAATGCAGACGAGTGAGCCGCCTACAATGCCACTGACCATGCCCACAAGAGTAAGGATAGGAAGCGATACCATCATCGCCAGGACGCGAGGAATGACCAGCAACTCCATCGGACTCAGTCCCAGAGTTTTAATGGCGTCGATCTCCTCGTTTACCTTCATCGATCCCAATTGTGCAGTGAACGCACTGGCAGTTCGTCCGGCCACAAGAATGGCGGCCAGCATAACGCCGAATTCCCGTAAAAATGAAAAAGCGACCAGATTGACGGTGTAAATGGTGGCGCCGAAATTATCCAGTATGGTTGCGCCAAGAAAAGCGACCACTGCCCCCACCAGAAACGATAGCAGGGCAACGATGGGCAGGGCGTTCAGGCCTGTCTGGTGAAGGTGGGTGACAAAAGACGTTACCCGCCACCGCCGGGGCTGGGGAAGAATTACCAGTAACGTTGTGATCAGTTGTCCGGCAAATCCGACCAGAAGCCACAACTGACCCGTCATCTTTGCAATTCTTTCCCCGATACCGGCTGCAAATTCACTGGCCGACATTCGCGGTTTAGCGGGCGGCTCCTCCGCTCCGGTCTGTGACTGAACAATCATATTGATCAGTCCACGACGATCTTCGGTCAATTGCCGGTTCTGTTCAGCTATCCGCCCCAGCTTTTCAACCCCGAAAAGCTCCGCAAGTAATGACGCACCGGCTGTGTCCAGGACATCAATTTGATTGATGTCTGCGGTAGCAAGTGCCGATGACCCGACGGAGCCTGCTTTCTCGACGGCCGCTTTCAGTTCCGCGTAGTACCGAAGCGTCCAGTCTCCACTGAGCATCAGCTGGTCATTGTTGATCCGAAGTTTGCCGGGAGACGACATGGTCTTAGCACCTGAAGTAAAACAAAAATTTCAAAAAGAGGTTGACCCAATCGGTCGAATCCGTAGAATACGCCCTCGTTGATCAAGCGGGAATAGCTCAGTGGTAGAGCACAACCTTGCCAAGGTTGGGGTCGCGAGTTCGAATCTCGTTTCCCGCTCCAATTAGCACAGTCTCTCAATGCCCACCTGAGAGCAAAAAGGATCGAATCCCCTTCGAACTTTTCCAGGCGCGGTGGCAGAGTGGTCATGCAGCGGACTGCAACTCCGTTAACGCCGGTTCGATTCCGACCCGCGCCTCCATTTTTTCAGATAACCTTCTGTTCGCTCAGTATGAGCTAATAAAGGCCAACATCTGTTCTGCAGGCATAGGCCTAGCGTATAGAAACCCCTGAGCTTTATCGCACCCCAGCTCCCTGATCCGTTTATCCTGTTGAACTGTTTCCACTCCCTCGACGACCACGGTCAGTCCAAGGCTGTGCCCAACGGTGATCATGGCTTGCATGATCGCCATGTCGCTATCGTTCTGCATTGCATGGTGCAGGAAGCTTCGGTCAATTTTGAGACTGTTAACCGGCAGCTCTCGCAGATACACGAGAGACGAGTATCCGGTCCCGAAGTCATCAATCGAGATGTGTGCACCGGCCTGTTTCAGTTGTTTCAGCTGGGTTATCTGGCCCGCATCACCGCCAAACACCTCATTTTCCGTCAGCTCGAGTCCAAGTTGGGACGGGTCAAGGTCATAGTCCCGCAAAATCTGCAGGATATGGTCTGCCAGGTACGGGTTGGTCAATTGTCTGCCTGACAGGTTGATATCAATCCGTGTGTGCTCAAGCGCCGTGCCTTGCCAGGCCTTCAGCTGCTTGCAGGCTGCTTCAATAACCCAGTCTCCGATACGCAGAATCAGCCCGGACTTTTCTGCAACCGGTATGAAAACCGCCGGGGAAATCGATTCAGAACCTCCGTCGAAACAGCGCAACAAAGCCTCGCAGGAAGTGACGCCTCCGTGTTCAAGGTCAATTTTCGGCTGAAAAAACAGCTCTAGGCTGTCGGCAGCGATAGCCCGCCGGAGAAGGGCCGTCATTTCCTGATAGTGAACGAGACGGTCGTTGATGTCCGAGGTGTAAAAACAGACGTTGTTTTTGCCGTTTTCCTTGGCCTGGTACATGGCAGCGTCGGCATTTCCCATCAGCTCGGCAACTGTCTGGCCGTCTTCCGGAAACAGGCTGATGCCAAAGCTTGCGGTAACCGGGTAACTGTCGCCGTCCAGGATAAAACCCTGGTCAAGCCGGACAATAAGACGTCGAAGAAGTTCGTGAATACGTTCAGGCGCTGTGACATCGAACAACAGCAATACAAATTCGTCGCCACCAAAACGGCTCAACAGGTCGTAGCTGCGAATTTCTGTTTTCAAGGCGTCGGCAACAGCCTGGAGTAGCTTGTCTCCTTGATGGTGGCCAAAGGTATCGTTAATCAGTTTGAAATTATCGAGGTCAATAAACACCACCGCCATTGCGCGCCCGGCGCGGGCCGCTTCACCCAGCCGCAACGACAGCTCGGTCTCCATCAGGCGCCGATTGGGCAACTGGGTCAGCTCATCGAAGCTCACCATGTGGTAAAGCTTTTCCCGTGCCTTTTTCTGCTCCTGCAAGCTGATATCAATGCAGAACATTTCGCATTCGCCGGTTTCCTGCTTGATCATCACGTGGCTGGAGAAAACCGGAACCGGTTGCCCGGTCTTGTGTACCAGGTCGATTTCTTCGGAGGGAATGCTGATATTTTTATTCAACCAGTCCTGGTGAGCTTGAATGACACCATCGCGCATATGTTCCGGGACGATAAGGTCTTCCAGTAACTGACCCTGGGCCTCTTCCCGCGTATAACCATAAAGTCGCCGACTTGCTTCGTTCCAGTAAATGACCCGACGATTTCTGTCATAGCCCTGCACGGCTACCATTGGCAGGCTCTCGATCAGCTCAAAGAACTTCCGCTCACTCTGGTCACCAAGGGTATCTGGCTTTGGCGGCGCCTGATTCTTCGGCATTGTGCTTACCTCCGGGTGTCTTCCCGGCAACCGGAAGATAAAACGGTTGCCAGGGCTGACTCGGCGCTCCGAAACCGGGCGCCTACCTGAATAGTAGAACAGACTGGATTCAATTACGTAATCCGGGCGTGAGGCTTAGTAAGGAACTAGGAGTTGCCCGCTTTTACAACACGCGCAACGGTGGACCTTGAGGCGCCGGTTTCTTTACAGACGTCGGTCCAGCTGTGACCTTCGTCAAGGAGTGCCAGAATCTTCTCGTGCTTTTTTACATCCACTGGCCGACCACGATATTTGCCGCGGGCCTTGGCCCTTGCAATGCCTTCAAGCTGTCGGCTGCGCCTTTCAATTTTCTCCTCAAACGCCAGAGTTTGAAGCATTTCCAGCATCATGTCTGTCAGTTGAGTCGCCATTGGTGCCATGGCGCTTTCACTGGTTACCATGGCCCATGAGGCTTCCAGATCCAGTGTGACAAGCCGGATTTTCCGCTCTCTGACTTTTTGCGCAAAATGTTGCCACTCATCCTGCGAAAGCTGGGTTAGCAATCCTGTATTTCCGATGAGTACAACATCGTTCGGACGCGCCTGTTTCAGCAATTTAAACAGCTCTTCGCGAGGTTCTGATTCGGAGTGGGCGGGAGCGCGACCCTGAGCGGCGATAGCAAGACCTTTATTCCTTAGTAACCGAAACAGACTGGAGCGAGCGGCCGGTGCGGGCCTTTCCGTATAGAAAGTACTGATCCGGTGCCGTTTGCGCCGGGCAAACGTTTCAAAATCCGCTTTGAGTTCAGCCAGACTCTGATCCGCGTCGTTGGTGTTGAGATAGGCGTGAATGCGCACAATAGTCGCCTTACCAGGGTTAAAGTAACGAAATAGTAATCCAACACTACGACCATCAACAGAAATTGGTTCGATTTAAGTGAGCTTAAACTGAACTGCCCTTGTTTTATCCGGCTCTTCGTGCGAGTTCGGAAAGATCCGACTTGAGCTCGTCAAGGCTCTGCTGCTCTGGGCGGACCAGAAGGCGTGCTTTTCCCTCGCGATCGAACACGTACACAGCGGAACTGTGGGAGACGTCGTAATTCCCTTTTTCATCGGGCTCGGCGTAGCCGAAGGTTGTGCGGTAACGTTTACTGAGGGCTCTGAGATTCTCTTCACTGCCGGTCAGGCCAATGATGCTGTTGCTGAAAAATTCGACGTAGCTTTTGACTCGTTCCGGGGTATCCCGATTCGGGTCGACGCTGACAAACATGATTTTGACATCCTTGCGTATCGCTTCCGGGAGCTCATCGACCGCACGTGAGAGCTTCTGCAAGGTTGTCGGACAGATATCCGGACAGGAAGTAAAACCGAAAGACAACATGCGAATGTTGCCGGACGTTTCCTCAGCCGACACGCTTTCACCGTTGGTGTCCGTAAGCTGATAGTCCAGCTCCGGCATCAGACCGCTGATGTCCTTGGCATTCCAGTCGTACTGATCCCCGGAACATCCAGCCAGTGTCAGCGCCGAGAGAGCGAGAATACCGGTTACATGATATCTGAATGACCGGGTCGTTCTGAGTTTCATTGGGTGACCTCTTTTTGCATCGGGTGGGAGGCGTGCTCTGTGTCTTCACGCAGGGTGCGCCTGAGGATAATCAAAATACCAAAAATGCTCATCATGGCGGGCGGGATCCAGGTCAGCACCCCGCCAATCAGTTGATCTGTATCGGGCGGCATAGGCCAGGCGCGGCCGCAAACCTCATACACGTCGTAAACCATGCCCCGGGAAAATACGATGATCGCGCCCAGGATCATTTGCGGGACGGCCACCGCGGCGAGGCAGATCATACGCTTGCCATACCCCAGCGCGTCGGCGGTAAACGGTGAGCGTGGGTCAAAAATCAACCACCAGAACAGCAGGCCGTCTATCAGCATGCTCCAGTTCATGACCCAATAAAGATCTCTGCTGAGCATGGCGTCAAAGTGAATCGACGGCCATAGCCAGAAGTAGATCAATCCGAAAAACAGGAAAGAGGCGACAACAGGCTGCTGGAGAATCCGATAAAGCCAGCCGACGGGTGCCAGGAATGGCCGAACGACCTTGGGTATCTGACGATACAGGAACTGCATGACGGGCAAAGGGTTGGACAGCGCAATCAAAATCGGGCCCAGGTGATGCAGAATCAGGTGCTGCCCACGATGAACGAAAAACATGTACTGGGAGTAGTAATCGAACTGGGTCTGCATCACCCCGTAACAGAGCAGCACGCCAAGAGTAAAAAGGACGATACGGCCGCCGCCGGGCCGTTCGGTGGCAGGCATTCTGAAAAGCCCGAAACTATAGAGGCCCAGCACCAGAATGTAGACAAAAATGGTGAGCGGGGAATAGTCGTAGGGGAGCAGGTATTCTGCGACCGACATCTGGTTTGCCTTTGTTTCAGTTGTTATTAATGAGCCGATTTCGTAATTGCTCAAGCCGCTGTTTCAGTTCTTCCTGTTGCTGGTCTCTGCCCTGATCGGGGTCGGCGCTAACGTCGCTGCTACCGGAATTACCGTTCACCAGAGAAATCCCACCGCGGTCTTCATTGGCCGGGAAATACAGATTTTCCAGCGCACCGGACCTCTCAATTATTATCCGGTCCGGACGCACGGTTCTGAGTGTTGCATTGCCCGGAAGTTCATCACCCGCCAGATAGGCTTCGGTTTGTTGTTTGCTGTCTTCAACAAGTGCACTGCCGGGAAAATCGCCCGAGGCCGACATGACACCTCTGAGGAACAGTTTGAGGCTGGTCTCCGGAAGGTTGTCGATACTTTCCTGAGGCGCCAGATCGGCTTGGCTTGCATCCCCGAACATCGACACTGAGGCCAGTGCCAGGTCGGGGGTTTGCTGCGCGGGTTGGCTGTTTTGGGCAGCAGAGTGACCAGCGGCTGCGGCGGATGAAGTACTTTGGGACTGCGTGAAACCATAGGCCTGCCACGCCGTAATAAATACCATGCCGATGCCGGCAACAACGGCCAGAACAATGGGTAACCTGGGGCTGATTGAGAGCATGTCGAGTCCCGGAAATGCGATGTCAGACCTGATAAGAGCCACAGGTTATCAGACTGTAAGGTTTAAATGGCAGTATAGTGTATCGGGTTATTCTGCGGTTCCAATTCCTGTGGTAGCCTTCAGAGCTGATTGAATAATAAGGATTCTGCCGATTGTGGATACAGACACCCAATTACAACCGCAGGATGCGCCTCTAGGCCGCCTGCCGTTTACGTTTGCGAAACGCAACGGTGTCATTTTAACCCGTGACGGCAACGGCGAAGCCATTATTCTGGTCAGGCCAGGCGCTGCCCACACGGCACTGGCCGAAGCGAATCGGATCAGTGGCGGTCATGCCCGTTTTACAACGATTGAACCTGCCCAGTTTGATTCCGCGCTCAATGCGGCTTACCAAAACGACTCAGCGGAAGCCATGCAAATGGTTGAAGGAATCGGCGACGACATGGATCTGGCGTCGCTTGCCGAATCCGTGCCGGAAACCGAGGACTTGCTTGAACAGGAAGATGATGCGCCCATCATCAGGTTGATTAACGCCATTCTTACCGAGGCTGTCAAAACCAGCGCCTCGGACGTTCATATAGAGACTTATGAAACAAGGCTGGTGGTGAGGTTCCGGGTCGATGGCGTTCTCCGGGAAGTGGTTCAGCCGAAACGGGCGCTTGCGCCGCTGCTGGTATCTCGCATCAAGGTCATGGCCAAGCTGGACATCGCGGAAAAACGGGTTCCCCAGGATGGCCGTATCGGCCTTCGTGTGGGCGGTCGCGAGATCGATTTGCGGGTATCTACCATGCCGTCATCCAGCGGCGAACGCGTTGTGTTGCGATTGCTGGACAAGCAAGCCGGAGCAATCCGGCTCGAATCTCTGGGTATGGCAGCGGGTGACCTCAAGGTTCTTCGTCGTCTGATACAGCGACCTTACGGCATTCTTCTGGTCACTGGTCCAACCGGTTCCGGTAAATCCACATCCCTGTATGCCGGGCTACAGGAAATCAATGATCGCACCCGCAACATCCTGACGGTCGAAGACCCAATCGAGTACAACCTTCCCGGTATCGGTCAGACCCAGGTCAATACCAAAGTCGACATGACGTTTGCCAGGGGGCTGCGTGCCATTCTCCGCCAGGATCCGGATGTGGTGATGATTGGTGAAATCCGGGACATTGAAACCGCTGAAATTGCGGTTCAGGCCAGCCTGACAGGACACCTGGTATTCTCGACATTGCACACCAACACGGCCGTAGGCGCCATTACTCGCCTGATGGACATGGGTGTTGAACCCTTCCTGATCTCATCCAGCCTGGTGGGGTTGGTGGCCCAACGCCTTGTCAGGGTGTTGTGTCAGGAGTGCTGTGAGCCCTATGTCCCGAGCGAGGAGCACTGTGACTTTATCCAGAGGGACAGTGCCAACCCGCCAACGCTCTACCGGGCGCGCGGCTGCGAGGCCTGTAACGACCTGGGCTACAAGGGCCGTATCGGTATCTACGAAGTCGTTGAGGTTAACGAGGAAATCAGCGCGCTGATACACAAACGCGCCGGCGAGCTGGAACTTGAACACGAAGCTCGCCGGCACGGTCCCAGTATTCATGCCGACGGCGTGCAGAAGATTATCGACGGGGTAACGACGGTGGAAGAAGTGCTCCGCGTCACCCATCGGAGCCGATAGCCCCATGCCCGCATTTGATTACAAGGCGCTGGACAGCCGCGGTAAACAGAAAAAAGGGGTGATGGAAGCCGACGCGCCACGTGCGGTTCGTCAGATGCTCAGAGAGCGGGGCATGACGCCGCTTGAAGTGCAGCACGCCACAGAGAAGCAGAAGCAGGGTAGTCCGCTGGCCAGTCGCGGGGCGATCAGTGTGGCGGATCTTGCGTTGATCACCCGGCAGTTAGCCACGCTGATCCAGTCCGGCATTCCGATCGAGCAGGCGCTGTCTGCCACCTCTCGCCAGTCCGACAAGCCCCGCATCCGCAGCATGCTTATCGCGATTCGCGCTAAAGTCATGGAAGGCTACAGCCTGGCGGAAAGTTTTGGCGAGTTTCCACGGGCCTTCCCACGCCTTTACCGGTCAACAGTGGCGGCAGGGGAGCATGCTGGTCACCTGGACCTCGTGCTGAACCGGTTGGCGGACTATACCCAGACCCGCCAGGAATCACGTCAGAAAATCCAGCTGGCTGCGATCTATCCGATCATCCTGAGTGTTGTGGCCATTGCCATTGTGGTCTTCCTGCTGACGTATGTGGTGCCGGATATCATCAAAGTGTTTGTCAACCAGGGGCAGGATCTTCCTGCACTGACAGATGCCCTGTTATCGGTTTCCGGATTCATTGCGGATTACGGCGTCTATGTCGCGCTGTTGATCATTGCGAGTATTGTCGGTTTCCGGATCGCGCTGAAACGCCCGGCGTTCCGGATGCGTATTCACCAGGGCCTGCTGAATCTGCCACTATTCGCTAACATGATCCGGGGCGTGAGCACGGCGCAGTACGCCAGCACCCTCAGTATTCTGACCACCAGTGGTGTGCCGCTGGTCGAGGCTATGAAAATCGCGGGCGAGGTACTGTCCAATGATCACCTGCGGCTGGTGTTGAAAGACGCGGCCCGTAAGGTGAGTGAGGGCGGCTCACTGCACCGGGCGCTCGATCAGACCGGCTATTTCCCGCCGATGATGTTGCACATGATTGCCAGTGGCGAGGCGAGTGGTGAACTGGACAGCATGCTCGAGCGAACGGCCAACATGCAGGAAAAGGCTCTCCAGGCAAAAATTGCCACCATGGTCGGCCTGTTTGAGCCATTGATGCTGCTGTTCATGGGGGCCGTGGTGTTGATCATTGTGCTTGGCATCATGTTACCAATACTGAACATGAGCAATTTGATTGCGTGACCAGAGAGGTTACAACGGACAACCCTTTACGGAGTAAGAGGCAACCAAAAATGAACAATAAAACCCGGACAAACCACCGTTCACAACGCGGTTTCACGCTCATTGAAATCATGGTGGTGCTTGTCATCCTCGGCCTTTTGATTGCGATCGTGGCCCCGAACATCATCGGTCGTGGTGATGAAGCGCGGGTGACCGCCGCAGAAGCCCAGATGCGCAGCATCGCAAACGCGCTGGACCTTTATCGCCTTGATAACAGCCACTACCCATCGACGCAGCAGGGGCTTGAAGCGCTGGTATCCAAGCCAGGTGGCAGCCCGGAACCGAGAAACTGGAACCCGGACGGTTATATGAATTCAGTGCCAGCGGATCCCTGGGGCGCCGAGTACCAATACGTCAGTCCCGGGACCGAAGGTCCCTACGACCTCTATTCTTTTGGCTCTGACGGTCAGGAAGGTGGAGATGGAGACGCTGCCGATATCAGTGTCTGGAAAGTAAGGGATTAAGTGGACCTGTCTTCGCGGGGAGATTCGTCTGGCTTCACGTTGATTGAAATTCTGGTGGTTATGGTTGTCGTCGGGATGCTGGTGGCGCTCGCGACCTTCACGCTCGGCGGCAATTCCGTAAGGCGGGATCTCGATAACGAAGTCGAGCAGATATTCCTGCTGATGCAGACCGTTTCGGAGCAGGCGGTGCTTAACAATACCGAGTTCGGGCTGGTGATTGAGGAAGAGTATTACCAGTTCCTGGCTTATGACCAGCAAGCCGGCGATTGGAAACCCGCGGGTGAACGTCTGTTTCGACAGCGCGCGATGCCCGAGTGGTTGGTGGTTACCAAATATATAGAAAACGATGCCCCCCGTCTTGAAAGCAGTGACGATAAGCCGAGGCCTGATGTTGTGCTGTTTTCGAGCGGCGAGACCACGCCATTCGAGCTGGAATTCAGCATTGGCAACCGGGGGCCTGGCGGTGGGGAGTATGTTCACAGCGTCCTAGCTGACGGGGTGTCGCCGATCGAGTGGCAGCATCCTGGCAAGCCCGGAGCAGAGGAAGAATGAGGCCCGCGAACGGGTTTACGCTCATTGAAGTCCTGGTGGCGCTGCTCGTGTTCAGCATCATCGCAACCGTCGCGGCCCAAATGAGCAGTCAGTACATCGCCACTTACGAAAGAGTCCGGGACAAAACGCTCGCAGGCTGGGTGGCCGATAATAAGGTCAACGAACTCAGACTTCAGGAAACACTGCCATCGGTGTCCGTCAACAGCGAAGATCTGGATTACGGCCCGTTTCGATGGCGAGTGGATACGGCCGTTATCAACAGCCAGGACCCGTCGATACGGCGTGTTGAGGTGGCCGTCAGCAAATACCGCGGTGACGGTTCTGAACCTGGCCAAGTGCACTCACTTTCGGCATTCATAGGGTCTGACTGATGCGGGCTGCGCGCGGGTTTACGTTACTGGAGGTGCTGATTGCTATTGGCATCACTGCGGTCATTGGCCTGGGTGTGTGGCAGGTACTCTCCGGCATTGTGCAATCTCGCGACAGGGTGGACGAACTGGCCGTTCAGTTCGAGGCACTTCAACGCACCGTGTTGTTTCTGGAGCGGGACATTACGCAGATAGTGAACCGCCCGGCCCGCGACATATATGGCGACTTTGGCCTTGCGCTGACGAGCCGGGAAACCGATTTCGCATTGTTATTGACCCGTCAGGGGTGGCGGAACCCTCTCGGGATTCGCCGCAGTAGCCTGCAAAGAGTGGGGTGGGAATACACCGGTGACACGATCCGGCGGCGTTACTGGGTCTCAGTGGATCAGGCCCAGGAAGACGAGAGCCGCGAAGCAACAATGTTGGAAAATGTCACCGATTTCCGCATCCGTTTTCTTGATGACCAGCAAAACTGGCGGGATAACTGGCCAGATGACGAGACCATGGCAGGCCAATCCCAGGGAACAAAGCCGGAGGTGTTGCTGCCACTGGGGCTGGAGGTGGTGATCGAGCATGAGCGGTTTGGGATTCTCTCCCGCACGTTTACTCTGGCGCGATTCGATGCTGATGCGGCCCAGAATGAAATTAACGCAGGCTCGGTAACAACAGAACAGACTGTAGAACCAGAAGCAGTCGAAGGTGAAACCTCCGGGGGGGCCGGCGGTGGCTGATCCCAGGTTTCGTGCTGTCGATGCCGGACGACAAACCGGCGTTGCCTTATTGATGGTATTACTGGCGATGGCGCTGGTAACCCTGGTTGCCGCCGGCATGGCACCAAAACAGGAATTGCGTATTTTCAGCGCAGGCCACTATCTTGCGCAACAGCAGGGATACAGCATTGCGCTGGGCGCAGAAGCCTTTGCCAAACGGATTCTTGTCCGTGACTATGAAGAGGATCAGGAAGGTAACGCCCTGATCGACAGTCTTGACGAGTTCTGGGCCGCCAATTCAGCCGTCTTGCCTGTTGAAAGCACGGTTGAGGGCGATGATCGCGTGGTGGCGGTCGCCGAGGTTCAGATCGATGGCCTGGGCGGGCGGTTCAATCTGAATGATCTGGTTCGGGGAGACGATGCGGTAGACCCGGTGGCCAGAGAGCGAATGGCTGCGCTGCTGGAACGGCTGGATATTACCAGCTTCAGGGTCGATGCACTGATCGACTGGGTTGATGCCAACGATCAGACGGTCAGTGCCTACGGCGCCGAAGACGGCCAGTATCTGGTGGCTGAGCCGGCGTACCGGGCTGCCAACCAGCGTTTTACCAGCGTCTCCGAGCTTCGGCTGATAGAGGGTATGACCGAGGAAGCCTATCGGTCACTACTACCGCACGTCACAGCCTTGCCAGTGTCTGGCGCGGGGATTAATGTGAATACAGCAACCGCGGCCGTCATCGCGTCCTTGCACAATGAGCTCACGCTGGCTCAGGGAATGGCGATACTTGAAAAGCGCGCAGAAGGGTCGTTTCAAACGGTTCAGGATTTTCTGGCGCTGCCGGAGTTTGCCGGTCTGGGGTTAGAGTCTTCCGGGTTACGGGTAAACACCCGGTTTTTCGAGGTCGTCTCGAGGGTTACCTATGACAGGCGCGTTGCGAACCTGGTCAGTCTGGTGTATCGCAACCCCGAGGGAGAGCTGCAGACGGTTCACCGGGACACGGGTCAAAAAAATAGAATCACCAAGGAACCGGTCAGCGTTCCTGAATAGTACCAGGGAAATATTAGCGCATGTCATATCGTCTTTACGTCAGACCTGTACCACCGTTTCCCACATCCGGTGCCGAGTGGGACTTCAACTGGGCGCTTCTTGATGCCAGCGGAGATAGCCAGGCCCATGGCAGCGCCGATAGCCAAGAAACCATCGAGCATACCCTGGCTCAGAATGATCTTGGGGGCGTAAGACTGATTGGACTGATTCCCGGTGAGGATGCCCTGTTCTGTCTTGCGGATATACCGGCTAAACAGAGTCGCTTCATTCAACAGGCGCTTCCTTACGCTGTGGAAGAACAAATCGCCCAGGACATCGACTCTGTGCATTTGGCCATCGGACCACACACGGACCGGGGCTACCGGGTCACCGCGATCGATCGCGGCCAGATGGCGCAATGGGTCAGTCTGTTCAGTGATTGGGAGCATGCGAGGCTGGAAGCCATTTATCCGGATGCGTCGCTGTTACCTGTCACCGAGGGCGGTTGGTCAATCTGTCTTGACGGCGATTCAGTGATGTTTGCCAGCGACCGGGGCGAGTGGCTAAGCGTGCAGTCACGAAACCTTGGAATGTTTGCCCAGACTCTTGCAGCGCCGCCTGCGGAGGAAGTGGTGGCGGAGGTTGTGGCGGAAGTGCCTGTTACTCTGTTTGGAACCGAGTCCGAATTCGAGCACCTTCAAGCCGACATCGCCACACTGAAAAGCTCGTCCAGGCTTGCCGTTAGCGACCGGACCCTGGAACTGATGCCTCTGGAGTTGCTGGCTCATGCCCATAACCATCACCTGTGCCAGCCGGTTAATCTGTGCCAGGGACCTTATGGCATTCAGAGTGAAAAATCCGGCCTGTTCGGAGCGTGGAAGCCCTTGATTGCAGTAGCCAGTGTCTGGTTTGTGGTTCAGGTTGCTGTCGAAATCGGTTTCGGGTACCACCAACATCAACAGGCTGCGCAGATTCAGGCTCAGGCAATGGGCATTTATCGCAACGCCTTTCCCAACGATACCCGCACGCATGCCGGTAACGTTCGCCGGGTTGTTCAGGGCCAGCTGAATCAGTTACGGGCCGGTGGAACCGACGCCGGGTTTATTACCCTGATGAAATACACCGGGAGTGAATATTCGAAACTCTCGCAAGCTGATTCGATTGTGTTCAACTCCGTCAACTACAGCCGAAACCGGGGCGAACTTGTGGTGGATGTCAGGGCAGACAGTTATGGGAAGCTGAGTGCGCTGCGAAATGGCCTATCCAGTAAAGGCCTGGAAGCCCAGATCGGCTCTGTCGTTAATGAGTCGGACGGCGCTCGCGGTCGGCTGACGGTGTCAGGGGGATGAGCATGTTCAGTCGTTTGAAAGAGCAGTCGCTCGTCGGCAAGCTGACAGCGCAGTACGACCAGCTACCCCGGCGCGATCAACAGGCGCTTCTGGTTCTTGGTGTCGCGGTATTTCTGGGAATACTGTATTTTGCCATCTGGCGCCCGGCGGCAACTTACCATGGCAACGCCATTAGCAACGTTGAGAACGCCCAGGAACTGCTGGTCTGGATGAATAGCAACCGGTCGTCATTGCAACAACTGTCCGGCGATCGTTCAGGCCAGTCTTCCGGAACAGTCGACAAGCCGGCAGATGGACGAGCGCTGATGGCTCTGGTGACCCGCACAGCAGGCGAGGCGGGTCTATCGCTGCAGCGATTTGAACCGAGCGGTGAAGACGCCATTCGCATCTGGTTGGAGCAGGTTCCATTCGCCCAGGTTGCAGGCTGGCTAGAAACCCTGAACACCGCAAACGGTGTTCAGATTGACCAGGCATCGATGGACCGGCAAAGCGAGCCGGGTCTGGTGTCGGTCAGATTAACGCTTACGATCTAAGAGGGCACGACAGAGCCATGAGTGCAACGATTGTCCGGCTGGATTCGAGCGCGCGGAATGAGGCCATTTCCATTCTGGTTCATGCCTACTGTCCAGAATTCACGTTTCAGTACCTGTTCGATCACCGCAAATCCGGCTATCAGCAGCGGGTCAGGGCGACGGTCCGTGAACTGGTCGATCTTTACTTCGAGCTTGATCAGGACGCCATAGGCATTCTGGCGGACGACACTCTGGTCGCCGTCGCCTTTATCGGTGAGCCGGAGTTGCGTCTGAATCTGAGCCGCCAAATCAGCTGGCGTATCCGGATGGTTCTGACGGCCGGCTTCGCCTGCACCCGCCGTTATATCGATTACCATGAGCGAATCAAGTCGTTACTGCCCCAGCCCCAGGCTCATCAGCTGCCGTTAATGGGTGTCAATCCGGCTTATCAGAATAACGGTTATGGTCGCCAACTACTGAAATCAGTCGAGGCCCTGTGCGCTGAAAACCCCCGGGGCAACGGGCTTGTTCTGGACACCGCCAACCGGCAGTATCTGCCGTTCTACGAGTCCGAAGGTTTCAGAAGCATTGGTACGGTGCAACTTGGCGAGTTTGAAGATCATATTCTGTTCCGGGAAGTCCGGCCAACAGAGCCAGGCGTAAGTTCCAACGCTCAGACCCAACCATCATAGGAGAAATCGTGACTGACCAGCATAACTTTGACCTGATCGTAATTGGCGCCGGGTCCGGTGGCGTCAGACTGGCAAGAATGTCTGCCGCAAAAGGCGCAAAAGTCGCAGTTGTTGAGTCGCGGTACCTCGGTGGAACCTGCGTCAACGTTGGCTGTGTTCCCAAAAAACTGTTCGTTTACGGCGCTCATGCCGGCGAAGACATCGAAGATGCCGAAGGCTACGGCTGGAGTGTGCCGCAGGATCAGGTCCGGTTTGACTGGGCCCGACTGGTTGCTAATAAAAACGCCGAGATTGAACGTCTTAATGGCATATACGCCCGCATGCTTGAGAACGCCGGGGTCACTGTTATTGAAGGCACTGCCACGCTGGCCGATGCCCATACAGTTGTTGTCGGAGACCAGCGCTATTCCACCAAGCACATCACAGTAGCGACCGGCAGCTGGCCGGCGATACCGGATGTCCCTGGTAAAGAATGCATGCTGTCATCCAATGAGATGTTCTATTTGCCGCAGTTGCCTCGCCAGGCAGTCGTATGGGGCGGAGGGTACATTGCGGTCGAGTTTGCGGGCATTCTGGCCGGCCTGGGAGTGAAAACAACGCTTTTGTACCGCGGTGATCTTTTCCTGCGTGGCTTTGATGGTGACGTCCGTCGTTTTATGGTCGATGAGATGCGGAAAAAAGGCGTCGATCTCCGGTTCAACACGAATATCGAGTCGGTTCAGAACGTGGATACCCAGTACCATGTTTGTCTTACCGATGGCAGTACCCTGGAAACCGGGCTGGTTATGGCTGCGACTGGCCGCAAGGCACTGGTGGATGGCCTGGGACTGGAGGCGCTGGGCGTCACAATGACGGATTCCGGCCACGTTTCGGTGAATCGGCATTTCCAGACCGCCGTTCCATCCATTACCGCATTGGGCGATGTCATTGGTACGCCTCAGCTAACACCGGTTGCGCTGGGGCAGGGCATGGTTCTGTCCCGCCGGCTGTTCGGAGACGGGCAAGGCGAGATGGACTACAGCAGTATTCCAACAGCCGTATTCTGTCAGCCCAACATTGGCACGGTTGGTCTGACTGAAGAAGACGCCATAGAGGCCGGGCACAAACTGCGCATATATCGGTCGGAATTCAAGCCAATGAAGCATTCGTTAACCGGTCGGGATGAGCGGGCAATGATGAAGCTTGTTGTGGACGACAAGACCGATCGGGTTCTGGGAGCGCACATGGTTGGTCCGGATGCCGGCGAAATCACCCAGGGTATAGCCGTTGCTATAAAAGCGGGCGCGACCAAAGCTCAGTTTGATAGCACTGTTGGCATTCATCCTACGTCTGCCGAAGAGTTCGTGACCATGCGCGAGCCGGTGTCCTGACCGGGGCTGATCAGACCTGAACCCAGCGGCTGAGCACCAGGCGAAGGCTTTCTTTGCGGACTGGTTTGGACAGGTAATCATTCATGCCTGCCTCTCGGCACTGGATTTCGGTGCCAGGCAGAGCGTCCGCCGTCAGGGCAATGATCGGCGTTCCGCCCTGGCCGTTGCTTTTCTCCCACTCACGGATGCATCGGGTGGTCTCATAACCGTCCATAATCGGCATCTGGCAATCCATCAGGATGACGTCATAACCGGTATGATTTGTCTGCACAAAATCGATCGCCTCCTGGCCATTGATGGCTGAATCTGTCTCGAAACCCAGCCGCCTGAGCAGCGCCGTCGCAACTCTCTGATTGACCAGATTATCCTCAACCACAAGCGCTTTGGATCGCCCACCGTTCGGATTGAAAGCCGACGTGGGCGTATCCGCACAAGTGTCCTCGTGATGCACGGTCAGCTCAAAAGGCAGTTCGAAACGGAAAACCGATCCTTTTCCGAGGTCGGTTTCCACTTTTATGTGCCCACCCATCAGCTCAATAAGTCTTTGCACCAGAGACAACCCCATGCCGGTGCCGCCAAACTGTCGGGAGTCAGAAGTATCTATCTGCTCAAATGAATTGAAAACATCCTCGATTCGGTCGACCGGAATACCGCAGCCAGAATCGATAACGGCACAATTGAGCAACACGCAGTTGTCTTCCAGGCGCGTCCATCCCGCCGTGACCTGGATAGAGCCGTCGCCGGTAAATTTGATGGCGTTATCGATCAGTCCTGACAGCACTTGCCGCAACCTGACCGCATCTCCCATAACCGCCGCAGATTCTGGCCAGGTTCCGACAAACTCCGTGGCCAGAGAAAGTCCCTGTCCTTCCGCGATATGCCGGTAACTGGCCGAGCAATTGGAAACAAGTTGGCGCAGATCAAACTGGCGATTTTCAATCCGCAGCGTCCCGCGGTCTATATGGGAATAATCGAGAATATCGCTGATGACCATTAACAGGTCTTCGGTGGATTGTCTGGCAGTGCGCAGATAGTCCAGCTGACGCTCGCTGAGAGGGTCCTCACTGACCAGATCAATCATGCCCAGAACCCCATTCAGGGGCGTGCGCAGTTCATGGCTCATCGTCGCCAGAAATTCGGTCTTTATTCGGTTAGCCTGTTCGGCTTTTTCACGGGCACGCTCGGATGAGGCCAGAGTGTCATCCCTTGCGGCCTGCAGGTCAGTCAAATGCGACGCCAGCGCGTTGAAACGCTCTTCCAGCTCTCTGATTTCCCGTGAGGAGCCTTTGCGGCTAATGGGCACCTGGTCATAATGCCTGTCGGTCAGGCGCTCAACGCGCGTTGACAGCCCACGGATCGGGGCGATGATGCCGGTCAAAATATGGTTGACTATCACCATAGTGAACAGCAGAAGAAAAAGACCGACGGCCAGTGATGTCCATATAATGTCAGCCCGCCTCTTGGCAAACCGTTCGTTATTGACCCCGACCTCCACAGAACCAACGCGCATGGCTCCGCCACCGAAACCATACTGAGGCTCAAACCACTCGGATTCGCGGTTATCATCAAGTTCCAGGGGCTGTTGAAGAATCTCGGATTCGAACAGGGTGTAATCGCTGCGGTTCTCTATGCCGGTTCGCCCATCCTTTGCCGCGAAGCCTACTTCCTGATCAACCACGTTGGTAACGCGAATCCAGTCTGCGTTGCTTTGTTGCAGCGATTTCTCCAGCGTTTGTTCCAGCGCCCGCCGATTACCGGAAACCATGGCGTATTCAACGGCCGGTGCAAGGCTGTCGGCCATCATTTGGCTATTTGAAGCAATCTCTTTGCGGGCATCTTCCAGCCGGGCAGAGGTAAAGAAAAGCATCAACACTACAAACATGACAATGGCAGGTGCTGCGCCTAAAAGCAGCAGTTTCCGGGTCAGAGAAGCCTGGCGAATGTGGTGTTTACTCATTCTTCGACGCCTCTGCGCTTTCAAGGCGCTGAATAACGAGATCGTTTAGAACATCACGCTCCGGGAGCGGGATGTTCAGGGAGCGCCCAACCTGATGGTTGATTTCAATGCCAAACTCATTGGGGTGCGCAGGTTCCGGGAATGCATTGCTTTGCCAGAAGTGGCGGACATAGTCAGCCGTCATCTGTGCAACCGCGCTGAGAGGTGTGAAGGTAGAGGCCAGGGAACCTGCTTTCACATAAGCCTGAACCGGCCCTATGACAATACGGTTGCGACGATAGCTTGTCAGCAGGATGTGCTTGATCGTACGGGGGTTGTAAACGCTGTCATCAGATGCGGCGAGCACAAAATCCCCGTAATCGAGAGCACGGATCAGGGTCGGAATCAGGCGTTCATCCGAGGGTATCAGGAAAACCCGGCCCTCCATGTCAAGATGCTCAAGGTCGCGTATTAACGAATCGTAGAGGTGTTCAGTGTCGGGCCTTGCCAACATCGCAACCAGGGTCGAATAGGGCAGAATAGCCTTGCCCAGAGCAACCTGGCGTATGAGAGGTGGTGTTGAAAATACCGCAGATACCTGACTGTCCGGATCGTCCTGGCTCCGGGAGATGTAAGGCTCGTCAACCAGCAACCCCAGGACCGGCACCCGTTTGTTCTCGCTTCTTACCGTGGTAAATGCGGTTGGCCCGATGGCAATAACCGGCGACTCACTGTCCTGAGAGGTTTGTCCTGGCACAAATGGCCGAACCATTACGGATTCACCGAACGCGTCCATGAGAAGCTCTCTCAGGCGCCGATTAAGGCGTTCATTCTCTGAATCCGCAATATAAACGAGGGACTTCGCTGTCGTTGGCGAACTGGTTTGTGCCAGGGAAAGTGGCGAGCCCGCCAGGCAGGTCAGCAATGCGAGCACCATCAGCGCAAGCTGAAACGCCCTGAGACCAGGCGATGCGTGTTGATCCTTGTGTTTGATGTCAGCCGTTTTGTTCATACCGTCCGGGGTCGTGCATCATCCTTGAATCGGTTTCAGAACCGGATTCCAGCCTCAACAAAGAACTGGTTGTGGTCGTTAATTTTGTTGTCGGGGCTCAGAGTAGGTTTTGCGGTCACATAATGTTGCATCGTGAACGCCAACTCGTAACTGTAACCCCGTGCGAACATCTGCTTCGCCAGACGAAAGTCCGCCCTCTCAAAGTGCGCGCGCCTGAACTCGTCCGCCCAGTAAAAAGCGGTCGAGGTCGTCAGGTTATAGGGCAGTTCCTGAATCCAGACCAGACTGCCAGAATGTCTTACCGACAGCCTGCCCAGGAGATCAATCCGGAACTGCTGATCGATTTCGGGACGCGTATCACGGCCGGTGTACTTTCCATTCTGGTCCAGATAGGCGTACCCAAGCCGTAGGCGTGTTCCGGAAAATTCCAGAGTGCCCTCCAACTCGAAGCCTTCCTGATCCAGGGCAACATTGTTATCCACGGTCCACTCGTTAATCGAAAGTACGCCGCTGATCATATCCCTCAGCGTGTCGTTAAAGTAACGGGCTTCAAGTGAAAAGGTGCTTTGATCAAAATAAAACTGACCAAAATAGCTTATTTCCCGAGAGGTTATGCGCTCTTCTTCAAGCTCTTTACCATAAGTGCTGGTGTCTGCGTCAACCAAACTCTCAACCAGAAATCGCTGTCCTTCAGCAGCTTCAAAGGGTGCAGCGACATTCAAAGCCCGGTACGACCAATCAGGGTTTTGCTCGAAAGCGTCCGGTGTGCGCACGGCCCTGGAAAAAATGAAACGCAGGGTATGATTATCGTCGAGAATAAAATTGGCGGCAATTCGCGGGGAAAAGTAACGGTCGTCCGTTATTGTGGTTTTCTCCCAGTTACCACCAGCGTTCAAGGTCAACCACCGAAACGGCGAATACTCAAGGTTGCCAAACAGCCGGGACTGGTAATCGTTACCTCGGCCGTTGAAAAATGTCTCCGAACGGTAAGTATCCTTGCGATATCCAATGCCAGACACCAGCTTAAGATCAGGGTTGAACAGTAGGGTGTCCTGAATTTCGAATTCCAGACGCGATTCTTCGATGTCTTCATTCAGGTCTGACAGCAGCGGGGATGCTGCCAGATCGGCAGGTCCACAGGGCTCCAGACTGACGGGATCGCCATTCACGATATCTGCGAAATCACCGCCGGGAATACAGACGCGCCATCGTTCCCGACGATCGTAGTTCTGAAAGCTCGTTTGAATATGAAAGAAGTGGTTGGCGGAAGTCGAGACATTCAGGCGGGTTTGCAGATAGTAGTCCTGTAGCTCTACGTCCTGATCCTGACTGATGCCAAATTTCCCTTCCTTGATTACGTCCTGCTCGTCTACGCCCCGCGTCAGGCCAGCTCGAAGGTCAAGTCCAGACGATGCCGAAAGCGCAAGGTTGCTGTCGTAAGTAAGGGTATTGATGTCGTACCCGTTGTTGAAATCTTTGACCTTGTCATCGTCATCGCCATCGATCTGCTCGCCAAAGCCGTCAGATTGTCGTTTTTCAAAGGCCAGCCGCCAGTTGTACTCATCATCGCCGCCACCGACTGATCCGAACGCGCGGCGATAACCCCGTGAGCCGGACACAGCCCGCAGCTCAACACCCGCAGTATCTTCCGGAGCGCGGGTTATAATATTGATGGTTCCCAAAAATGCGTTAATTCCATAGGCCGCGCTATTAGGTCCCCGGCTGACTTCGATGCGCTCGATCAGCTCGACCGGCACCGGCATGGTGTTCCACTCAACCTGGGAAAGGTTGGCCCGATAGGACGTTCGGCCGTCAACCTGAACCTGCATTCTGCGCTGCTCGTAATGAACCGTCCCGTGGTAACTGGTAACGGGCTCGTTGCTGCCAACGTAATTGACCGTCATCCCCGGCACCAGCCTGAACACTTCCACCAGATTCATAATCCCGAGCTGACGGATCAGGTCGCCTGATATAATCGAGGTGGTTCCCGGTACCCTGGACTTTGGCTGACGCAGACGGGTGGTTGTCAATACCTCGGGTATGGCGGTCTGGGTGTTCAGGCCTTCCTGCAATGGGTCGGACGGCAAATTCTGAGCCAGGGACTGGAGCGGAACCACGCAAAACAAGGCTAACAAAAGTGGAAATACAGCAAAGACACCACGACTCAACGGGCGTGTTTTTGAGACAACAGCGAATTTCCGGTTCGTCACAGGCATGGGAGTCGATTTATACTTTGCCGAGTGGTTGAGACTTTCTTATTAAGTTCTTGATTCTATCCTAGGGGAGCGAAACGGATTTGTCTCGCTGAAATGCAGACGGACTTCTACATGTGGACAGTAAAAACATGAATTGTTGGGAAATATTAGGCATTGATCCGACCCGTGACCGGGCGACCATTGAGCGCGCATTCGAGCAGCAAAAAAAGTTTGCATCCGGCGAAGACCTGGATCGTCTTCAGCAAGCCTTTCGTGAAGCGAGTGGTGAGCAACTTCTGCCTGCAAGCACAGAGCAATCTGATCAGCCGGTTTCATCCGATGTTGAACAGGGCGTTGAAGAGCTGAATGCCAGTGATCAGCAAGTGGTGAGGGAAGTGGTCATTCAGGTCAAGGCCTTGCTGAATGATTCCCGCCGGGCAAGCGATGATGGTATCTGGCGCGCGATTCTGACTGAGCCCCCCACTGACCAGGCCAACATCCGCAGAGCGGTTGCACAGTCACTGGAGCCGCAGGTAAAGCCGATGGCCGAAAACGGCAGTTTTCCTACGCCGGTTGTGGCGTTTCTTGGGGATTGGTTCGGTTGGCAGGAATTGAAAGCGCCGGCGCCTCAGGCACAGCCCGGCGAGTTCAGTGAACAGCAGAGGCCCGCGCCCGAAGCCGGCTCTGAAGAACATGACCCCCAACCAGGAACCAGTTTCTGGCCGGCCGTGATCGGTTGGATTGCGGCACTGGCTGTTCTAGCGGTGTTCTTCGACAGCCTTCTCGGGGGTTGAACTTGCTTGCCGTCCGCGAGCCTGTCCGCCCTTTTGTGCGGGCAAAAACCGGAAGTCGTCCGGGGCGGCTTTTAATGTTTCCCGGCGGTAGGTAAACGTGAAACCAGGCCAATTTATCGTGTTTTTGCCATTCTCATCGAGATACCACGAATGGCAACCAGACTCCCAGACACTGTTGGCCAGGCGGGCCTGTATATCCCCTGAAAAGGCCGCAAGCCGCTCCGGTTTGACATCCATTGCAACACCGGGCCTGGTTTCCAGTTCACGAATGCAGCTGATGACATAGCGAACCTGGGATTCCAGCATGAACACAATGCTGTTATGGGCCAGGTTAGTATTGGGCCCATACAGCATAAAAAAGTTCGGAAAGCCGGACACCGCCATACCTTTATAGGCTTCTGCGCCCCCAGCCCAGACATCGTTCAAAGATTTCCCGTCGCGACCCATTATGGTCATGGGCGAAAGGAATTCAGATGCGGCAAATCCAGTACCCAGAATCAGCGCATCCGTCTTGTGCAGGGCACCGTCCGTTGTCATCACACCGTCGCTGACCACTCGTTCGATGCCTGTGGTCACCAGGTTAACGTGGTCCTGATCAATTGCTTTGTACCAATCATTGGAAATCAGGATGCGTTTGCAGCCGATCTGGTACCCCGGAATCAGGTCGCGGCGCTTCTGAGGGTTACGCACCTGGTTGCGCGCAAATCGCTTTGCCTGCCAGGAAAACAGGTTCAGCAGTCCATTAAAGCGCGTGAATGCCAGAGCGCGGCTCTCGTTTTTCCAGTAAATGAGTGAACGGTAAACCCTGTCCCAAAGAGGGAACCTTTTGAAGAGCATTTGCTCCCAGCGACGGAAAGGGCGGTCGGGCTTTGGTAATACCCAGGCAGCAGAGCGCTGAAAAAGGGTCAGAGACTTCACTTTCGGGACGATTTCCGGAACAAACTGGATGGCACTGGCGCCTGTGCCTATGACGCCGACGCTTTTTCCATCAAGTGCGTAATCATGGTCCCAGCGGGCTGAGTGGAAAACGGTCCCCTGAAACGAATCCAGGCCGGGAATAGTCGGCCAGGCTGGCTGGTTAAGCTGGCCTGTGGCGGTTACAACGACATCCGCCACAAGGGTCTCACCCGTAATGGTCTCAATGCGCCAATGGTTGCTGAGTTCATCAAAGGTTGCAGTGAGAACTTCCTGATTAAAGCGGATGTGGTCCCTGAGTTTGTACTTGTCAACGCAAAATCGCATGTAATCAAGAATTTCCGGCTGCAGGCCGAATTTCCGGGACCAGTCATGTTTGGGTTCAAACGAAAACGAATAAAAGTGGGACTGCACATCGCAGGCGGCGCCAGGGTAGGTGTTATCCCGCCAGGTTCCGCCGATCCCGGAGGCCTTCTCCAACAGCGTAAACTGCTTGAAACCAGCCTGTCTGAGCTGGATCGCCATACACAGGCCACCAAAACCGGACCCGATGATAACAACCGAGGGACCCCGGCCATTGGACTGAGTCTCCATTGCTTGTTCCCTTGATGTTTTTGTTGGTTCGTCGAGTTCAAATGCAGATTAATGGGTTTTGCAAAATAAGTATACGCCGGATTGATACCGGTGAGTGTGACCTTTAAAACCAATGGCGTTGATCAGAACGATCAGTATCGAATCAGCGCTGATCCCCAGGTGAAGCCACCGCCGAAAGCCTCCAGTAACAGGACTTCGTTCCGCTTGATACGGCCGTCGCGGACAGCAACATCCAGGGCGAGTGGGATAGAGGCGGCGGAGGTGTTGCCGTGTTTGTTCACGGTCACCACAACCCGGTCCATCGACATTTTCAGTTTTCGGGCGGTCGCCAAGATGATTCGAAGGTTTGCCTGGTGAGGGACCAGCCAGTCAATATCCGATTTCTGCATTTGATTGGCTTCGAGGGTTTCATCCACAATCTTGCCGAGTGTACTAACGGCAATTTTGAACACCTCGTTACCTTTCATGTGAACGTGGCCCTTGCCGGCGCGAATCTGATCAAATCCGTCCCCGATGCCAAAAGGCACGTGTAGCAGGTTTTCGTACTGCCCGTCGGCGTGGATATGAGTAGAGAGGATGCCGGTATCAGCGCTGGCCTCGAGAACGACCGCGCCGGCACCATCGCCGAACAATACACAGGTGCCGCGGTCCTCCCAGTCGAGAATGCGGGAAAACAGCTCTGCCCCCACAACCAGAACTTTCTGGCTGGCTCCGGTTTTGATGAATTTGTCAGCAACAGAAAGAGCGTAGACAAAACCACTGCAAACCGCCTGAATATCAAAAGCAGGGCATCCGTGAATACCAAGACGAGCCTGAAGTATGCAGGCTGAACTGGGAAAAATCTTGTCAGGCGTAGAGGTAGCGAACACGATCAGGTCAATATCCTGTGCCGCGATACCCGCTGCTGAAATCGCCCGAAGTGAGGCCTGCTCAGCAAGATCCACGGTGGTTTGACCTTCGACTGCAATATGGCGCTGTTCAATACCGGTGCGCTCTCGAATCCATTCATCACTGGTGTCCACAAGGGTTTCCAGCTCCCGGTTGGTCATGACATTGTCAGGAAGGTAGGAACCAGTCCCGGCAATCCGTGCATAAGTCATGCAGTTTTCCTTACGGTTCTGAGGATCTTTTGAAAGTCACTATCCAGCCATCCTATCCCCTTGAACCGCCATCATCTATTAGCGATTTGTCAAAGGCTGCCAATCAGCCAGCGGGGGCAGGCGGTCGGCTGCGTATATGTCCGTAGGTGTATCCAAGTATGGGGCCAGATGGTTAGTTTCCATACAATAGCAACCTATTCACATAGTTTGCCGGTTTCCCTGGCATCTGAAAATCTGGAAGGAAAAAAGTTATGAAAAGAGCAATGTCTGTTTATAAAGGCTGGCGTAAAAAGCGTGACTTTATTCACCTTGTGCTGACCAAGGATTCAAGGCTTCTTAAAGACGTTGGCTACCCACCGGAAATCATTGAACAGCGCCTGAAGACACCGTTCTGGAAGTTCGCCTGAACAATGTGTTCGTGCTCTCCAGCCGAACACGAAATAGATTGCCTGTCACTACATCGCCGGGAGCCCCGTAAGCCCTGGCCCCCGGGTCGATGTACGATCAGTCTCATAGACTGACGACTGAATGATCGCTTTCCTCCATTAACCGTCGCCCTCATTAACCGCTTCCCGCATTACCCGTTTAACCCCATGGCCCGGTTCGCAACCGCAGAAGAGTCAAGGGGTCTTTATCAGTATCTTTTTGCCGTCTCGCTGTCAGTGCTAATGTATTCTGGCCATTGAACATTCATAATGTCGTGTCGAAATTAAGACCGGTAAGCTGCTGAAAATTAGGTGGCTTTAGGTAGACAGTGGCCAGCAATCTTAAAGGAATTTTTGCATGAAGCACTTTCTTGCCCTGTTCGTCCTGAGCGTGTCGTTTGCGGCCCAGGCCAAGGTTACAACTGCGACCTTGTTCCCGTCTCATGCCCAGCTTGTTTGGGAACAGAGTACCGACATCCGTGCGGGCAGCGGGGAGATCACTCTGAAGGAACTGCCGGTTTCATTAGAGGATGACAGTTTGATGGCTGAAATCCGGGAATTGCCGGGATTGGTCACTCAGCGGGTTCAGATTCGGCAGGTGGAGCAAGTAGATGTTGTGGCGGAATCTACGCGCAGTCTGCGTCAGGAACTTCAGGAGGTGGAACAGCGAATCGGAGCCAGCGAGGATGAGATCCAGGCCTGGAACCAACAGGTCAGACTGATGACAGAAGTCGCCGGAACCCCGAAAGAAATTATCGCATCAGAACTGGCTCAGCTGGCCACAACGGTGCAGGAAAGCACCCGGCAGGCTTTGGGCCGTATTCGGGACATCAGACAGGCCATGGCAGGTGATATCGCTGAAAGGGACCGGATCAAACGTGAGCTTGCGGCCACCCGGCAAAACGCCAGGGCCACCAAGAGCGTAACGATTGCCTATCAGGCAGAGCGCGCGGGAAAGGCCACTGTCAGGCTGCAATTTCAGACCCGGGAGGCAGGCTGGAGCAGCCAGTATAACGCCCGCCTGATCACAGCCGACAATGGCAAGGATGGCACATTGACCCTGGAGCATCTTGCTTTGATCCGCCAGACGACCGGATCAGACTGGACCGATGTCAAGCTTCAGCTGTCAACTGCGAATACCCGAGCCGGTACCGATATCCCGCCACTGTATCCCTGGGTGGTTTCACCGGCTGACGCCATTCAGAATCGGTCCGAGAAAGCGTTGGGTGCATCCTTTGATCGGATGCAATCGGAGTTGGCCAGTGTGCCGCAAACCACGAGTGTGGCGAATGACGGCGCATTCACCCAGAGTTATCGGGTTGAAGCCCCGGCGTCTTTGGTGAGCGGTAACACCGATCAGTTTGTCGCCGTTGCCAGTCATGACGTTCCGGTATCCGTCGAGACCCGGTTTTTCCCGGCAATGGATCTGACCGGATTTATTCATGCGACAGGCGACTTTGTGGCGGAAACATCCCTGCCCGGTGGACCGGTAACCCTCTATCGAGACGGGCTTTCCGTTGGCCGCACATACCTGAACAGCCTGTCCACTGAGGGCGAACTTGAATTGGGATTCGGCGTCAATGACAGAATTGTTGCTGAGCGGGTCAATGAGCAGAACCAGAGAGGTGAACAGGGCATCTTCAACGGTGAAAAGTACGTTCGTCGAGTAAACCGTTATGAAATTACAAACAATCATCCCCTTGCGGTCGCTGTTCGTATTTTTGACCGGATTCCGGTGTCCCAACAGGACGACTTAACGGTAGAGGAGCTGGAGATAACCACGCCCGTTCAACGAGATGCCCAGAACATAAAGGGTATATTATCGTGGGAACGTACCGTCGAGCCAAATGAATCCATCGTGCTCAAGTCCGGTTTTGAGGTGCGGGTACCGGAGAAATCGGAACTGCCACCGGAGTTTCTTCAGGGCCAACGACCATGACCGAGATTATTCATTACACGTTCAGAGACACATCGCTCGGACTGGTTGCAATGGCGGCCACCGCGAAAGGTATCTGTTTTGTCGAGTTTGGTGACGACAGGTCCGGCCTTTTGGCAAAGTTGGCATCCGCATTTCCGTCGGCGGCGTTTCAGGTTGCCAGCGTTACGGCGATGCCAGAGCTTGAAACCTGGATTTCGGCACTTGCCGGGCATCTGAACACCGGGGCGGATCTGCGCGACCTGCCGGTTGATATCCGTGGTACCGATTTTGAGATAATGGTCTGGAGCGCATTACGAGCGATTCCGGAAGGTGACATTTTGACTTACAGCCAGCTTGCTGGAAGGGTCGGTCGCCCCAGTGCTGTTCGCGCGGTTGCGTCTGCATGTGGAAGAAACCGTATCAGCGTACTCATTCCCTGTCATCGGGTGTTGCGGGGTAACGGAGAGCTGGGCGGGTACCGTTGGGGGCTGGATCGCAAGCAGGCGTTACTGCAGACCGAGCGTAACCGTGTTGCCGGGAGCCGGGTTTCCGCAACGGCGGTCTAAAGCCGGGTAAATTTCAAGCTTCATCAGGGAAGCACAGAACTTTCAGACGGGTGAGTAGATTTTATGAATGTAATTATCATTGGGGCAGGGATCATGGGGACCACCTTCGCGACCTTGGCAAAAGAGATGGCCCCCGATCTCGATATCACTATTCTGGAGAGACTGGACGGACCGGGAGAGGGCAATTCTTCCGCATTCTGGAACGCCGGCACAGGCCATGAGGCTAACTGTGAGCTGAATTATACCCCGGTGGATGAAGAGGTTATTTCGGTTGAAAAAGCACTGAAGATCCATGCCCAGTTCAACGTTGCCAAGCAATTCTGGGCGCACCTGGTCCAAAAGGGAGTGATGCAGGACCCGACAACATTCATCAACCAGACAAAGCACTGCACTATCGTTTCGGAGTCCGCCATTGAAGAGCTGAAGTTGAGATACCGGGAAATGTCGGGGCATCATTTTTTCGAGCACATGCGTTACTCGGAAGACCATGATGAAATCAAAAGCTGGATTCCATATACCATGGACGAACGCCCTCGCCATGAAAAAATGGCGGCAACGGTTATTGAAACGGGCACCGACGTCAATTTCGGGGCTTTGACCGAGCAGATGGCCGCGCACGCGGTGAACGACCTCGGGGTTAAAATCGAGTATGGCACTCACGTCAAACGTGTTCACAGAAGCCCCACAGGGCGGTGGCTTGTCGAGGCTGAAACTCGTGGGAAATCGGTTCAGCATAAGGCCGATGTGCTCTTTGTCGGAGCTGGTGGCGGGGCATTCCCGTTACTGAAAAAAAGCCACTTGCCGTTCCGCAATCGATTCGCCGGTTTTCCTGTTGGTGGTCGCTTCCTGCAGGCGCCGATCAGTGCCGAGCAGGCCGACTATTATCGTGCCAAAACCTACGGCAAGGCCAAAGTTGGCGCGCCCCCCATGTCCGTGCCACATCTGGACCTGAGGGTGGTGAATGGCCAGCATTATCTGCTGTTCGGCCCGTTTGCATCGTTCAAGCCGGTTCTGGAAAGAGGACGCGGATTCATCGATTACCTGCGAGCCATCCGCCTGCATGATATTCCCGGTCTGCTCAACGTCGCTCTGGAACACTTTCCTCTGGTCAAGTATCTGGTTTCGGAGACCTTCAAAGGTGAGAAGAGCATGCTTGAAGAGCTGGACAGTTTTGCGCCGGGACTGAGCAAGAAATTTGACTGGAAAGCAATCGAAGCAGGGCAGCGAGTGCAGATCATCAAAGACGGGGATTTGCAGATGGGCACGGAAATTCTCGTATCCAAAGACAAGACCTACGGCACGTTGTTGGGTGCATCTCCCGGGGCGTCGGTTTCCCCGGAAGTTATGTTGCGGTGTTTCGAGCAGCTGTTACCGGCGGTTGTCGCAAAAGAGGAAGCTCAGGCAGTAAAGAAAAAGATCTTCCCTGAAGACAATCTTGAGACACTCTCAACCAATTCTGACCGGTATCGGGAGATTCGGGACGCGGTTAATGAACGATTGGGGATTCGTCCGGCGAAGAGCTAAAAATAGCTGATGAAACGGCTGCCTTGGAAAGAGGGATCATTGTCAAAAATGCGACAGAGCTTTCAAATTCAAGCAAGCGCAGCCCGAAGCTGCTGATCCAACGCCGTTTCATCGAGGTCACTGCCTATAATCTCAAGCCGGGACTCCTCGGCCGGGTCGGCGTCCAGGAGAGTCAGTGAGCCGCCGACGGCATTCAGCATCCACCAGCCGCTGGTCGTGCGCACCACGCCTTTGAACCGCTCAAACCCGGAGTCGCCGGCCAGGCTTTGCAGTGCCAACGGATCGAACACAAAATCCTGATGGGCCCGCCATCCCATACTGTTATAACCGTCACCCTGATTAAAGTAATGCTGCCATGGCTCATCAGTCAGCGAAGGTTTTGGTGTCAGGCTTTCGCTGTGATGACGGTGATGACGGTGATGGTGGCTATCAGGGTAATGTGAGGACAGACCGTCAGAATCACCCGACAGCCAGGCCAGGGGGAACTCGCCGCCGCTGATCTGACCGATACGCCGTTTGGCTGGTTGCCAGGTGCTCGCCCAGGCTTCGAAGTGTGCCAACTGATCCGGCGTGCAAAGGTCAGCCTTGCTGCCCACCAGAACGTCCGCAACCGCTACCTGGTCATGGAACTGGCGGCTGGCCAATACTCGCTCGTCCTCAAGCCGACGGGGGTCAACCAGGCAAACAGACCCGGCGAGATGTATGACATTGCGATAAAATTCGCCGGTCAGTGTTTCAATCACCTGCGCAGGGTGGCCAAGCCCTGTGGGCTCGATAAACAAACGGTCCGGCCGCGAAAAATTGATGAGGCTGTTGAGGCCGATCTGCATCGGCAATCCGGACACGCAGCACATACAGCCGCCGGGCACTTCTTTTACCGCAACGCCGTGATTTGACAGGAAGGCACCATCAACACCGACCTCTCCGAACTCGTTCACCAGCACCGCCCAGCTTTCACGTTCCGGTTTCTGTTTCAGCAAGTTAAGAATAGCCGTGGTTTTGCCAGCGCCCAGAAAGCCAAGCACAAGATGAGTCGGGATCGGTGTTGTTATGTCTGCCATAGAGTGCCGCTGTCTTAAACCGATAAATGAGAATCTAGTGTTATAACATAACATAAAGTCACTAAGACTGTCGCCCGGATGCTAATAAATGGTGACATCCCTCTCAATTGGCTATGATCCTGTACATTGTTTCAATGAAAACCTATTTACGCCTTTAAGTCAGAGGATAATAAAAGATGAAGCGAAGTCAGTTTCTCCAGGATTTGATCGCGCAACTGTCGCCAAGACTTGACTCGAAAACCTATGTTTACTGCACAGTGCCCAACGCAAAATATGGCGAGCTGGATAAACTCAAACCCATTGTAAGCATTGCTGAACTGGAAGGTCTGACGCTGGTTGTTCCGCTGGAGCAGGCGAAGTCCGAGGGGCTGGATTACTACCGGATCTTCCGCCGCATCACCCTGGAAGGGCATTCAAGTCTTGAGGCTCTGGGGCTCACATCTGTCGTCACGAGTTTGCTGGCTGAACAGGGCATTACCACCAACGTCATCGCCGGTTTCTATCACGACCACATATTTGTGCCCAGCGATCGATCGGATGAGGCCATGAAGGCATTGAGTGACCTTGCCAACGAGCCGGAAGGCCAGGGCGGTTAGAGAAAACGGTTACCGGGAGGTTGACGTCATTGGCACTGTGGGAGGTTTCAACCTCCCTTACAATCAATGCCCCAGGACATCCTTTTCATTTTTCTTCGAATTTTTCTCTTTTTTCTTTTCCTTGGCGGTTAAAAGCGGTTTCTTTTTTTCGTCTTTTTTTCTGTCCTGACCCTTGCTCATACAATTAGCCTCTCACTTCAGGTGCACCGGAATTAGTGCGTTCACTGATGCCATTGTGTTCAAAACGAGTATGGACCTAATAGTGGCTAACCGATAGCGATTTTGAACAAGGCGGTTTATCAAAGGACCCAGTGCCATCACAATAGGCGTTATCAACCAAGGTTCCAGCAAACAACCAGCATTTAAATCAAAAACCGGAGACAAGTATGAAGGCCATTGGATACACAGAGTCATTGCCAATCACTGACTCCAACGCACTGAAGGACATCGAGCTGTCACAGCCAGTGGTTGGCGGGCGGGACCTTCTCGTCAGAATCAGCGCTATCGCGGTTAATCCAGTGGATTGCAAAGTGCGCCAGCGGGCCTCACCAGAGCCCGGAGAGTTCAAGGTGCTCGGCTGGGATGCGGTAGGAGAGGTGGTCGAGACGGGCGATGAGGTCACCCGGTTTCACGCTGGTGATCAAGTCTATTATGCCGGTGACGTTACTCGCCAGGGTTGCAACGCCGAGTATCAACTGCTCGATGAGCGGCTGGTGGGGCACAAGCCTGCCAGCTTGACCGATGCCGACGCCGCCGCATTGCCTTTGACAACCATCACCGCCTGGGAAATGCTTTTTGATCACCTGGGCCTTGAACGACAAGTACCCGGCGAGGTGAACGCAACGGATGAGGTCATTCTGGTTATTGGCGCCGCAGGCGGTGTTGGCTCCATCCTCATCCAACTGGCCAAAACACTGACCGGTGCCACCGTTATTGCAACCGCGTCCCGGGATGAATCAAAACGCTGGGTAGAGTCTCTTGGCGCTGATCACGTTGTAAATCATCGGCAGCCCCTCAAACCCCAGATTGACGAATTACTGAAGGACGGCAAAACCAACATTGTCACCCACATTGCCAGCCTGAATGCTACGGACCAGTACTTTGATGACTATGTCGAGATACTGGCCCCGTTCGGCAAGATTGCGATGATTGATGATCCCCAGGCGCTAGATGTGATGAAACTCAAACCCAAGAGCCTGTCGCTGCATCTTGAGTTTATGTTTGCCAGATCGATGCACAACGCGAGTGATATGGACGCACAACATCAATTACTGGAATCAGTGGCCACGCTTGTTGATCAGGGCCATATCAAAACAACCGCCGGAAAGAATCTGGGGAAGATCAATGCCGCGAATCTGAAACTCGCGCACTCTGAACTGGAGTCTGCCACGGCGATCGGCAAAATCGTCCTTCAAGGGTTTTGATGATCCACGTGCAGGCTCACGTTTCAGCCATACATTTAAGTCCACGTAGAAGGTGCTCCTATGGTTAGGCCACTGCCACGGAAAACAAATCTCAATATCGCAACACTTGGCGACCTGGCAACCACGGCAGACTATTCGCTCATGACCACTCTAAACTGCGACTCTGATGGAAACGCAGACGGAGTGGACCATGCCCCACGACAAGTCTTCTCGGGCCACTATGTAAAAGTTGATCCAACGCCGATCGAAAATCCTGAATACATTGCGCACAGTAAAAACCTGTTCCACGAACTGAACCTGGCCGACAGCCTGGCGCAATCGGACGACTTTGTAAGCATGTTCTCTGGTGATTTGTCGGGTGTGCCGGCTCCGATGCGCAGAGTCGGGTGGGCGTGTGGCTACGCATTGTCTATCTACGGCAACGAGTTCTATCAGCAGTGCCCGTTCCAGACTGGCAACGGATACGGCGACGGTCGCGCAATTTCAGTGCTCGAGGCAGTCATCAACGGTCAGCGCTGGGAATTCCAGCTAAAAGGGGGAGGGCGCACTCCCTACTGTCGTGGCGCGGACGGCCGAGCCGTTCTGCGGTCCAGTGTCCGGGAGTTTCTGGCACAGGAGCACATGCATGCGCTGGGTGTGCCCACATCACGGTCACTGAGCCTGTATGTATCGAAAACCGAGAAAGTCAGACGTCCGTGGTATTCGGAGGGCTCGCGCTCATTAGACCCGGACGTGCTGGTATCCGATCCCGTTGCGATTTCTACCCGTGTGGCACCTTCGTTCATTCGGGTAGGGCAACTTGAGCTTTTCAGTCGTCGTGCACGCAAGCAGGAACATCCGCAGGCGATGGAGGAGCTTGAGAAGATCGTCCTGCACCTGATCGACCGCGAGTACGATGAGGTTATCGACCAGACACTGGCCACAGCTGAAAAAGTGGTGGTGCTAGCGCGAGAGTTCCGCAGCCGACTGACGTCACTTGTGGCGAACTGGATCCGCGTTGGCTACTGCCAGGGTAACTTCAACAGCGACAACTGTGCGGCCGGCGGCTTTACCCTCGACTACGGCCCATTTGGGTTCTGCGATGCGTTCGATCCGCAGTTCCAACCCTGGACGGGTGGCGGCCAGCACTTCTCTTTCCTGAACCAGCCCATGGCGGCAGAACGCAACTTCCATTCGTTTTGTTCGGCGTTGCGGCCGCTGGTGACGGCGCACCCGGACTGTCTGCGCCAGCTCGACGAGATTGAAAGTGATTTCCCGACGGTGATGCAAGAGCAAATGGAGACAATGTGGGCGTCGAAACTCGGACTTGACGCGTTTCACGCGGACTTATTCAAAGAACTCGCAACCTTGATGGTTCAAACGCCTGTTGATTACACACTGTTCTTTCGGGAACTCTCTTCGGTGCCGGAAGAAATCGAGCCGCTCAAGAAAAGCTTTTACAATGGCCGGGCCTATGCTGCAGACCCGGAAGGGATGAACACGCGTTGGTCAGCGTGGCTCAAGAGATGGCAATCGCTCATTCGACCCGGCTCTCGTGACGCACTTTCCAGTCAGATGAAACTCGTCAACCCAAAGTACAGCTTGAGGGAGTGGTTCGTTGTGCCGGCCTATCAACAAGCGGCGGCCGGAAACTACGCTTTGCTGAGAGAACTGCAAGACGTAATGACGAAGCCCTATGCCGAGCAATCGGGTGACATGGAGAAGAGATACTGCAAGCTGAAGCCGCCTGAGCTCTTTCAGCTTGGTGGATCGTCACACTACAGCTGTTCGTCTTGACTGTTTGGGTATAAAAGACAAAGACCCGCGTACTATGCAGACCTTTGTCGTTACTGCCAAAATTTCAGCTACAGCAGATCAACCTAGTTCGGCATGATCCAGTCGCCAGAACGCAGAACCTTATTCCTCTGCTCGCTGGTCAACAGATCGCGGATATCCTGTTGGGCTTCAACCTGTAATTCCGTAATCCCCTTAATGGCATCAAAAACCTTTTGTTGCTGGTCGATAATGTCACCGGAATCCAGCTCTTCCTGAGCGTAGAGCTCCTGCAATTTAAGCGATTCCTCGTACCTTTGGACTTTCAGCTCCGATAACTCTGAACGAAGCTCTTTTTGGATCTGCGCGATCTCGTCAAGCTGACTTTCATCAAGATCAAGCGCCACTTCTGGGCCTCGGGGCATACCCATACGCCCATCACCATTCATACCATGATGCATTCCGCCCTGGCCGCCCATGCCATGGTGGCCTTTGTAATCTTTTCCATGCGGGTGGTGCTGCATTCCGGCTGCCTTATCCCCTCCGGGTTGGCCAGCGTCAGGGTTTGAAGCAGACGGCGCCGAAGCTTCCTGTGCATGCGCCGAAAGCGCGGCGGTAGAAAGCCCCAGACAAAGCGCCAAAGATAGCCCGATATTCGAATATTTTTGCAGTTTCATTTTTGTCCTCATTATGGTGTACACGAAATTAACGTCACATTGCATGCCTTCAGTCTAATTTATACGTGCTAACTGACAAGTTGGCTGATGGGCGATACCGCCTGGCAGAGGACATTTGGTATTTGGCCAGCGCGGCCTGGTCTGAGTCAGATCCGAACCTGAACCTTCCCGTCCCGCACCCGCACCTCAAGCACCTTCATAGCACGGGTCGCAGGGGCGGCAATGGGCTTTCCGTTGCGCACGTCAAAGGCGCCCTGATGCAGTGGGCATTCGATGACATGATCGTCGAAATAGCCGTCGCACAGATCGGCCCCACCATGAGTGCACAGCGCGAGCGAAGCGTAAATCCCGGTCGGCGTGTCATAAACGGCGATGGTCCGGCGCCCGACTTCGACCCGAGTGACCCAGTCTGTTTCCAGTTCGTCTACCGCGATTAAATCCCGCCAGGGTGTGTCGCTCATGAACGTGCCCCGTGGATCTGGCTCAGGATATCGATATGTGCCCCGAGATAGCCGCGCGGCTCGACGTGAATGTCGTCTTTCAGCTTTTCGTGAAGGCGCGGCAACGCGTGGAAGGGCGTCAAGGGCACATAGTGATGTTCCGCGTGGTAATTCATGTTCCAGCACAGGAAGCGCCACGGAGCCGAGACGAGATTGGTACGGGTGTTGTCACTCATCTGGGCCACGGTCGGTCGACCGACATGCTCCGTCATGCGGATGAACCGCATCACCGGCTCGCCAAGGAACAGTGGGATGACCCAGTACCAGATCAGTCCCCACCAACCGGTGACGGCCATGCCCACAAAAATCAGTGCGTATATTGCCAACATTATTCGTGCGTCCCGGCATACCGATGCCTGTTCCTCTTTCGGGATGAAGCGCTCTTCGACGTCGGAAAACTGGCCCATGGCGTGGCGAGCAATCTCTGTAAACTTGGCCTTCCAGTAGGGAATGGCGGACAGATAGAGCAGGTATTGACCATAGGTTTGCGGCAGCGGAATTCGCTCCGGGTCCTCGCCGGGCAGCTGTGTGTAGGTGTGATGATCGCAATGCTCATCCCGGAAAAAGCGGTGCGGCAGCACGATAATCAGTCCGCAGATCTGCCCGAGGATATTGTTCAGTTTGCGGGTGCGGAACACGGTGTAATGCACGCATTCGTGTTGCAGCGAGAAATGATGCACCAGCACGATGCCATGCAGGAACATGGCGGGCCAGATCAGCCAGCTGTTCCAGGCCAGTGTGACAAGCATCGTGGTCCCGGTCAGAACCAGCAACCACAAGGCCAAGTGTCTCAGGGCAGGCCTGTCGGAACGTTGCATCAGGGATTTTAATTCGTCCCGGGTCAGCTTACCTTCTGCAAGTGCCTGGCTCAGGGGTGTGACAATACCTTGCGTCATCGTTGGTGCTCCGCGAGCTCCGCCGGTGAAAGAAATACTTCGAGTCGATGAAGGATTTAATCACCGCATTAGTGATTTTTAGTAACCATCGCTCGGCGTCATTTTAGGACCCAAGGTAAGGATATCCAACCCCGGGTCTCTCGCAAGAGACCAGAGACCCTGAATTATTATTAGCGATACTATCCCGCGCTAACATGTGGACGACCACACCAAGTGCTAAACAAACTTAAAGTAGATTCTAGGATAGAGTGCTAATCCAACTTTCAACAAAATACTGAATTTGGAGTATTTGACCAAGCACATCAAGACCTGAACCATCGGTCCTATGTGCGTTGCCAAACAGATAACATCTGCCCCTGCGTGTATTTATGGCGTAGCGCTCAAACACTTTCTGGTAATGATCGCTTTGAATCCGGCATTACAAATACGTGAGATTGCTATGGACAAACGCAGAGCATGCCGGAACAGCTTTGAGGGCAGCCGATGCTGTCCCGCTTCTTTCAGGCAGCACGGGTCTCGCTCCGGGCGGATGCAATGATTCGCGGGCGGTCATTCAACCTGACAAATCTTTTCAGGAGCACCGCCGTGGGCAACACCGGCGCAGCCAGTAAAGGGATGGATGCCGATGCCACGCCTTTGCGCGCGGAGCTGTTCAGTGTGGAACAGATGGTGCAGCACGGGCGGGCTATGGCAGAGGCCCATGTGGTTGGCAAAGGCGGCCCCAGAATTTCGCTGCTGCGTCGCCTGGATGACAATGAACGGGTACTGACGGAAACCTGCACCTTGCTGACCGAGGCGACGGCCTCGAGACAGCGTATTGCCTCGGCCGGTGAGTGGCTGCTCGACAATCTCTACCTGATCGAGGAGCAGATCCGTATTGCGCGCAAGCACTTGCCGCGCAATTACAGCCGGGAACTGCCGAGACTGATCGAAGGCAACTCCAAGGGTCTGCTGCGGGTCTACGATCTGGCATTGGAAGTGATCGCCCACGGTGATGGCGCAGTGGACGCTGACATTCTTGGCGGTTTCGTTGCTGCGTATCAAACCGTGACCCCGCTCACTCTCGGCGAGCTGTGGGCGATACCGATCATGCTGCGGTTGGCGTTGATCGAAAATCTGCGCCGTGTCGGGGCGCACATCACTGCGGCGCATTTGCATCTCGATCAGGCCCGTACCTGGGCTGACCAGATGATGGCCGTTGCAGAACGCGACCCCAAGAGCCTGGTACTGACCATCGCTGATATGGCCCGTTCTGACCCGCCTATAACCAGTCCGTTCGTGGCTGAGCTGGTGCGCTGTCTTCAAGGCCATGGGCCTGCTCTGGCATTGCCGTTGACCTGGATTGAGCAGCGTCTGGCGGAATCGAGTCTGACCATTGAACGTTTAGTGCGTGCCGAGAACCAGCAAAGGGCCAGCGATCAGGTATCGATCAGCAACACCATCACAAGTCTGCGTTTTCTGAGTGCACAGGACTGGCGAACCTTTGTCGAAGCCCATAGCGCGGTAGAGCGGATTCTTGTTGGTGATCCCGCTGCATTTTATCGAGCAATGGATTTCGCCTCGAGAGATCGTTACCGCCAGGTGGTTGATCGCCTTGCCAAGCGCAGCGAACGGTCCGAAGCGGAAATCGCTCAAGCAGCGATCGCTCTGGCAGTTGCGGAAACCAGCCGTCCAGACGTTGACCCGGTAACCACCCATGTCGGTTTCTACCTCATCGATAGCGGCATCGAGCAGCTGGAAGATGCGATCAATTTACAACGCACAGCCCTGAGCAGTTTGCGAAGGAAGCTGATGCATGCGGCCATGCCTCTGTCTCTTTATCTGGGTGCGATTGGTTTGATGACGCTGGTGTTCGGCGGTGGGCTAGTTGCACTGGCCGATCATGATCAACTCGGCGCGGGCTTACTGGTGATGCTCGGTGTGATTTCGATCCTGGCCGCCAGCCAGCTGGCTTCAGCGCTGACCAATTGGGCGGCCACAATGTGGGTCACGCCGCGACGCCTGCCACGACTGGATTTTTCCTCCGGGTTACCACAGGACCTGAGGACACTGGTTGTGGTGCCAAGCATGCTGGAGAGTAGAGACCACATCGAGTCCCTGCTTGAATCCCTGGAAGTGTGCTTTCTCGGCAATCGTGATTCGCAGATTCAATTTGGCTTGCTCACAGATCTGCGCGACGCAGACACTGAGCGGTGTGAAGAGGATTCGGCCAGGGTGGCACAGATTGATGCCGGGATCCGGGCGCTGAATGACAAGTACCCCGGTATGGGCTGCGATAACTTTTTCCTGTTCCATCGCCCGCGACTGTGGAATGGCTCCGAAGGCTGCTGGATGGGGCGCGAGCGCAAGCGTGGCAAGCTGGCAGATCTGAACGCGGCGCTGCGTGGCAACGGCTGGCAGTCCTTTACTCATCTGGTGGGCAACGTCGAGATGCTCGCGGATGTGCGATACGTGATTACACTTGATACCGATACCCACCTGCCGCGCGATGCAGCCCGCGAACTGGTGGGCACCATGGCTCATCCGTTAAACCGGCCGTGCCTTGATGCCCCTGGTCAGCGGGTAAGCACCGGCTACGGGATTCTGCAGCCGCGTATGGCGGCCACACTGTCCGGGATGGAGCGCTCGCGCTATTCGCAGCTTTTTGGCAGCGAACCGGGCATCGACCCGTATACGCGATCGGTGTCCGACGTTTATCAGGATCTGTTTGGTGATGGCTCGTTCATCGGTAAAGGTATCTACGACGTCGATGCGTTCGAAGCCACGCTCAAGGGCCGTTTCCCTGATAACCGCATATTGAGCCACGATTTGCTGGAAGGCTGCCACGCGCGCTCGGGGCTGATCAGCGACGTGCATTTCTACGAGGGTTACCCAACTCGTTATTCGGCCGATGTCAGTCGACGAGCGCGCTGGATCCGTGGCGACTGGCAGATCGTGCAATGGCTGTTACCTCTGGTGCCGAAGCCGGCAGGGGGCTTTCAGCGCAACCCGTTGCCGTCGCTGGCGCGTTGGAAAATCGCTGATAACCTGCGCCGCAGCATTATTCCTGCTGTGCTGATATTGCTCTGGCTATTCGGCTGGTGGTGGGTGCCGCAGGCAGGCTGGTGGACCCTGGCAACGCTGGCAATCGTCATGTTGCCGCCGATGATGGTGGGCAGTGTTAGCGTCTTGCGTCGCCCTGTGGACGTGCCCTGGCGACAGCACCTGGGTGCCGTGCTGGTTTCGACCCGCCATGGTTTAGCTCAGGCTGGCTTCAACGTCGCCTGCTTACCCTATGAGGCCTGGTTCAGTCTTGACGCCATTGCTCGCAGTCTCTGGCGGATGGTAGTCAGCCGTCGCAGGTTACTGGAATGGCAGATCCAGGGCGACGCCACAAAAGCGCCCGGCAGTGACCTAGTGGCAACCTATCGCCGAATGTGGGCGGGGCCGGCCGTCTGCGTGATTGCAGTGTTCGGAATTCTGGTATCGCAGCCCTGGGCGCTGCTCGCCGCTTCGCCTGTGCTCTTGCTGTGGGCCTCGGGCCCAGCGCTTGCCTGGTGGCTCAGTCAGCCAATCCGGCCCGCCGAAGCCCAGTTGAGCCAGGATCAACTGTTGTTTTTACGGCTCACATCTCGTAAGACCTGGGCCTTCTTTGAAGATTTCGTCACCGCCGAGGATCATTGGCTACCGCCTGATAATTTCCAGGAAGTACCAGGTCCGGTCGTTGCCCACCGGACGTCACCGACCAATATCGGACTGACCCTGCTGGCGAATCTCTCAGCCTGCGATTTCGGCTTTATCACGGTTGGTGGCTTTCTTGAGCGCACCACACAGACGTTCAACACCCTGGCCTCGCTCGAGCGTCATCAGGGTCACTTTTACAACTGGTACGACACCCAATCGCTGCAGCCGCTTCCCCCACGCTATGTGTCATCGGTCGACAGCGGCAATCTGGCCGGCCATCTGCTGACCTTGCGTGCGGGCCTGCTAACTCTTGGGAACACACCTTTGCTCGGGTCGCGCCTGTTCGATGGACTGGCTGATACGCTGGCCATGCTCGGTGCTGTGGTGCCGCAGGAGATGAAGATCGAGGTGGTCAGACTGGAATCGCTGCTGGACCCGCCCGGTTGCGGTCGTCCGCTGAGTCTTTCTCACATCCGGGATCGACTGGTGCCACTCGCCCGAGCGGCCAGCGAGCTTAAATCAGGACATGCGGAGTCGGCGATAGAGGAGGTGAGTGCTGCAATGACGTCACTCGTGCAGCAGATTAACGCCATTCTGGAAGAGCTCAATTATTTCGCGCCCTGGCTCAGTCTTCCTCCGTTACCAGAGGGCCTGGTCGGGTTTATTGACCTGGAAACCGTGCCCAGCCTGGCCGATCTGGCATCGCGTGGCCCCGCGCTCACCGCAGCCATTGATGCGCGGCTCGAACAAACCGATGCCTCCCATTCAATGGCGTCACAAGCGTGGTTGAGCGACCTGCGCGGCACCGTCGTGACAGCCGGAAAGCGCGCCAACCACCGTATTGCTGCCTGCCAGCAGCTGGCGCAGCAGGCGACCGGTTTTGCCGCCATGAATTATGGTTCGCTCTATGATCCTACCCGCCATCTGCTGGCGATCGGTTACAACGTCGACGAATTCCGTCGTGATTCCAGCGTCTACGATCTGCTCGCTTCGGAGTCTCGACTGAGCTGTTTCGTAGCCATTGCCCAGGGCCAGCTGCCGCAGGAGGCATGGTTCGCACTGGGCCGGCGACTGACTACCGCAGCGGGTGCGCCGGTGCTTCTATCCTGGTCCGGCTCGATGTTCGAATACTTGATGCCATTACTGGTCATGCCGGCCTATGACGGCTCACTGCTCGATCAGACCGGTCGCGCAGCGGTTGCGCGCCAGATTACTTACGGCAAGCAGAAATCAATCCCCTGGGGCATGTCAGAATCCGGCTACGACCGGCTGGATGCGGCACAGAACTACTGTTATCAGGCTTTCGGCGTGCCCGGCCTGGGCCTTAAGCGCGGCATTGCGGAGGAAACTGTAGTGGCTCCTTACGCCTCGGCACTGGCGTTAATGGTCGATCCTGAGGCGGCCTGCGCCAACCTGCAGCGTCTGGCAGACGAGGGTGTAGAAGGCCGCTACGGGTTCTATGAGGCGGTGGACTATACGCCGACCCGACTGATTGTCGGGCAGTCCAGGGTAATCGTCCGCTCGTTCATGGCCCATCACCAGGCCATGAGTCTGCTGGCGCTGGGCTCACTGCTCCTGGGACGCCGTATGCAACAGCGTTTTGAATCCGATCCGCAATGCCAGGCAACCCTGCTGTTACTGCAGGAACGAGTGCCCAAAACGCCTGTTGTGCATACCCATGTCGCCGAAATGGCGCGGCTAAGCACACTTGACGATGCGACGATTCCGGTTTGCATGCCTATCGGCGCCCATACCCCGGCACCGGAAGTGCAATTGTTGTCCAACGGTCGCTATGAGGTCATGGTGACCAACACCGGTGGTGGCTACAGTCGCTGGAAAGGTGTCGCAGTCAGCCGCTGGCGCGAGGACGTGACCCGAGATGATTGGGGTACCTTCATTTACCTGCGCGATGTAGACAGCGATGCTGTCTGGTCGGCAGCACACCAGCCAACCCGGATCACTGCGACCGCCTATCAGGCGATGTTTTCCGAAGGCCGGGCCGAATATCGTCGCCGCGATCACTCGATCGAGACCCATACCGAGATTGTGGTCTCACCGGAAGACGATATTGAGTTGCGCCGTGTCCGGCTGACTAACAGTTCGAGTTTGCCACGCACGATCGAGATCACCAGCTATGCCGAAGTGGTGTTGGCCCGTCAGGCCGACGATATGACCCAGCCCAGCTTTGGCAGCCTGTTCGTGCAGACCGAGATTCTCGAATCCCAGCGCGCAATCCTGTGTACTCGCCGCCCACGCTCGCCCGACGAGCCTACGCCGTGGATGTTTCATCTGATGGCGGCGAATGGCACGCCACTGGGTCAGGTTTCCTGTGAGACCGACCGCATGCGCTTCATTGGTCGTGGCCGGAACCTCTCTGCACCGGCGGCCCTTGATGCCTCCGGGCCATTGTCCGGAACCGCCGGTTCGGTACTCGACCCCATCGTCGCCATCCGTTGCCGGATTACGCTCGCCCCCGAGCAGTCGGTCACCGTCGATATCATCAGCGGCATCGCCGATGACCGTGGGGCCTGTATGGGGCTTGTCGGCAAATACCAGGATCGTCATTTTGCCAGTCGTGTACTCGACATTGCGGCGACTCACAGCGGAGTAACGCTGCGCCAGATCAACGCCAGCGAAATTGGTGCCCAGCTCTATCGCCGGCTCGCCGGCTCGGTTATTTATGCCAATTCGCGCCTGCGCGCCGATGCCAGCCTGCTGGCCCAGAATCGGCGGGGCCAGTCCGGGTTGTGGAGTTTTGCAATATCCGGCGACCTGCCAATCGTGCTGCTGAAAATCTCGAGTCGCGAGCATATCGACCTGGCCCGGCAGGTGATCCAGTGCCATGCCTACTGGCGTCTCAAGGGGCTGAGGGCCGATCTGGTGATCTGGAACGAGGATCACGTTGGCTACCGACAGAGCCTGCAGGACGAGATCATGGGCTTGATTGTCACTGGCACCGAAGCCAATTCGATTGACCGGCCTGGCGGTATCTTTGTGCGTCTGGCTGAGCAGATCTCCCACGAAGATCGCATTCTGTTGCAGTCGGTGGCAAGGGTGATTCTGGCTGACACCCGCGGTAGTCTGGCCGATCAGGTTGCCCGACGGCTGTTCGTGAGCAAGCGAGGCGACCGGCTGGTGCCGCTCCGTGGCGCCCGAAACGTCGCGTTGACGCCAACAAATGAAGCGGTCGAGAGTAAGCTTATCCTGGGCACCGCGCTAGGCGGCTTTACCGCCGACGGGCGCGAGTATGTCATCACCACCCATGCCGGGCAGCAAACACCAGCGCCGTGGGTCAACGTGCTGGCCAATCCGGATTTTGGGGCCGTCGTCAGTGAAAGTGGTCCGGTCTACACCTGGCGCGAGAACGCCCATGAGTACCGGCTCACACCCTGGAGTAATGATCAGGTCGGCGCGTCCGCTGGCGAGGCCTTTTACTTGCGGGATGAAGAAAGCGGTGATTATTGGTCGCCGACCTCGCTGCCTTGCCCTGATGGCATGACCTATCGCTGTCGGCACGGCTTCGGCTACACGGTTTACGAACACGAGGCCCATGGCCTGCGGTCCGAACTCTGGGTGTATGTCGATCGGTATGCCGCAGTGAAGTTCTCGGTGCTGAAGGTTCGTAATCTGTCGGAACATCGACGGCGGCTCTCGGTGACGGCCTATGTGGAATGGGTGCTGGCCGACCTCAGGCCGAAGTCGGCCATGCATGTGGTCACCGAGATCGACCCGGCCAGCGGTGCGCTGCTTGCGCGCAACGCTTACAACACCGAATTCGCCGGCCGGGTCGCGTTTCTCGATGCCGATGGGCCAGGGCGTACGTTTAGCGGCGACCGCACGGCCTTTCTCGGGCGCAATCATGGTCTGGCAAACCCCGATGCGATGGGCCGGGTAGGGCTTTCAGGCCGGATCGGCGCGGGTCTGGATCCGTGTGGAGCAATCCGGATACCCTTCGACCTGGCGGCCGGGGACACGGAAGAAATCGTTTTCCGTCTGGGTGCGGGTGCAAATATTGATCAGGCCCGTGAGATGGCCCTGAGCCTGCATCAGCCGGGGTCGGCGCGCACGGCACTGGCTAACGTGCATAAGTACTGGCGCGACGTTCTCGGCACAATTCAGGTACACACTCCGGATGCGTCGATCAATGTCATGGCGAACGGCTGGCTGCTTTATCAGACTCTGGCCTGTCGCGTCTGGGCGCGCAGCGGCTACTACCAGTCGGGTGGGGCATTCGGCTTCCGTGACCAGTTGCAGGACGGCATGGCGCTGGTTCACGCCGCCCCTGACGTGGTTCGTGAACATCTGCTGCGGGCTGCCGGGCGGCAGTATCCCGAAGGCGACGTTCAGCACTGGTGGCATCCACCGATCGGCCGGGGTGTGCGCACACGGTGCTCGGATGATTATCTCTGGCTGCCGGCAGCCGTCTGTCGCTATGTCCGCAGTACCGGTGATCTCTCCGTACTCGACGAGAAACTGCATTTCCTTGAAGGCCGGCCGCTGGAGCCGGGTGAGGAATCCTATTACGAACTGCCGGGGCGTGCTGCGGAAAAAGCCAGCCTCTATCAGCACTGCGTGCGCGCAATTGAGCACGGGCTGCGTATGGGCGGGCAGGGTCTGCCGCTGATGGGTTCGGGGGACTGGAATGACGGTATGAATCTGGTGGGTATCCATGGCGAGGGCGAAAGCGTTTGGCTGGGGTTCTTCCTTTACTCTGTACTGCAGGACTTCGCCACACTGGCCGCCGATCGCGGCGAAACCGGATTTGCCGACCGCTGTGTGAGTCAGGCCCGTCAGCTAAAAGCCAATATTAAACAACATGCCTGGGACGGCGACTGGTACCGGCGTGCCTGGTTCGACGACGGTACGCCACTGGGGTCTGCCACTAACGCGGAATGCACGATCGACTCTATTGCGCAGAGCTGGTCGGTGTTGTCAGGCGCCGGTGACCGCGAGCGATCTATTCTGGCTATGAATTCTCTGGATGAACGATTGGTGCGGCGCGGTGCGGAATACGGGGCAGGGCTGATTCAGCTGCTCGATCCGCCGTTCGATAAAGCGCCGATGAACCCCGGTTATATCAAGGGGTATGTCCCCGGCGTGCGTGAAAATGGTGGCCAGTATACGCATGCAGCGGTCTGGGCGGCTATGGCCTTCGCCCAACTGGGCGATACGCGCCGCGCCTGGGAGCTGATGGCGATCATCAATCCGGTGAATCATACGCTTTCCTCCACCGATGTCGCGACCTACAAGACCGAACCCTATGCGCTGGCCGCAGATGTCTATGCCGTGGCCCCGCACATCGGGCGAGGCGGCTGGACCTGGTATACCGGCGCGGCTGGCTGGTCGTATCGGCTGATTGTGGAATCGCTTTTGGGCGTGCGGCGCACGGCCGATCGTTTGCAGATTGTGCCGTGCATGCCTGCCGAGTGGCAGTCCTATACGCTGGATTATCGCTACGGCGATACCGTCTATCACATCGACATCAGCCAGACCCTGATTGCGTCAGGCGCGTCTACCCAGCGGCTATCGCTGGATGGTGTGGCGCAGGATGAGCAGAGCATTGCGCTGGTCGATGACGGTAGCACCCACAGAGTTGAGGTGTCCCTGTTTACCGTTGCGTCAGTAAGGGCTTTGAAATGACCGAAAACAAGCCGAACATGGCAACGTCTGAAACCCTCGAACGCCTTGATGCCTACTGGCGCGCCGCAAATTACTTGTCGGTTGGCCAGATGTATCTCTGCGATAACCCCCTGTTAAAGCGCCCCCTGGCAGGCAGTGATGTAAAACACCTCTTGCTCGGACACTGGGGCACAACGCCGGGTCAAAACTTCATTTATGCCCATCTCAACCGGGTCATTAAACAGTATGACCTGGATATGATTTATGTCTCCGGGCCCGGCCACGGCGGACCGGCTATGGTGGCCAACACCTACCTGGAAGGCACCTACAGCGAGATTTACCCTGATATCAGCCAGGATGAGGCCGGCTTACAAAAGCTCTTTTTACAGTTTTCGTTTCCGGGCGGCATTCCGAGCCACGCGTCGCCGGAATGCCCGGGTTCGATACACGAAGGGGGGGAGCTTGGTTATTCCCTCAGTCACGCTTTCGGAGCGGTGTTCGACAATCCGGAATTGATCGTTTCCTGCGTAATCGGCGATGGAGAAGCGGAAACCGGACCACTGGCGACGGCGTGGCATTCCAATAAATTCCTCAATCCCATGACCGATGGCGCGGTGCTGCCGATACTGCATCTGAACGGTTACAAGATTGCCAACCCGACCATTCTCGCCCGTATTACCCACGAAGAGCTGGAACAACTTCTGCGTGGCTATGGATGGACACCCATTTTTGTCGAGGGCGACGAGCCTATGCCCATGCATGAGGCGATGGCGAAGGCGTTGGATATCGCGGTGCTGCAGATTCAGCAAATCCAGCAAAACGCTCGCGGTAATACAGGCGACACAGGGGGTTTCGAGCGTCCGCGTTGGCCGATGATCGTGCTCAACTCACCGAAGGGTTGGACGGGGCCGAAATTCGTCGACGGTGTAAAGATTGAAGGCACGGCGCGCTCGCACCAGGTTCCGATTTCTGATCCCGCGACTCACGCCGGACACCTGGAACTGCTCAGCGATTGGTTGCAAAGCTATCGCCCGCAAGAACTCTTTGACGGGCAGGGGCAACTGATACCAGAGCTGGCGACCCTTGCACCGGAGGATAGGCGCCGTATGGGGGCGAATCCGCACGCCAACGGCGGACTGCTGCTGCGCGACCTGCGCATGCCGGACTTTCGCCACTACGCCTGCGACGTTCCAAGACCCGGCGTGAGCGGTATCGGCGATACCCGCGTTCTGGGCCCGTTTCTACGGGACATTGCGAGGTTCAACGAGGAACATCGGAATTTCCGGGTGTTTGGACCTGATGAAACCGTATCCAACGGACTTTCTGCATTGTTTGAAACAACCGAGCGGCAGTGGGACGCAGAGATCCGGCCCAACGATGAGCACCTTGCGCCGAGCGGCCGCGTCATGGAGATGCTGAGCGAACATCAGTGTGAGGGCTGGCTTGAGGGCTATCTGCTCACGGGCCGACACGGTCTTTTCAATTGTTATGAAGCGTTTATTCACATCATCGATTCCATGTTCAATCAGCATGCGAAATGGCTGAAGGTCACATCGGAACTATCCTGGCGTCGAAAGATTGCGTCGCTCAATATTCTGCTGGCGTCGCACGTCTGGCGGCAGGATCACAATGGCTTTACCCATCAGGATCCGGGTTTCATAGACCACGTCGTCAATAAAAAGGCCGAAATTGTTCGTGTGTATCTGCCGCCGGATGCGAACTGCCTGCTGTCTGTGATGGATCATTGTCTGCGTAGCCGACATTACGTCAACGTTGTGATCGCGGGCAAACACCCGGCGCCGCAGTGGCTGAGCATGGATGCCGCTGCCAAACACTGCGCGGCGGGTATTGGTATCTGGGAATGGGCCAGCAATTGTGGTGACCAGTCCCCGGACGTCGTGATGGCGTGCTGCGGGGATGTACCGACGCTCGAAACGCTGGCCGCCGTGTCGATTCTTCGCCAGTACCTGCCGGAGCTGAAAGTTCGCGTGATCAATGTCGTTGACCTGATGCGGTTGCAGCCACACACCGAACACCCGCACGGATTGACTGATAGGGACTTTGACGAGCTTTTCACGGTAGACAAACCCGTGATTTTTGCATTCCACGCCTATCCATGGCTAATTCACCGACTGACTTACCGCCGGGCCAATCACGACAATATTCACGTGCGCGGTTACAAGGAGGAGGGCTCGATCACCACGCCTTTCGATATGACGGTGCTGAACGATATCGACCGCTTTCACCTCGCAATGGATACGATCGATCGTCTGCCCCAAACCGGTGGCAGGGGCCTGGCGGTCAAACGGAAACTTAAGGAAAAGTTGATTGAACACAAGATTTACATTGAAAAAAACGGGCATGATTTACCTGAGATTCGTAATTGGAGGTGGTCCGAATGAAAACTCAATGCTTCTACTTGCGTGCGGTTCTGGTTGCTGCGCCGCATAACGCTGAGATCAAACGCTTGGAATAGTGGCGCAGTCCATTATCGATTTAATCAATCACGGCAAACGAAGGATTGTTGCAGTGATGCCATTGACGATTGCCTTCGCGGTGCTTATTTCGCTGGTGATTGATCTTGACCGCCCGCAAAGTGAATTCATCACTGTCAATCAGAATGCGATGCTGAATACGCGAGCGATAGAACCTCTTTCCCGGCCCGGATTCCCGATTGAAGGGCGCCATCGAGATAGCCGGTCCATCGCGTGGCGGTTTCCGTGCCCGCCCAATGAATACGGCCGCAGGGTTCCCGGATGGTGTCACCGAACGAGGTGATCGTGCCGGGCGCTGTATGCGCAACGTAGCATCCCTGGCTCCATTCTTCTCTGTTCCAGTCCTGTTCCACATAGGCTGCCGGGTTGGAAGCTTCCGGCCCGAAATAATGGACCAAATCACTGACAACCTGTTGGCGGCGTGTAGATTCGTCCTTCCCGCTCATATTGATGGCATTATCCCCATCGATAAAACCAACGAGAATACCCATACCGTCGTCGCTTTGTGATTGATCAAAGACCACGTTGAATATTCGATCGTTACTGGCGACAGAGCCGTTCAGGCCCCGTTTACGCCAGAAAGGGCTTTTATAGGCAACGTGGATCTTGATAACAGAGCCCATTGGCATGCGTTGGAGCAGGGCGGCGCGTTTGTGCGGCAGGGGCTGGGAATAATGAACCCTGGATGCCAGCACCGGCGGCACAGCCATGATCAAATGTCTGGCCTGGTACCGTGTGGTTTCGGTGATGACGGTGACGTCCTGGCTGCTTTGTTCAACGGCAAGGGCAGGGCTGTTGAGAACCAGGTCATCGGCAATTTGTTCCGCCATACGCTCGGGGATCTGCCAGGCGCCGCCAATGAATTTATCTTGCTGGGCTCCACCTTTAACCGCTGTGAGCGCATCCAGACCGTTACCCTGGCGCAGATACTCGAGAAAGTAGAGATAAGAGACCTGTTGAGTTTCGGCGCAAAGCAAAACCCGCGAAACGGTGCGCGCAAACTCACGGGCACTGTGAGTGTGGACGTTTTGACAAATCCAGCTTTCCAGGGTGTTTGCGTCCCATTGTTTGGCTTTGGCGGCCAACCAGGGCTCAGCGGTCGCCGGCAGACTGTTGATTTCTTTTTTCCAGCGGCGGTCCAGCAGGCCAAGTTCCATTAACGACAGTAGCGGCAAGCTGGGCACCTTTGAGCGGTATTTTCGCAACTTGCCATCCATCGACAGCAGGCTGGCGCCGCGAATGAATTGGGGATAGGTTTCTACACCCAGATCTTTCGCCTGTTCCAGTAACAACGACTGCTGGGGCCCAACCCACTGACCACCCAGGTCAATCGTCTGGCCACATATTTCGCCCGGCATGGAGCGCCCGCCAACTCTATCCCGAGCCTCGAGAACGAGGATGCGCTTGCCCGCTTTTTTCAGCTCCAGCGCGGCTTTCAGTCCTGCGACACCTGCGCCAACAATAATGACATCGAACTTAGCATCGCTATATTTCATATAAGTCCCAGCAGTAGATCAGAGGCTTACCGGGGATCAGATCTCCCGATCGAGATGGTGAACCCTTTTCTCGCAAAACCGTAGTTAAACTGTTGAATGCTTTTGTTCATCCAACAAAGGATCTCTTATGACTTTTACCATGATTACCCGCACAGCATTGGCCGCCATCGTATTGATTGCCGCTTCTATAATGCCTGCGGCAGCCGCTTCGAGCGCAGACGAAGTGCGCGCAGCACTGGTCGGAAATACTTTCAAAGGTAGTATGGGGAGTGACGTTTATTCCAGCTATTTCGCAGAAGATGGCTCCTATGAGGATGCCTTTGGCGGAGGCACTTACGAGATAACCGAGAACGGCGTCTGTTATCCGGCCACTGACTACGGCTGCTACGCAGCGCAGATTGAAGGCAGCCAGCTGGAATGGTTTAAAGACGGAGAGAACGTCGGCACTGGAATAATTGAGCAGGGCAACACACTGAATTGATCAGCGGTAGGTGCCTGCGTGAATTATACGCGGGCGCCAGCCCCCAAATCGCCATCCTTAACTGCGTATAATGTATATTATGTTAAATTAAGAAACAGATTCAAAAGCTCACTTCTCAGATATCAGTTAAAGGCACTTCGGGAGTTTTGCTGGTGAACGATGATCCCCGGAGGTCCTTCTCCGGAGAAACGTCAAAGTGATTACGACTTTGCGTTATCTATTGCCGTCACCTGGTCTTAACCAAGCGCCGTTTCCACTGCATTCAGGAAACCCACCATATCCACGACCTGCTCTGAGTCCGGATCGACGGTCTTACCCTTCAGGTCGGCAGTGACAATACCTTTGTCGACAGTGTCGGTCAGCGCCGTCTTGAGATTGGTTGCGTACTCAATCAAGGGTGTATTGCCCTCTCGCTCACCCAGAGTTTCGAGGGCGTTACCCAGCGCAAATATTAACGCGGAAGGATTGAAATGGGCGTCGCGACCGTCGCTCTCCAAATATTTCAGGTACAAATCGTGGGCGGTACCGTGAGGTGCTTCAAACAGCATAGTGCCGCTTTTGCTCTCGATAATGGAGCTGGCAGTGGCAAGGCTACCGCCAAGCGCTGCAGAGATGTCAGAGAAAATGTCGCCGTCCAGGTTCTGGGAAGGATAAAGCGCATTCCTGGGCGGATCGGTGATCATTTTCTTAAGTTGGCTGGAGGGTCGCATGATCATGAACGACGGCGGCGACGTGCGCTCCTGGGCCAGTTCCCTGCGCACTTCGGTGATTACGTGACTGAACACTTCGTCGTATTCCATATACTCGCGCTTAAGGCCGAAATAGACCTCTTTATCCTTGCGGGAGGCATCGCGGAATACCTGGGCCACCCAATCCTTGATGGCTTCTCGGTCGTTCGACATAAGCAACATCGGGTCGCCTTTTCTGACCTGGCGGGCATGCTTCTCTTCCCCGTCGACAATTACTTTGAGAATGCCATCTTCCTTTGCAGCCATGTTGAAGCTGCCGTATTGGTCGCCACCACCAGCGCTCATGCGGGAAATGGACACGTGGGCGCTGCGGCTGGGAATGCCAAATTCGCGGAGCTGGTTCACCAGTTTGAACAGCTTTCGGCCGGTGGTGTTATCCGGAACACCCCAGAGTGCGCGGTCTGGCGGATTGGAAACGATGCGCGCGGCCTGGGCGTCGATCAGTTCGTAATAATAGTTCAGCCCCAGGTCTTTGACCTGTCGTTTATAATCGCTGTGGTAGATGTCTTCAATGACGGTCCGCATGGCGCCGTCATATCCGGGGATAACGGTGTCTTTCAGGCCCAGATAGATATCGCGTTTCTCGTCAATCGCTCGCTTGAAAAATCGGTGCGCCCAGGCTTTGACGTCCTCAACATCATTGGTTGCCAGCAGCCATGGATCGCCCTTGCAAACCTGGCGTCGATGCAATTCGATCGGGTCGCCGCTGCTGCCTACGAACATTAGCCTGACCACACCGGTGGCCTCCGAAAGCTGGTTGAAGCTGTCCTTGATACCACCGAACTCCATGGTGTCCACTTCGATATCACGGCCGATCCAGTCAGGGCGACGGATCTTGAGGTTGCGAAACTGGATGTCTTCGCGAGTAATGTTACCGCCAATTCCCTTCCGGATTGCCCCATTGGGCGATTTGGTAGCGACTGGCTGTAGATTTCCGGCATCGACATCGGGATGTTTTTTCAGCAATTCTTCCAGCTGCTGACGGTTAACGGTCATGCCGGCATTTTTCACACCCACACCGTATTTTTGCAAAGCGTCGATGGCATCAGTGACGGCCTGGCCATTGGTGAGCAGCCGATGTTCGGCAGACAGGTCGATTTCCTCGAGTTGAATGTCCAGTCGGTTGGCCACGAATTTTTCAAGAATCTGATCGAAAGCTATCTGAGCCATTTCATCGCCGTGAAGGATGACCAAAGGCGATGTAACGTTGATCCTGTTGTCCATAGATTTCTCCCTGAGGAAATTGGTTCCCGCGACCCGGGATTTTCGGATAAGCAGAAGAATAGCCCACCAGAGTAAAAACCGCTCTTGGTGCGGTCAAGGCAGTCCCATGCCGGGTTCCCGTATGACGGTAATCACCCATGGCCAGTGCAAGCAGCCCCGAAGTAGCGTTGAATTGCGCTGATGGGTTGAAAAATTAGGGACTTATCCCAGCCTAGTTACGCCAGATGGCGCGATTCATCGTTTTATTGTCTGTCGCATGAACGAGCTTTTCGAAATAGCTCAACATGCCTTTCAAGCCGGCCTGGAAGCCAGCGATTTCGGGCGTTTGTTTTCCAGTTACAGCGACACCGACTATATTGGTAGTGCTGATTTGGATTACAGATCCACCAAAACGACATTGTTTAAATGCTCAAATTACTCGGCGCGCTTTAATGTCGGCGCAATTCGGTCCGGGTAACCAGCAAGGAGAACACTGAATGTCGATTAAACCAATAAGTGAATTAACGCCAGCCGAAGCTGCGTGGCGCGACCCGGAAATGGCGTCGGTCAAGGGCACTGAAACTCCAAAAGATCTGAAAAAAGGCTTTGTCGCCCTGCTCGGCTGGAGTGTCAACGCCATCAAGGCTGCGCAAGACTTCGACCGTCGCTACATTGTTGTTGCGCCGGAATGGGCCACGGATTTCTGTACCGCCAACAACATTCCGTTCATTCCGTGGGATTTTATCCGGTTGAACGATCGGTCCATGGAGATCGCGACAACGCTGAAAGAAAAAGGCGTTGATGTGGCCATCCCGCTGTTTGAAGAAACGGTTGAATGGTCCGGTGCTATAAACTCCGTGCTGATGGATAGCCCCCGTATGTTCGGGCAGTCCATTCTGTTTCGCGACAAGGCCCTGATGAAGCGCCGTGCCCAGCTTGGCGGCATTCGCGTCGGTATATTCGAAGAAGCTCACGAGAAAGACGACATCGTGCGCTTCATGAAGCGTGTTAACCAGACCCTGCTCAAGCTCGACGGCGATCCGGATGACCCAATCCACGTCAAGGCATTCGACAAGGCGGGTTGTCTGGGACACCGGATGATTCGTACCGTAGAAGAAATTGAGCACATTCCGGCGGAAGAATATCCGCTGTTGATGGAAAGCCATCTGAGCGGCTGGGAATTCGCGGTTGAGGCCTGGATCCACGACGGCAAAATCCAGTTCCTCAACATCTCGGAGTACGTCACCCTGGGTTACTCGGTATTCGTGCCCGCCACCAAGGAACTCGAGAGCTGGCGCAACGCGATTACCAAACAGATCGAACTGCTGATCAAGACGTTTGATATCAAGTTTGGCCAGATTCACCCCGAGTACTTCGTGACCGCTGACGGTGAGATGTACTTTGGTGAAGTAGCCTACCGTCCGCCCGGTTTCAAGGCTTTCGAGCTGATTGAAAGGGCTTATGGGTTTAACGCCTATCAGGCGTCAATCCTGGTAATGGATCCGAAGAGCACGAAAGAAGAAGTCGCTGCTTTCTTCCCCGATCCGGTAACCGGTGCCAAAGGGTATGCAGGCTGCTTCGGTGTTTATCCACGCCGTCGTGTGGTTAGCAAGCTGCAGATGCCGCCGGAGTGTATCGAGCATCCCTACTACGAGTCCCATGAACTGCTCGAGCCGACCGAAGAAACGGTTCCTGAAAGATCAGCGTTCGGTACTCACTGGGGGCTTGTATTCTACTTTGGTGATGATCCCATTAAGATGCGGGATATGCTGAAGGCCCAGGAGGATCTGGACTTCTACGTCTAGTGACTGGCCAAGTAACTCAAGAAGTAAATAAGTTGTAGCAGTTAAGGCGCCCATGGTTCTGGTCATCAAAGATGTCAGGATCATGGGCGTTCTGCATTCAAGCAGCCGTGTTATTCGTCTTCGTCACTGAAAGCGGAAAGATGGAATTTTGCGGCTTCTTCCGCTTCTTTCACGCCTGTCTCGTACAGCTCCGGTACGTCTCCACCGGAAAGCGTTTCCAGCACGGCGTGAACGCCCTTCGCAAGAGACGTCAGGTTGTAGCCACCCTCTAACACCAAAGCCAGTTTGCCTTCGCAGTGCTTATCCGCGACTTCCTGAATGATTCGAGTGATCACCTTGAAACCATCGTAGGACAGGTTCAGGGCCATATCATTGCGGTGGGGGTCGAATCCTGCGGAAACCAGCACCAGATCAGGTTTGAAGTAATCGGCGGCAGGCACAAGTATTTCCCGGTATACCTTTTCAAAAGCGATGTCTCCGGCTGACTCCGGAAGTGGTACGTTGATCGTATAGCCCTCACCAAATCCGGCACCGACTTCGTCTATATCTCCGGAACCGGGATAGAAGGGAGCCGCAACGTGGGAATCAAAAAACAGGACATCCGGATCTGCCCAGAAAATATCCTGGGTACCATTCCCGTGGTGTGCATCCCAGTCGATGATAAGAACCCGCTCACAGCCGAGTCTTGCCTGGGCATGTGCTGCCGCCACGGCAACGTTGTTCAGAATGCAGAAGCCACGCGCCCGCACCGGCTCAGCATGATGGCCAGGCGGGCGCACCAGAGCAAATGCACTCTTGCAATCGCCTCTGACGACGCTTTCAACCGCCGAAATAGCGTTACCCGCTGCCGACAGTGCGGCGTTGATACTGTCTGGAGAGACCGCCGTGGTATCCGAGTCCAGCCAGGCGCTCTGGCCTGACAATGAAAATATGTGATCAAGGTAAGACGCGGTATGCACCCGGGCAAGCTGGTTATAAGTCGCGCTGCCACCCTCCTTGAACTGAACACCCGGTATGGGATGCTCCTCCAAATGCTCTGTGATCGCCGTCAGACGACCAGGATGCTCCGGATAACTCCAGGTGAAATCCAGGCCCTTCAGGATATGCCGGACCCGTTTTTCCACCCGGCTTGGCATGAAGGGTAGATCCACCTCGGGATTGTGGCCCAGCATTTTCTCGTCAGTAAAAACATTAACCGTTCTATCGCCTATCACTCGTACCTCCTTTGCGCCTCTGACATCTGATGCGGCCCTTGCTTCAGGGCCGGCTTGCCAGGGCTTCCTGAACCGCGCTTGTTAAGGCAGCGGCACGAACCCCAATGGTATTGAAACCCAGGCGACTCCACGCAGCCTGAGCTTCTTTATTTGTAGCAGAATACTCAAGAATCAGCTCATAAGCGCCGCAAGTTTCGGCGAACGCCACCAGATGGCGCAGCAGACCCGGAAAAATCCCGAGCTTCCGAAACTCCGGTTCAACCCACACATCGTCAATGATGGCCGATCTGAATTCCACATGGCTGGTCTGTTCCCAGATTCCCTGGCTGCGTAATACATAAATATAGCCCATACCCACCAGGCCGGCTTCCGGCACTTCCGCCACCACAAGCTGTTTATTGTGATCAGTCAGCGATGACCGCAATACATCAATCAGACGCTCGCGCTCATCCTCTTTCAGGCTCTGAGGCGGCGCTCCGGCTACGTGCAAGGCCAGTTTGGCAAGAAATTCCACCAGCACGGGCAGATCGCCCTCGACAGCTTCGCGAATTTGATATTTTTTATCAGTCTGTTTCTTTCTGACCATTTCCGTGTACCTCTTTCATCCAATATGACCTGTTTCACCTGAGTTTCAAACACCTATAGCTGGCAGCCTTCTTGAATCTGTGTTCGCAGAATGGACGTTTAGTCTCCTCAGGCACAGGTTTTAGCGTGTTCAATCAGGTCCGGGAAAAAAGCCAGGAAATGTGCTTCAAGTTCATCATTCTGTGCTTTGATTTCTTCGATGATGCCGTAAAAGGAATGCCTGAAGCGGATTCGATCTGCCACCCGATCAAGGGCATAGCCAATATTGTCCAGTCTCTGGTACGAGCGGAACCAGTCGTGTTGCACGATTCTCCCGGTCACCGTCTTCATGCTTTGCGGCATTGCGTTTTGATGACGTTGCAGTTCCTCGTAGACCTGATCGATAAATTCGTTCAACGGCGTGGCGCTGTAACGATGCCAGTTCCGCAGCAGGTAATGATCATACAGAACATCCAGCGCCACACCGGCAAAACGCCGGCGCTGACTGGAAAACAGCCGCTTGCTGGCGATTACCTCCGGGTGCTGATCGGTAAATGCGTCCACGGCGCGATGGTGCCGTAGCCCTTCGCGCAGGGAAATTGGCAGAGCCTGAGAATCCAGGCCGCGGGCAAAATCTCCAAGCAGACTCCCCACCCTATGCAGTTCAGTGTCCGGAGCCAAAAACAGATGTGCCAGATGGTTCAACCTATGCCCTCTCTACTCGATCAAGCCGATCAAAAACCGGAATGTAAGTTCAGGCACCAGGCCGTCTTTCCCCTGGTGCCGTTATTCCTGGTGCCGTTGTTATAGTATGATAATTATTCAATGCCGCAACCTACCTGCCTTCAATCTGACCGTAAAGGCCTGGCATGCCGGCGGTTCTGTCTTGCGAAAGCCATAGCCCGGATGTATTCTGGCGCCCACTCTGTTGAACCGGCTTGAGCATCTTTTGAGAAATCTGAGCCCTGTCATTTTCATTATTAGCATCATGTTTATACTTTTGAGTATTTTCATGACGTTACCTGTGCTTCTTCTTGCATCTTCTGAAGCACCCAATGCAATAGCTTTCGCGAAATCCTCGGCGATCTGCCTGGGAATCGGCCTGATCGGCATGATTCTCACCCGGCGCAACGCGAACGATCTCAAACCCCGGTTTATGTTTGTGCTGACCGTTTCCAGCTGGTTTATCCTGGCACTGCTGTCCTGCCTGCCCTTCTATCTCAGTGATCTGAACTTATCCCTGGCCGACGCGGTTTTCGAAAGCACCTCCGGCATCACCACTACCGGCGCGACTGTTTTATCCGGACTGGATGATATGGATCAGGATCTGTTGCTATGGCGGTCGGTGCTGCAGTGGATTGGTGGGGTCGGCATCATCGGCATGTTCGTGGCGGTGCTGCCGTTTCTGCGGGTAGGCGGCATGCGGCTGTTTGCTACAGAATCCTCGGAGTGGACCGACAAAGCCCTACCCCGAATGAAAACCCTCAGCCGCGGGCTGCTGATTGTCTATGTCGCGTTCTCGATCATCGCGGTCACCGTTTACTGGTTATCCGGTATGAGTCTGTTCGATGCGTTCAACCATGGTTTGACCAGCATCGCAACGGGTGGTTTCTCCACATCTGACATGTCCATGGCCAAGTTTGATTCCAACCTGATCCTGCTGGAAGGCACTTTTTTCATGATGATTGGCAGCATGCCTTTCTTCCTTTTTGTGCGGGAAATGTACGGTCAGCACGGTGTGCTGTTTCGCGATCAGCAGGTCCGGCTATTCGTGACTATGTTACTGGTGATTCCCGCCCTGTTGACCGCCTATCGCTGGACCATCTCCAACGGCGAAATGAACCTGATCGATGGCTACGTAAACACCCTGTTTAACGTGACGTCGGTTGTGACAACCACCGGCTATGCCTCAGACGACTACTCGACCTGGGGCCCGCTGGCATTCGTGGTGTTTTTCTTCCTGATGTTCGTGGGCGGTTGTTCCGGCTCGACCGCCGGCGGAATGAAAATTTTCCGGTTCCAGCTGTCACTGATCGTACTGCGGGAGCAACTGATGAGGCTGCTGCATCCACGAGCCGTGCTGACCCGCAATTACAACGGACGTGCGGTCAGTGATCAGATCATTGCGTCGATGATCGCCTATACCTTCATTTTCCTGCTCTGCCTTCTGCTGATCACAACGGCGATGGCCGCGCTGCAACTGGATTTTATCACCAGTATTTCCAGCGCCTTGACAGTGTTGACGAACGTTGGCCCAGGCCTTGGGGCCATCGTCGGCCCGGCGGGTAATTTCGGCCCCTTGCCCGAAGCAGCCAAATGGATCCTGTCCGTAGGCATGCTCATGGGCCGGCTCGAGATTCTGAGTGTCGTGATTGTGCTTTCGCCGGCGTTCTGGCGCAGTTAAATCACAGCAGATACCGCTTCAGGAATTCGCCAATTTCCACCACTTCTTCCATACACACACTGTGCTCCATGGAGAACGTCTTGTAGCTCGGTTCGAAACCCAATCCTTTCAGTTTTTCCACGCTCTGGCGCCCCAGAGATTCCGGCACCATAGGATCGCGGTTTCCGTGGAAAATACTAATGGGTAGTCCCCGGTTAGCATCCGACACGGCAACAGAGTCTGCGGTTGCAAAGTAGGTGGACAGAGCAAGAATCCCGGCGAGACGCTTTGGATAACTCATTCCGAGCTCAAAGGCCACCGCCCCACCCTGGGAAAAGCCTGCAATAACAATGTGCTCGCTTTTCACACCGCGCTCGATTTCCTGGTCCACCAGTTTTGCCACCGCATCAGACGATGCCATCAGCTGCTCGGTATCCACTACACGATCAATATCCATAGCCTTGATGTCGTACCAGGCGGGCATGCGCATGCCGCCATTAATGGTGACAGGCAGGTTAGGCGCATGAGGAAAAATGAAACGGACCGCCGCATCAGACGGCAGCCCCAGTTCCGGCACCACTGGCTCAAAATCATGTCCGCTGGCGCCCAACCCGTGCAGCCAGATAACGGATGCAGTCGGGTTCGGGTTGGTTTCAATCTCGATGTATTTCAAGTCTTGCACGGATACCTCGGTTATCAGGTCGATGGTTCGCTGGGTGACGGTCGCTGCTGGTTGGCCTCAAGCGCAGACACAACGGGGTTGGCGTACATGTCCAGCAGATAGCGTTGCGCATCGGGCGCACAGGCGCTCAGTCGTCGCTCCATTTCCGCTGCTGCTGCATCAATATCCGCTGGCGACCAGGTTTCGGCGGTGACAACCGAATCACTGACGGAGCCCTCTGTTGTGTGACTTTCCGGGTGCAGCGACCGCTGCTGGTAAGCCACCAGGTTGGACGAATGCAAGTGATAATTGGCATGCATCTCGTGGTCAATTCGGGCGGCAAAGGCCTTGGGGTTATCTTCAGCATCGGTAATAGGCTGACCGAAATGGACGTGAACATGGCCCTTGTACCCGGTCAGCCCTTTCATGATGGATTCGGTATCTTCGTCTTTGGTCTTGGCGTATTGACCGGTGCGGGCCCGGGTTTCCAGCTCGCGGGCTTTGTCCAGGTCGCAGGGGTCGTATTCATAGGCGATCGACACCGGCACGATGTGCAGGCGGTTCATGGCTTCGCCGAAACTCAGGCCGCTTTTTTTACGGCTCATATAAAACATTTTGATAATAGCCGGGTCAGTCAGGTCTCGGCCATTCTTCGCCCGCCCTTCTCTCTGGGCAATCCAGATGCTGTCACTATTATCAATGCTGTGGCTGATAAATCCAGACAGGTTCAGGTAGGCATCCCGCATCTCTCGAGGGCTGGTCATGTTCCGCCGCACAACAAAACTCTTGTTCAGGCGCATCATTTCAGCGAAAACCCGGTTAGAGAGAAGATTGTCTCCGATCGCAATCCGGGTGGTGTTGAAGCCGTTCATATACAGCAGGTAATTCACCACCATCGGATCGAACACGATGTCCCGGTGATTCGAAATAAACAGGTAGGCGCCCGTTTTATTCAGATTCTCAAGACCGCTCTGGGTCACGCGGCTGGTGGTATTGCCAACCAGGTCCCCGACGTATCCGGACAGCTTGGCCTGCAGATCATTAATTCGGGAAACAGCACCAAAGCGACGTAGCAACCACCGGCGAACCCAGCCGCGAAGCAACGCGGGTGCCCAGCTTGCAATGACTGGTGCCTTGAAACGGCCGACCATATCCAGAAACTCGGTATCCCGAACCAGATTATTGATCGCAGCCTGGGTTTCTTCGTCACTGTAGGGACGAATTGCGTCAAATTCCTGCATGCATGTCCTGTCTGTTGGTTGCAGAAAAGCGGGTATTGTAGACTCCATACCGCCTGTCTGTCTTTGTCTGTTCAGGCTTTGGATTCTGAAGCCCCGGATTCTGCTATTATGGCGCCCTTCTGAACCGACGCCCTCACACACCACCGTATTGATACGCACTATGGATTTTGAGCAGCTAAGCACCGTTCGCCCTGAAACCACGGGAGAGGCTCCGGAAGCCGTTCTTCACCGGGTCTTCGGTTATGAATCTTTCCGACTGCTTCAGGGCGACATCATTCGCGAAGTCGTAAGCGGCGGCGACGCTCTGGTGCTGATGCCTACTGGCGGCGGTAAATCCCTGTGTTACCAGGTTCCTGCGTTGGTGCGCACCGGCACCGCCATCGTGATTTCGCCACTGATCGCTCTGATGCAGGATCAGGTTGCGGCCTTGACCGAGTTAGGCGTTAACGCGGCGTTTCTCAACTCCACCATGGACTTTCAACAAGCCACGGAAACCGAAAACGCATTGATGACCGGTGAGCTGGACCTGCTCTACTGCGCACCGGAACGGCTGATTCAGCCGCGCACCCTGAATTTGCTGAGAGACGCCTCACTGTCCCTGTTCGCCATCGACGAAGCCCACTGCGTATCCCAATGGGGACATGACTTTCGTTCCGACTATCTCGCGCTCAGTCGTCTGGCCGAGGAGTTCCCCGGCGTACCCCGGATCGCGTTGACGGCCACCGCAGATGAGCGAACACGCAAAGAGATCGCCGAGCGGTTGTCGCTCACTGACGCCAGGCATTTCATCAGCAGCTTTGACCGGCCCAACATTCAATATCGGATTGCACCCAAAACAAACGCAAACAAACAGTTACTGGATTTTATCGCAGCCGAGCACAGTGGTGATTGCGGCATTGTGTATTGCCTGTCCCGAAACAAAGTCGACGCCACCGCAAAACTGCTTCAAAAACAGGGTTATAACGCACTGCCCTATCACGCCGGCCTGGACGGTGTGACTCGCTCGCGGCACCAGGAGCGATTCCTGCGGGAGGACGGGGTGATTATTGTGGCAACCATTGCTTTCGGCATGGGGATCGATAAACCGGACGTGCGTTTTGTGGCGCACCTGGACCTGCCTAAAAGTCTGGAAGCTTACTATCAGGAAACCGGGCGTGCGGGTCGAGACGGCAACCCGTCGACAGCCTGGATGGTGTATGGACTCCAGGACGTGATCAAGCTGCGGCAAATGCTGGAAGCCTCCCAGGGGAATGATCATTTCAAACGGGTAGAGCGCCAAAAACTGGATGCCATGCTGGGCCTGTGTGAAGTCACCAAATGCCGGCGCCAGGTGTTGTTGCGGTATTTCGGCGACACTCTGGATCAGCCTTGCGGAAACTGTGATACCTGCCTGAACCCGCCGGAAACCTGGGACGGCAAAGTGGCCGTGCAGAAGGCTTTGTCCTGTGTGTTCAGAACCGGACAACGCTTCGGGGTGACCTACCTGATAGACGTACTGCGGGGCTCGGAGAACGAACGTATCCTTCAGTTCGGGCATCAAGCGATTTCCACCTACGGCATTGGCCAGGAACTGTCAGCGAACGAATGGAAATCGGTATTCCGCCAATTGGTGGCAAACGGCTACCTGCGTGCAGACCCTGAGGGCTACGGTGCCTTGCAGCTTACCGAAGACTGCCGCCCCCTTCTCAAAGGCGAAGTGGCTATTGAATTACGCAAGGACCCCGTGCCAGACGTCGCCAAAACCCGCAGCGCTGGTGGTTCAAGCCGCGGCCGTAAATTTGCGGACGAGGTGGAAGACAAAGAAGCGTGGGAGGCCCTGCGGGCGTGCCGTAAAACCCTGGCAGAGGAAAAAGGCGTTCCACCTTACGTCATTTTCCACGACGCCACGCTTTTCGAGATTCTCGCGAAGCAGCCCGAGTCGCTCGCTGATATGGCCGAGATTACAGGCGTCGGCGCAGCCAAGCTGGACAAATACGGGGATCAATTCCTGGCGGCATTAAAACCTTTCTTGCGTACCCGGTAATGGCCGATGGACGTCGCCACATGGGTGCCGTCCTGATCATACATCAACCCTTCAAGCTCGAATGCGGCCCTGCCGGTCTGGTCGGCCTCTGCCTTTATGGCATCGACGGCCTCCTGTGCCAGCGAGAACTCGACAACAACGTCCGAACTCGCTGGCTGTAAAAACTTCAGGGTCATTTCTTTCAAAATCGGCGTGTAATTCGGGCCAAGGTCAAACAAGGTCATTACGCCGCCGGGAATCTCTGCAACCAGAAAATACGCGCCGGCATATAAGCTACCGAAGTGGTTCTTATTGCCTTTCAGGGGAATCCGCGCCTTGACATAACCCGGCCGCAACTCAATCACCCGGAATCCATTTCGTGGCGCGAAGGGAATCGAAAGCCCGATAATCCGATTGATCGCCGCATAGCCACTTGTTTTTCTTAGCCACTGCAGCGGCGTTCCCAACCCCGCCTGCGGGTCTGATCCTGACGCCCACTGGCCGGTTGCGCCAATCACATTATCGATCCAAGCCATCGTCTACTCCCGTCAACAACTATCCAGAAATTGCTCGTGTCGCCCTGCATATTGTGATCCAGACTTCTATCAAACAACAACAAAAACAAATCCGTTATGGCCGGCACAATAATCCGGACTACCTAATCGAACCGGATCTGTTCATGGCTTAGCGCATTCAGCTCGGGATAGACACGGCGGTTAAGGATGGGAGTTTAACAGGGCATCCGGACTGGTATTACGGCCGAGCGATTGCGGAGCTACAGGCCCTAACACAGTGCGAAAACCCGAGGCGTTGCCGGGTATTCTTTGCTTTCAGATGCGAAGTCTTTCACTCAGTCTGATAAAATGGTCCCAATTAACAACTAGTTTGTTGCTAATCGCAACGAAAACACCGGACGGGAGTTGCCTGTATGGCCCACGAAGAACTGCACCTCAATCTTCGTAACCTCGAAGCTGATGATTATTCCCAGCTTCAGGTACTGATGGACAGAATTTACGATGATATCGGCGGTGCCTGGCCAGAGGATACGATCAAGCAGCTGGTTCAGCAGTTTCCTGATGGCCAGATCTGCATTGAAGAATCCGGTGAGCTGATTGCGGTTGCGCTGACCGTCTGCGTTAAGTATGAAATATTCAGCAACCCGCATACCTACGACGACCTCATCTTGCGTAATGAAAAAATCTGGCACAACGCAGAGGGCGATTCCCTCTACGGGCTGGATGTTTTCATTGACCCCGAATATCGGGGCTATCGGCTGGGTCGCCGTCTGTACGAGGCGCGGAAGGAGCTTTGTCGGTCAATGAATCTGCGGGCCATTCTGGCCGGTGGTCGGATTCCCGGCTATTTCAAGTATTCCGAGCAATATTCGCCGGAAGAATACATCCAGCGGGTGGACCGCAAGGATATTTACGACCCGATTCTGACATTCCAGTTGTCAAACGACTTCCAGGTTACCCGGCTGATGCACAAATACCTGCCGGAAGACGAAAAATCCCAGGGCTATGCGACCCTGCTGGAATGGCGGAATATTCTCTATACCCCGCCCTCCCCGCTGCTAAGCGTCAAAAAGACACAGGTTCGGCTGGGTGCGGTGCAGTGGCAGATGCGCGAATTCACCTCAGTTGAGGAAGTGCTTGAACAGGTTGAGTACTTCGTGGACGCGCTATCCGACTATAAAAGCGATTTTGCGCTCTTCCCGGAGTTTTTCAACGCACCGCTGATGGGCCTGACCGATCAGATGGATCAGACCCGTGCCATTCGTTTCCTGGCCGGTTTTACCGAGCAGTTCCGCAACCAGATGTCGGAAATGGCGGTCAGCTATAACATCAATATTATTACCGGTTCCATGCCGCTGCTGGAAAACGACAGAGTCTATAACGTGTCGTATCTGTGTCACCGGGATGGCCGGGTTGATGAGCAGCGCAAAGTGCACATCACGCCTCACGAACGCCGTGACTGGGTCATCGAAGGCGGCGACCGATTTGAAGTATTCGAGACAGATGCAGGTCGCGTCGCGATTATGATCTGCTACGACATTGAATTTCCCGAACTCGGCCGCCTGGCAGCCAGCGAGGACGTAGACATCATCATGGTGCCTTTCTGGACCGACACTAAAAATGGCTACCTGCGGGTCAGGCATTGCGCCCAGGCTCGGGCTATCGAGAATGAGTGTTATGTTGTGATCACCGGCAGCGTTGGTAACCTGCCAAAGGTTGAAAATCTGGACGTCCAGTACGCTCAGTCATCGGTGTTTTCGCCTTCAGACTTTGCCTTCCCCCATGATGCTGTTATGGCAGAAACAACGCCGAATACGGAAATGATCATGTTTTCGGACATGGATCTGGAGAAGCTTAAACTGGTCCGCAACGAAGGGTCCGTGACGAACCTGAAAGACCGGCGCACGGACATTTATGAGATAAACACCAGAACCAAGCCGAAATAAAAGCGAATTCCTAAAAACCAGATCAAACACTGATCGTACAATGCTGAATAGATTGCCAAACTTGAACGCGATGACCATTGTTTAATTAGTAACCACTTTCGAACGGGACACTAGTAGCTCAAGTATATGTTCTCAATGAAGGAAGCACTGCCCGACCTATTTGCTCTGTTCAACATAAAACGAGGCCTGTTCCGCCGTGAACGTGTGCGGGCAGCCTTGTTCGAGTTGGACGATTATGGCTGTGTAATGAAAACAGACAAGCTATTTGATCCGGGCGATACGTTGGTCATTGATCTGGTAATGGAAATGCCTTTTGACGATATTCGCGCTGATAGCATTAGCGGTCTTGTCACAGAGCGTAGAAAACACTGCAGCAATTTCTTTTACTCGGTTGATTTTTCGAAACTTAATGACGGGGAAGATGCCGAATTTAAAGTGAAACTACGCAGGATCCGTGATGTTCTCGGCAGAAAGCAGTCTTTGAAATCCAGGCGCTCAACCGGCCCATCGTCCGGGAGTCGTCAAACGGCGTAACATCTCATTATCAAACACAGAACTGAATTATCAGGGGAGATATCGTATGGGCAAGAAAGCCAACAAGCCAAACGTCGATAAAGTTGTCGGAAGAGTTAATAAAGAGTTTGAAAAGACCTCCAAACGCATCGAGAAACTGATCGATGACGCGCTCAAGCAGTTCGATGGGATTCAGGGCCAGGTTCAGGAGCCGGTTAAAAAGCTGTTGAAAGAACTTGATGAACTGCGTGATCGTGAAGTTAAACGCTTTTCTAATGAGTTTGACCGGCGCATGGACGAGTTCCATGAACTTCAGACCAGTGTGATGGAGCGTTTGGGCATTTCCGGCAGCAAGTCGGGCGCAGACGGCTCTACAAAGAAGAAGGCGACAGGCAAGACGGCCAAAACCAAAAAGACGGCGACTAAAAAGCCATCTTCAAAAAAGGCCGCCGCAAAGAAGCCAACCGCAGCAAAGCCTAAAGCTACCGAGAAAAAGTCTGCAGCAGCCGCCAAAAAACCTGCGACGGCAGCCAAGACTGGCGATACCAATGACCTGACGCGCGTCAAAGGCATTGGTCCGGCCACCGCAAATAAAATGAAAGAGGCAGGTATCACCAGCATTTCGCAAATAGCCAATCCCTCAGTAGCCGACCAGGAAAAATTGGCCGCTTTCAACAGTGTCAAGGGATTCAGCACCTTCAGCGCGGAGGCTAAGAAAGTACTTTAATGCAACAAACTGACCAGCCTGTATTGCGGGACATTGTCCTGATAGGCGGCGGACACAGTCACGTGGGAGTTCTCAAGCAATTTGCTATGAACCCTGTGCCCGGTGTTCGCCTTACCCTCATCTGTCGAGATACCCACACGCCCTACTCCGGCATGCTTCCGGGCTATATTGCCGGCCATTACAGCTATGACGAGGTGCATATTGACCTTAGCCGGCTGGCCGAATTTGCCGGCGCGCGCTTCTATCGTGACGAAGCTGTTGGCATAGACCGGGATTCGAAAAAAGTAATCTGCCGCTCGCGGCCAGATGTGCCCTACGATCTGCTGTCGGTCAACATCGGCTCTGCCCCTCGGGTCAGTGATGTGCAGGGCGCCAGTGAACATGCCGTGCCGGTGAAACCGATCAATGGTTTCAACCAACGCTGGCTGACTTTGCTGTCCCAGCTTGAAAATCACGATGGCCCCCTGAGCATTTCGGTCGTTGGCGCCGGCGCGGGCGGCGTTGAGCTTACGCTGGCCATGCAATTCCGATTGCGAAATGAACTCGAAAAGCGTGGCCACGACGCCGATCAGCTTCAGTTTCACCTGTTCGACGCACAACCCACGATTCTGCCAACACACAACGATGATGTCCGTGAGTTGTTCGAGAAAACTCTGAAGGACCGCAACATCAAAGTTCATTTGGGACATGCAGTTTCGCAGTTGGACGGCAAGACCTTGAAGACCGAGGACGGTGAAACCGTTCAGTCTGACCACGTGCTCTGGGTGACCCGGGCAGGCGGCCCGGAGTGGCTGAAAAACACCGGGCTGGCGCTGGACGACGGTGGCTTCATTCGAGTCAGGGATACCCTGCAGACGGAAACCGACGATTCCATTTTCGCCGTCGGTGATATTGCCAACGTGATCAATCACCCCCGCGAAAAAGCCGGAGTATTTGCCGTTCGCCAGGGCCGTCCACTGGCGGGTAACCTGAAAAGGCTGGCGCTGGGCAAAAACCCAAAACCTTTCCATCCTCAGAAAAATTGGCTGGCACTGATCAGCACTGGCAACAAGTTTGCTATTGCTTCCCGCGGGGACCGCTCGTTTTCTGGCCAATGGGTCTGGCGCTGGAAAAACTGGGTCGACCACCGGTTCATGGCCAAATTTAATGATCTGCCGGCAATGGATGAATCCGCTGCCCTGCCCGATACCGGCGCGGCACAGAATCCGGAGGAAGCCTCACAGGCCATTTCGGCGGTCGCTATGCGGTGTGGCGGTTGCGGTGCGAAAGTGGGCAGCACCGTGTTGTCTCGTGCGCTGGGCGAGTTACGCCCGATTGAGCGAGATGACATTCTGATAGGACTGCACGCGCCAGACGATGCTGCCGTTCTCGAAGTTCCGCCAGGCAAGGCGGTCGTACATACGGTCGATTTTTTCCGGGCGTTTATTGACGACCCCTACACCTTCGGCAAAGTGGCTGCCAATCACGCACTGGGTGATGTATTTGCGATGGGCGCAGAAGCCCAGAGCGCCACGGCTGTTGCCACAGTGCCCTACGGCATTGAATCAAAGGTAGAAGACGTTGTTTATCAGATGATGTCCGGTGCCGTTGAAGTACTCAACGAAGCAGGCTGCGCATTGGTCGGCGGCCATACCGGTGAAGGCAAGGAACTTGCACTCGGTTTTGCGGTAAACGGCCTGATTGATCCAAAAGAAGTGATGAGCAAAGGCGGTCTTCGCGCCGGTGACGCGTTGATTCTGACGAAGCCCATCGGCACAGGCACCCTGTTTGCGGCACACGCCAAACTGGAAGCTAAAGGCCGCTGGATAGACAGTGCGTTGGCCTCAATGATTCAGTCCAACAAAAAGGCGGCTGAGTGCCTGCACCGGTTCGGTTCAAAAGCCTGTACGGACGTCACCGGTTTTGGCCTGCTGGGCCACCTGGTGGAAATGACGCGGCCATCGGGCGTGGATGCGGAACTCAGTCTGGGCGCGCTGCCCATTTTGCCTGGCGCTGAAGAAACGTCGGCGGCCGGTATTCTGAGCTCCCTTCAACCTGCCAACATCCGGCTGCGCCGGGGCATCCGGGATCAGGATAAATGGGTCAAGCATCCGCGCTACCCGCTGATTTTTGACCCCCAGACGGCCGGTGGATTGCTGGCCAGTGTGCCGGCTGACAAGGCTGAGGCTTGTGTGGCAGAACTGAAGAGCCTGGGTTATCCCCATACCGCGATTATCGGGCGAGTCCTGCCTCAGGATGAAACCGGACCGATTGAGCCGATCACTCTGACAGATTAGATTGACTTCGCTGCGCCACGGCCATTTCGATGGCTTTGGCCAGCGACGCCTGTTCTTTCTCGGGCCGAAAGCTTTCTGCCAGTTGACTTACCTCGTCTCTCAGCCGGGCCAAAAAGGCCGTCGATTGCTCCGTTTTGCTTAGCAACTTCGCCAGATCCTGTTCATCGCTGGTTTTGAAATACCCCGGATAATGATCGCCCAGCAAGCCAATGTTGCCAGAGATGCCGGAAGCCAGAATTGGCAGTCCCGCGCGGCACGCCTCAGACACCACGTTTGCCCCGCCCTCCATTACAGAGCTGATCACCATTAATTCGCAGCTACGCATCAGTGCCTGTATACCGGGCTTGTCGATCTCACCCAGCCATTGGAAACGCGGGTTAGCTGCTTCTTCATCGCGGGCCCTGGCTTCCCAGTCAGGCGTGTGCGCTTTGCCCGCATTAATCACCTGAACAGCCGATTCTGCTGGAAGTAAACGCGTGGCAAGCGCTGCTCGCAGCGAATCCTTTTCGTCACGCAAGTGTCCGATCACACAAACCCGGAACTGTCCGGTTTCAGCAGCAGGCTGCTTTTTCGGCTCATCAGCAGACTGAAGCACGGTAACCAGTCTGGCTGCGTATTGCTCCGGAATGTCATTGCAGACCCGGTGGTGCAGACCGATCAGGCAATCCGCCAGATCCATGGTTCCCAGGGTTTCCGGCGGGAACCGATGCTGGTGGTCGTAGATGTCAGTACCGGTTAGTGCAACGATTAAAGGTGTTTCCGGGTGCGCTTCACGAAAGCCCAACACCGCCTCGTGGCTGCGCCAGGCATGCAGGGCGATAAACAGGTCGCAAGGCTCGCCCGCATAGTCGGTAACAACACTGACACTGTGTCCTTCGTTCTCCAACAGAGCGACCCATCGCTCTGCCGTGGCGCGATTGCCCGCGCGGGATCCCGGCGGCGCCGGTGTAATCAGGACAATGTGCATCAGTCTCTCTCGTGTTGAGTCTCGCGTTGAGTACAGTGGAAAAAATTTTCAGGGGGATAACCTGTTTGTTTAAAGGAATCGTATAGATGTTCCGAGTAAGCGTAAATCGCGGTATGCTGTTCGCGCCTTTATTAGCGGCACTTTCTGTCATTCATGCTTGTTTTGAATCAAGTCCCGAACCGCGTTGCTATTTTATTGAAATCTGAAATCCTCAGATTACTCTCGAATAATACATCTCTGACATAAAGGAAATTCAAATGACCCTGAATTTGATACGGAAATTGGCTGCGGCAGGCATTATTCTTTTTGCTTCTTCGGCTGCTGTTTCAGCGCAAACTCTCGTATTCACAGCAATCCCTGACGAAGATGAAACCAAACTGGTTGAACGCTTCCGTGGCATTGCCGACTACCTGGAAGAGAAACTGGACGTAGACGTTCGCTATATCCCGGTTAAATCCTACGCTGCTGCAATTTCAGCATTCCGCAACAATCAGGTCCAGCTTGCCTGGTTCGGCGGCCTGTCAGGCGTTCAGGCACGCTCCGTGGTGCCCGGTTCCAAGGCCATCGCGCAAGGCGTGGAAGACGAGGCTTTCTACTCGCACATTATCGCCCACAGCAGCACAGGGCTGGAAGAAACCGAAGAACTGACCGACGAGCTACGCGGTAAAACCTTTACTTTCGGCTCCAAAGGCTCTACGTCTGGCCGATTGATTCCTGAGTACTATATTCGTGAAGCCTTCAACGAAGCCCCCGAAGACGTATTTTCACGTGTCGGCTTCAGCGGCAACCACACACGGACTCTGCGATTGGTAGAAGCCGGTACCTATGAAACCGGCGCTATCAATTTCTCGGTGTGGAACAAGGAGATGGAAAACGGAAATATTGATACTGACGCCGTCAAAGTTATCTGGACGACGCCCAGCTATCCGAACTACCAGTGGACAATTCGTGGCGATGCGGATGAGCGCTTTGGAGAAGGTTTCACAGACAAGGTCCAGAAAGCCCTGCTGGAGATGGAAGACAAGTCACTTCTGGACAGTTTTCCTCGCTCTGGCTTCATACCGGTCTCAAACGACGCCTATAAGCCCATTGAAGTGGTCGGTAAGCAGATCGGAATCATCGATTGATGTCAGGGTTTGACCTAACGGGCCTATCGGCCACATTTGGAGGAGAGCGGGTCATTGGTCCGCTCTCCCTGAGTGTTAAAAACGGCGAACGCGTCGCCCTCGTGGGCCGCAGTGGCGCGGGCAAATCGACGCTGATCAGTCTGATCCATCAACAGGTCGGTCGTGAATCGTCGCTGGTGCCTCAGGACCTGGGGCTGGTTAACGCACTCCCTGTGTTCCATAACGTATTCATGGGCCAGCTGGATGCTCACTCAGCCTGGTACAACACCCTGACGCTGATTCGTCCGTTTGCCCGTGACAGATCCTCGGTGCGCGCGCTGCTCAAGGAGTTGTCCGTCGGGGAAAAGATCTGGGTCCCGACCGCCTCGCTATCCGGCGGACAACGCCAGCGTGTGGCGATTGCCAGGGCTCTGTTCCGGCAATCTTCACTCTTACTGGCGGATGAGCCTGTGTCCGCGCTTGATGGACCGATGGCGCACCTTGTCATGGATTTGCTGAGTCAAAGATTCGATACCAGCGTCATTGCCCTTCACGATGTGGAGCTCGCGCTCAAATACTGCACTCGGATCGTCGGCATCCAGGACGGACAGATAGCACTGGACGAGACCAGTGATCGCCTGACTCCTGCCGATATTTCACCCCTTTACTGATTTCGCCCATGCTGTCATCTCCCACTGTCCGAGCCAGCTTAATATTTCTTGCCATCGCGTTGGTCGGGCTGGCCTTTGCCGATATTGCAATCACGTCAGCAAATCCCTGGAAGGATCTCGGGCGGTTATTTCTGGGAATCGTCACACCAGACTTTTTCAGTTCTGAAGGCGTGGCCGTCGCACTTCTGCGAACCGTTGCCTTTGCGTTTGTCGGTGTCGCACTGGGCAGCCTGTGCGGATTTTTACTGTCATTGATTTACACCAACCCGATCATCCGGACTTTCTGCGCTTTCATCAGGGCCATTCATGAGCTGTTCTGGGCGCTGATTTTTCTACAGTTTTTCGGATTTCATCCGTTAACTGGCGTACTGGCCATTGCCATTCCTTATTCGGGCATTTTTGCCAAAGTCTATTCCGAAATACTGGATGAAACTGATCCGACACCCGGACGTTTACTGCCACCGGGCACCGGGATTGTTTCCAGTTTTCTTTACACCCGCATACCGGCTTGCTGGGTCCAGCTTCGAACTTACACGGCCTACCGCCTCGAGTGTGGCCTACGGTCCAGCGCAATACTGGGATTTGTTGGCCTGCCAACCCTCGGTTTCTTTCTCGAGTCTGCCTTCTCGCAGGGGCATTATTCTGAAGCCGGTGCCATGCTTATCCTGTTTTATGTGCTGATCGCCACCATGCCGCTTTGGGTCAAACCCAAACTGTTACCGGTTTACATTCTGAGCGCGCCTTTCTTGCTCGGCGAGGGCTTGCCTATCGTCTGGGGCAACGTAGAACGGTTTTTCACGGAGGATATTGTGCCTTCGCCCCTGAAAAACGGGGATGGCCTGGCCGGGCTGATGCCCTGGCTGAGTGATGTCATGGTCAACGAGGCTTTGCCTGGAATCTGGAACACCGTGGTGCTCACCCAGATTGCGCTGGTGGCCACCGGTATTATTGCACTGCTGGCATTCCCGCTGATTTCCAATCATTTCGGCGGGCCGGTTCGGCGTACTGGTGGACACGTATTCCTGGTCATTGCGCGTTCCACGCCAGAGTACATTCTGGCTTACATTCTACTCCAGCTCTGGGGGCCATCGATGTTGCCAGCCATCGTGGCGCTGGCTTTACACAACGGTGGCATTATCGGGCACCTGATTGGCCGTCAGTCCAGTGCGATTCAGCTGCGACCGGATGCTGTTACGGGCGTCAACCGTTATACCTATGAGCTGGTACCGCGAGTCTATCGCTCGTTTCTGGCATTTCTGTTCTATCGCTGGGAAATCATCATGCGGGAAACCGCCATTCTGGGCATCCTGGGTATCTACACCCTGGGATTCTATGTGGACAGCGCCATTCAGAACATTCAGTTTGACCGGGCGATGATTCTGATCGTTATTACCGCCCTTCTGAACATCGGTGTGGATATTCTGGGCCGGTTTATCCGGAAAAAACTGGCGCTGCAGACCATGCCGACCTGTTAAAACCCCACAGTTTCAAATCGATTGACTGGCCAGCGCTTGCTGTAATTTTGCCAAAATAGGAAGCTTCCTAAAAGAATAGCCGGCATGAGAAACTAGCCTGCTTTTTAACTCTCAGCCACAGGACACCCCCGTGCAACCGGATATTTCCGTAAAACACCTGAACAAAACCTATGGTGACGGCTTCCAGGCCTTAAAAGACATTAATCTGGATATCAAAAGCGGCGAGATTTTTGCCTTGCTCGGCCCCAATGGTGCCGGCAAGACCACGCTGATCAGCATTATTTGCGGCATTGTGAATATGTCTTCTGGCGACGTTAAAGCCGCCGGATACGACATTATCCGCGATTATCGCAAAGCCAGGCAGAGCATCGGCCTGGTGCCCCAGGAGCTGAGCACCGATTCGTTCGAAACCGTCTGGGACACCGTTCGCTTCAGCCGTGGGCTGTTTGGCAAGCCACCGTCGCCTGGCTACATCGAGCAGGTCCTACGGGATCTTTCTCTCTGGGATAAGCGTAACAACCGCATTATGTCGCTGTCCGGCGGCATGAAACGCCGGGTAATGATTGCAAAAGCCCTGTCACATGAGCCCCAGATTCTTTTCCTCGACGAACCGACAGCCGGGGTAGACGTAGAGCTTCGTCGGGACATGTGGAACATGGTCCGCAAGCTGCGGGAAAACGGCGTTACGATTATCCTGACCACCCACTACATCGAAGAAGCCGAGGAAATGGCCGATCGAATTGGCGTTATCCGTGACGGTGAAATTATTCTGGTGGAGGACAAAGCCAGTCTGATGAGCAAACTGGGTAAAAAAGAACTCAGGCTTCATCTTCAGACTCCGCTTCAGCAGGTACCCGGCGAGCTGACCCTCGAACCGGTATCCCTTTCCAGCGACGGCTATGAACTGATTTATTCCTTCGATTCACAGCAGGAACAGGCCGGTGTGGCCCGTCTGCTGCGCATGCTCAGCGATCTCGGAATCGATTACAGGGACTTGCAAACCCGGGAGAGTTCCCTCGAGGACATTTTCGTCAATCTGGTACACGAATAACGCCAATCTTCTTTTTCAGGAGCCTTATCCTCATGAACCTTCATGGTGTGAGTGCGATTTACAAATTTGAAATGGCCAGAATGCGGCGAACCCTGATGCAGAGCGTTGCCTCACCGGTGATCTCGACCTGCCTGTATTTTGTGGTGTTCGGGTCGGCCATCGGCAGCCGTATGGGTGATATCGATAACATCAGCTACGGCGCATACATCATTCCGGGTCTGGTCATGTTGTCATTGCTGATGCAAAGCATTTCCAATGCGTCCTTTGGCATCTATATGCCAAAGTTCTCCGGCACCATCTATGAGGTGTTGTCCGCACCGGTTTCCTACCTTGAGGTCGTGCTGGGGTATGTTGGTGCCGCTGCCACCAAGTCCGTCATTCTTGGCATTATTATTTTGATTACCGCCAAAATGTTCGTGAATTACGACGTACTGCATCCTTTCTGGATGTTTGCTTTTCTGGTATTGACCGCGATCACCTTCAGTCTGTTCGGTTTTATCATCGGCATCTGGGCTGACGGATTTGAAAAGCTGCAAGTCGTGCCGTTAATGATTGTGACGCCGCTGGTTTTTCTGGGGGGCACTTTCTATTCGATTGATATGCTTCCGGAAGCCTGGCAAACCGTCAGTCTGCTTAACCCCGTGGTGTATCTGATCAGCGGTTTCCGCTGGGCCTTCTACGGCGTGTCTGATGTTCATGTGGGTGTCAGTGTGGGGATGACGTTCTTCTTTCTGGGTACTTGCATGGTGGGTGTCTGGTGGATTTTCAAAACGGGCTACCGGCTACGGTCATGAAGGCCAGGCTGGCAATGAACCCTATCCTGAGGTGGTCACTTCCGTTGCTGGGACTGGTGTTCTCCGGCTGTCTGGCCGCCCTGCCCGGCCGTCAAAGTCTTACGGCCGAACAAGCCTGCCTGATATCAACGAAACAGGCCTTGCCGATTACCATCGAGGTTGCCAGAACCTCAGCCGAGCGAAGTAGCGGACTGATGGGAAGGGAAACCCTCGCGGAGAGTGCCGGCATGCTGTTCGTGTACAGCAATGAGTGCAGCGCCGACCATAGCTTCTGGATGTATCAGACACTGATCCCGCTGGATATTGCTTATCTGGATCGCGAAGGGACCATTCGCGCGATACGCCAGATGGATCCCTGCCGTTCAGATCAGGGCCGGAACTGCCCTACCTACGAAGCCGGAGTGCCATTTCACCTGGCCCTGGAAATGAACCAGGGCTATTTTGAAGATCAGGGACTCAAGATAGGCGACCGGCTGTCCCTGAGATCATCGGATTGCCGTTAAACCAACCAGACCAGAGGACAGCCCTTTGCAAACCACGCGGGTAAAAGGACTGACCATTGCCGCTTTGGGCGTACTGTTTATTCTTCCGGACGCGCTGCTGGTAAAGATTACGTCTGTTGACCCGGTGGTTTTCCTGTTCTGGCGTGGCCTGCTGCTGACTGCCAGCTTCCTGTTGATCAGTGCGGCCCGCTACCCCGGCCGTTTGATCGCGGAAGTTCGCCGCTGCGGCAAGAAAGGCATTTACTGCGCGGTGGCATTTTCACTGAGCACCCTGGGTTTTGTCATGGGCATGAAAAACACCGCCGCCGGCAATGTACTGGTAATCCTCAACATGGCTCCCATGATCGCTGCACTGATAGCCTGGGCCGTCTGGAAAGAAACCCTGCCCTGGCGTACCTGGGTGGTGATTATCGTCTGCGTGGCCGGTGCCACCCTGATGGCTATCAGCGAATGGGGCCAGGGCGACCCGATTGGACTGATCATGGCCGGCGTCGCCGCTATTGCACTGGCAACCAACCTGAATGTCGCCCGCTCCCAGCCTGACAGCGACATGAGCGTGATGCTCATGTTCGGCGCGTCGCTGGTGGCTGCGGTTTCGGCGTTGATGGGTGGTGCCGTCATCCCGCCCTTGCAGGACTTCCTCTACATTGCGCTGCTGTGCCTGGTTTTCCTGCCGGTATCCAGCATCATGATCCAGATTTCACCCCGTTACATTCCCGCAGCGGAAGTCAGCCTGATGCTGCTCATGGAAACCGTATTTGGTGCCTTGCTGGTCTGGATGTTTCTGGGCGAAGTGCCGCCTTCCATGAGCTTTGTGGGCGGGGCCATCATCTTTACCGCATTGGCTGTGCACGGTTGGCTCGAAGTGAAGCGGTATCGGACTGCGCGGCGCCTTGCGCTTGATCTGAAACAGGCCGGTAGCAGGATTTGAATGAGCTCAGTACACACGGCAGTAATGCGATAATAGATGGTGCCCGGGGCCGGACTTGAACCGGCACGACCTAACGGTCAACAGATTTTAAGTCTGTAGTGTCTACCAATTTCACCACCCGGGCGTAGGGGGGATATTGCGGGCGGGATTGTATAAGGCCCTGCCCTTTAACGCAATTAGGTTTATCCTGTTGAGCGCGGCATTTCAGGCCGGTTTTAGGGCCCTGCCCTTGTAGATATACCCCGCGATTTTTGGCGCTTTGGGCACGTACAGGTTTTCCAGTTCAATAATGTCAAAGCCGGCGTGGCGGATCAGGTCAGCGATGTTTCGATTCAGGTGGCAACCGCCTGCCAGCTTTTTCCAGCCGGGGGTAACCCTATTCTGCCATTTGCGAATGCTGTCGTCCGGTGATTCGCCATGCTCCAGAAACAGCAGTTCCCCACCGGGCTTGAGTACCCGCGACATCTGTTCAAGTGCCAGGTGCCAGTCCGGGATCGTACAAAGGGTGAAAGTAAGCAGTACCGTGTCTACGGACTGGTCCTCCAGAGGGATGCACTCTCCTGGCAGGTCCAGCCACTCTACTTTTACCGAAGACCTGACCAGGTTGGGTTGCGCTTTGCGGCGCATGCCGGCTGACGGCTCCAGGCCGTAGACCATCTCAACCTGATCAGCATTGTAGAATTCCATGTTAATGGCGGAGCCCATGCCGACTTCCAGCACCCGCCCCTTGGCGTGGGGAACTATCTGGCTCCGCAGTTTCATTATCTGGCCCATAGAACAGGCACGGTCTATGACGTGGGGTAAAATCCGATCTTCATAAAAGCTCATGGTTTTCCCCACGCTGCGCCTTTAACTGGTTTCAAGCAGCTCGAAAGACAGGCCGGCCTTGGCGGTCAGACGGTCGAACAGCTTGGATTCCATCAGGGATGACGGTGTCCAGATACCCCCGGGCTTATCAGCCACGTCAAACGCCAGGCAAACACCGGCTTCGCCCAGCATCTTGGATGTGGAGCCATAACCCGGATCCCGGTCGCCAAGGACCTTTGTTTTGATGGTCTTGCCGTCTTCCGTTTTTCCGACAAAGCGCAGGTCGTAATAGCCGGCTTCCTGTGCCTCCGGGCTGGGGCCTTCACCGGGCTGGGGAACGAATTTCTCGACCACCCAGCGCGATGGCTTGAATGCTGATGCGGTGACGAAACCACCCAGTGCAGCCGTAACGCCATAGGCCGTCAGGCGACCTTTCATGCCGCGCCCAACAATCATGGCCTCGTCGTAGGTGAATTCCTTGCCATAACGAGCATCCTGCAGCGCATTGGAGCGGTGAACGATCCGGTTATTGATCGCACTCATCACGAACGGTGCCAGCCAGACGCCAAGCTCATTGTCATATTCAGCCCCTTTGAGATTAGGCTGGCGAGCTTTGGAACGGTGATCTTTCGGACAGATAGAGAAAGGGTTGGCCATTTCCTTGCGTAACGCAGGATCCGCAGCAGCCTCCTTTACGGCGTTCATCAAACTGGCGACCGTGCCGCCAGAGAATTCGCCCTTGGCGGCTTTCACTCTCATGCGGACATCTTTGCAAGGTGCGCCGAAAGTCTGCTCAGCTTGCTGCTGCAGGAACCACACACCCATGTCAGACGGAATAGAATCGAAGCCGCAAGAGTGAACAATGCGCGCACCGGAGGACTTGGCGGTATCTTCATACTTGTCGACCATTCTACGAATCCACTGCACTTCACCGGTCAGGTCGCAGTAATCCGTGCCAGTTTCGGCGCAGACTTTGACCAATGGCTCACCGAACAGCGCGTATGGCCCGACGGTTGAAATTACAACGCGGGTCTGGTCACACAGTTCTTTCAGAGCCGACTCGTCGGCGGCATCGGCAATGAGCATGGGTAAATCAGCGCCCGCGTTACCCAGATCGGCTTTGAGCGAATTCAGCTTTGCCTGGGATCGCCCGGCGATGGCCCATTTCAGGTCTTTCCCTGTGCCATAGGTTTTTAGCAAGTAATCCGTCAGTATCTGGCCAACAAAGCTGGTTGCACCAAACACCACGATATCGTAAGTCGTATCCGTCTTATTACTCATTCGTGATCCTTTTCATCGATTTTGCTTTCGGTGTCAGGCTTTCTGGGCTGCTTTTGCGCCCATAAGAACCATAAACATCGCTACACCAAGGCCCCAGAAACCGTTCAATACCAGGCCGCCCGTCCAGGTCTGTGCCGTTACCTCCAAACCCTTCATTGGGAACACTACCAGCATAGCAACTGCAGTTGGGCCAATCGCACCGGCAATGACATTAGACAACCAATACCCCAGGCCCTTCAGGCGACCGAGTAACAACCACAGCAGAATGCCCCAAAGCCCGCCAAAGAAAGCCAGCGAAAGCACCGCCGGTACACCAAGCGGCGGCACCGATGCCATGTTGAAGGGCGCGGCCGGCACCACACCCGCCAAATAGAACAGGCCAAACAGGCCCTGGTGGAAAATAAGCGTAGCAAGAAAGCCACTGATAAATGCCTTTAACCAAATCATGTCATTTTCCTTATTTATATTTACCTGTAAGTTAACGACTAATGTCGCTGCGGCCAATCGTTTTAACAACGTAATCGCGCAGACTATCTGAAACAACATCGCTCTTCACGGAGGTTTTGCCTTGATCAACCTGCTGCTCGTATTGAGCTTGCTTCTCACTCTGATCAGCGCCTGGTTATTCTGGCAGGTTCGCTGGCAGAAAGCGCTTATCGACGAAGTTCGGCGAGAAAGCCACGGCCCGGATGACAGCCGCGAACCGCAGCTCGTGCTTACGCTTCTCGTACAGGATCCGATTGCCGTAGCCCGCCGGGAATCCCGCTCTGCCCGCATGTTGGCAGACCGGCTGCCAATCATGGTCACAAAGCTTGTATATCAGGAAGTTATGAAAGAATTGCAGAAAGAAATGCAAGAACGAGAGATCGACGTCATTATCCAACTGGAATATCGCTAGGAGATTCATGGACGCCTTTCTGCTTGTCAGCACCGCTCTGATTCTTATTGCCGCGCCCGTGATTGCGCTGGCCATTTCCGATCACCTTCAAAATAGACGGATCCTGATTAGGCTCCAATCGGCCCAACGTCGTGCCAACAGCCATATCCAAAAAGGCCGGATGGAACTGATGGAAACACGCAACCGGGCTCGCCTGCTGGAAGACAGCATTAAGCATGGCACAAGCGCCGTGGAAAAAATGCACCAGGCCATCGCCACCACCACTTTCAGTCTAATCGACCACTTTGCTACCGATGAAGAGGTCCGTGAGCGCGCCCAGCGCGTGCGAGACACCCACAACACGACGAGCCGCCAAATCTATCAGGCAGCGAGAACAACGAACAAAGCACTTCATCTACTTGCGGATACCCTGATCATCAGCAGGAAAGAGAAAAAACTGACCATGCGGACCCAGACCCAAAACCGCAAACGACCGAAAGATAAAAAGTGAAAGAGCCAAAGTATAATAAGCAATAAAAAAGGCACCCAAAGGTGCCTTCTTCAGAACGCTTCAGGTCACAGGACCTTTTTGAGCTCTTCCTCGAACTGCGGTACAGCTTCAAACAGATCTGCTACCAGGCCGTAATCCGCAACCTGGAAAATAGGTGCTTCTTCATCCTTGTTGATCGCAGCGATCACCTTGGAGTCACCCATACCTGCCAGATGCTGAATGGCACCCGAGATGCCAACCGCGATGTAAAGCTGCGGTGCGACAATCTTACCGGTCTGGCCAACCTGCATATCGTTCGGTACGAATCCAGCATCAACGGCAGCGCGGGATGCCCCGATGGCAGCCCCGAGCTGGTCGGCAACACTTTCCAGCATCTTGAAGTTTTCACCGTTCTGCATGCCACGACCACCAGACACAACAATGTCTGCGCTGGTCAAATCAGGACGATCAGACTTGGCAATTTCCTCGTTTATGAACTCGGAAAGTCCTGCGTCTTTGACAACATCCAGAACTTCAACCGAGGCAGAACCGCCCTCCGCAGCCACCGGATCAAATGCAGTCGGACGAACGGTAATGACTTTAATACTGTCACTGGCCTTCACGGTCGCGATTGCGTTACCCGCATAAATCGGGCGCACGAACGTATCTTCGGATTCGACCCGCATGATGTCCGACACCTGGGCAACGTCCAGCAATGCAGCGACACGCGGCATGAAGTCTTTGCCTGTCGTGCCCGCAGACGCCAGAATGTGGCTATAGCCCTTGCCAATTTCTGCCACTAATTCGGACAGGTTTTCTGCCAGGAAGTGACCGTAAACGGCGTTATCGGCAACCAGAACTTTGTTAACGCCCTCTGCTTTGGCGGCTGCTTCGCCAACGGCACCACAGTTTTCACCGGCAACCAATACGTCGATATCGCCACCAATGGCTTTGGCAGCCGCAATCACGTTCAGCGTGGATTGCGTGAGGCTGCTATTATCATGATCAGCAAATACAAGGATGCTCATTTAGATCACCTTCGCTTCGTTCTTCAGTTTGTCGACCAGCTCAGCTACATCAGCCACCTTGATACCCGCCTGACGAGAAGCCGGAGCCTCAACTTTCAGGGTGCTCAGCCGTGATGTCATCTCAACGCCAAGATCGGCCGGGGACATCGTTTCCAGCGGCTTCTTCTTGGCCTTCATGATGTTCGGCAGTGAAGCATAACGCGGCTCGTTCAGACGAAGGTCGGTTGTCACAACCGCAGGTAGGCTAAGGCCGACGGTCATAAGGCCACCGTCGATTTCACGTGTTACCTGTACTTTATCGCCGTCAACAACCACTTCTGACGCAAACGTGCCCTGACCCATTCCGGTCAGTGCTGCCAACATCTGGCCAGTCTGGTTGTTGTCCGAGTCGATGGACTGCTTACCCAGGATAACCATCTTGGGTTGCTCTTTCTCGACAACGCTTTTCAGCAGCTTGGCCGCTTCCAGGGACTGAACCTCTTCGTCGGTCTGAATGTGGATGCCTCGGTCAGCGCCCAGTGCCAGCGCAGTACGGATCTGCTCCTGACAGGCCTTGGGGCCGATAGTAACCACGACAATTTCGCTGGCAACGCCCTTTTCTTTCAGGCGAACCGCTTCTTCTACCGCGATTTCACAGAAAGGATTCATTGCCATTTTAACGTTTGCGAGGTCTACGCCGGTGTTGTCCGGCTTGACGCGTACTTTCACGTTGTAATCAATAACTCGTTTTACAGCGACCAGAACCTTCATAGATTCCTCGTTCTTCTACGATGAGTTTACGTTTGAGGACAGCATCGACGTAACGGATGGCTGTCTTTTGAGGCGTCATAATACTGCCCACAAAGGTCAGTTGGGTCAATACAACACCCTATATACGCCCCGTTGCGCAAACAATGCCAAAGCCGGGGCCAAATTTCAAACAAACGTTTGTTTGATTTTTGATTTGCGGTATCCTCCAACAGATACAAATTGAGCAGTTTCAAGCGTAAGCGGTCGTTTATCAGGCTGATAATCGCTATCATATGGCTTAATAAATTTAATGGAAATATTTGAGGAGACCAACGTGGAACGCGAATCGATGGAATTTGATGTTCTGATCGTCGGCGGTGGGCCAGCTGGCCTTTCTGCAGCTTGTCGTATCATGCAGATGGCCCAGGAGTCCGAACAGGAGCTGACAGTCTGTGTGGTAGAAAAAGGTTCCGAGATCGGCGCCCACATTCTGGCCGGTACCGTGTTTGAGCCTTCCGCCCTCAACGAACTTTTCCCGGACTGGAAGGAAAAAGGTGCACCGCTGAACACTCCGGTCACCCGTGACGATATTTTTCTGTTAAAGAATCAGGAGAGCGCCACCAAGATTCCGAATGCTTTTGTGCCCAGAAACATGCACAACAACGGCAACTACATTATCAGCCTGGGTAACCTGTGCCGCTGGCTCGCCGAGCAGGCTGAGCAGCTGGGTGTTGAAGTTTACCCCGGCTTTGCCGCTTCCGAGACCATTATCGAAGACGGCCAGGTAAAAGGCATTATTACCGGCGATATGGGCGTTGCCCGTGACGGTTCCGAAAAAGACGGTTATATGCCGGGCATGGAACTTCGCGCTAAATATACGCTCTTTACCGAGGGCTGCCGGGGCCACCTTGGCAAGCGCCTGATCAATGATTTTAAACTGGATGAAGGCAAGGATCCGCAGCACTACGGTATAGGCATCAAAGAGCTCTGGGACATCGACCCGGCCAAGCACGAGCCGGGCCTGGTGGTACACACCACCGGCTGGCCACTGGGCGAAAGCGGCTCTACCGGCGGTTCTTTCCTGTACCACCTCGAAAACGGTCAGGTTTATGTGGGTCTGATTACAGATCTGTCCTACAGCAACCCGCACCTCAGTCCGTTCGAGGAATTCCAGCGTCTGAAGACCCATCCGGAAGTGAAGAAACACCTGGAGGGTGGCAAGCGTGTGTCTTACGGCGCACGAGCGATTACCAAAGGCGGCTTTAACTCTTTGCCGAAAATGAGCTTCCCAGGCGGTCTGCTGCTGGGCTGTGATGCCGGTACTCTCAACAGCTCCAAGATCAAAGGCTCCCACACGGCGATGAAATCCGGCATTCTGGGTGCGGAAGCGGTATTCGAAGCCTTGAAAGAAGGCAAAGCCGGTGAAGAAATCACCAGTTTCGAGGATCAGTTCAAGAGCAGCTGGTTGTATAAGGAACTGTTCAACGAGCGCAATTATAGCCCGGGCATGCACAAGTTCGGTACCTTCGTGGGTGGCGCCATTGCCTTCTTCGAACAGAATATACTGCGCAGAACCTTGCCGTTCACCTTTCACGACACGGTACCGGACTACGCCACGCTGAAAACCGCTGAGGAGTCCAAAAAGCTCGAGTATCCACGGCCAGACAACACGCTGACCTTCGATCGCCTATCTTCGGTGTTTATGTCTAATACCAATCACGGGGAAGATCAGCCGGTTCATTTGCAGTTGAAGAATCCGGCCATTCCGCTGGAAGAAAATATGCCGAAGTACGACGAGCCTGCTCAGCGATACTGCC
>Ga0307959_1000020_pt1 | contig 95289 bp, 86 predicted proteins | sample OrgLakmetagen494_FD_201813 | JGI IMG/M metagenome (GOLD analysis project Ga0307959, IMG submission 201813) | Saline water microbial communities from Organic Lake, Antarctica - #494 | ecosystem: Environmental > Aquatic > Non-marine Saline and Alkaline > Saline | place: Antarctica: Organic Lake...
AGAGGTAAACCCCAAACTGCACCGACGAATTGACCGGTTACAATCTCTAAATTTTTCATCACATCTTCCATAAAATCTTTCCTTTTAAATTATGTGTATAAAAAAGCCGCGCTAAAAAGCACGGCTAAAATTTTACTATATCAATATAGTTTAAATTACTTAAAAAGTGATGGCAATGGTATTGGCGTAATTAGCTCGGGATTTAGGAAAGTTTTTTCTTCAAAAACTTCAATATCAGCAACATTTACGTTTGAAGCTTGAATAGCATCTCCAACATTCATTGTTAAAGTTAATTTTGCAGCATGAACAGCTCTATTAAGGTTAACAATACCATTTGTTTTAACTTTTTTGTTTAAGAACTCTTTCTTATCAACAGTTCCCATGATGATTTCTTTAATCTGCTTAGGAGTTAAATTCTTATTTGAATCTTTAATCTGTCCAGCAATTCTTGCAACAAATGGAGCCGCTTGAGAAGTACCAGAAACTTTTAAATACTCATTACCTGGAATTTGAGAGTGAATAAGCATACCTGGAGCCGCTACATCAACCATTTTTGTTCCATAGTTAGAAAATGGTGCAATAAAGTTATACTTATAAGTTGCAGCAACAGAGATTACGTTGTCAGCTTGAACGTTTGTTGGACTCGTTGGAATCTCATCATTGTTTTGACCTGCATTTCCTGCAGCAAAAACAAAAAGCGTATTAGGAGCAGCAGCTACCGCTTTTTCTCCGTATTTAATTAAACTATTCATCATATAATTTGCCGTCTTAATTGACTGCTCTTCTGTAGGCTTCTTAAAGAAAATCACTGTATACATTACATCTGTAATCGCTCTAATTTGGTCACGACCAGTTCCAAAAGATCCATTGGCAATATCTGCTTTGTGTTGTCCAACGTAGTAAAATGCTTCTTCAATCATTGTCATTTGTAGCTTAGCAAATCCATTTAAAGCTGCATGAAGAGCTCTCTCACGACCACCTTCATCCATTGTTTTGTATTTTTTGCTTCCAGGAAGTTTAACTTCTGTAGGAATAAGCTTAACCGTAAGGATCTTTGCATCTGTAACATCTTTAACAGTGATACCTGCAACGTGTGTTCCATGAACAAAATTACCAAATTTACCCATTTCTTTAATGAATTCTGGATCTTTTCTTTTTTCGTTAACCCAAGCAATTTCTTCTTCAGTTGCTTCACCTAAGAATGATTTACCTTGAATATCAAAAAATTTGTATGGGTCATTAGAAAATGTACCGATATAGCTTCTGTCTATTACTAGGTTGTTTTGTTCAGCAAAGTTCCAGCCATAAACATCATCTTGATATCCATTTCCGTCTTCATCTCTTCCATTGTCAGCTATTTCTTGAGCGTTAATCCAGATCTTATCTTGAAAGTCTACGTGTTCAGTATCTGTTCCAGAGTCAATAACAGCTATTGTAGCTGCAGTTGCGCTGAAACTAGTTGCAATAAGAGCACCTAATAATAAATTCTTCATGTTTCATCCTTGAGTTTGAATTTGTATATTTTAGTCTAGATACTATTTTTAGGTGTGAGAACTAAAAGTTTCTTACATTAAGGATATGGGCTGAATTAATTACGGTTTATATATTTCGGTGCGCCATAGATTACCGCTTGGATCTTTAAACTCGATAAAACTATCACTTTCGTTCATGATTTTAGGTTTAACGGCGTCTTTATAGTATGCGAGTTTGAGTTTCTGTTTAAAGTTAGAAAGTTCTTCAAAATTTGATAGTCCTAAAATGAACCCAAATGATTTTATACGAGGTTTAATATTTAGATCAAAATAGACCCTTATAGAATCAATACGAATATGTTCAACTCCCTCACTATCTTTTTCAATGTCGGCATCAAAAATAAAGGAAAAAAAGTTAAAGCTCATTACTCTATCAGTAGATGCTACAATGAGCTTACTTAAACATATATTCATAAATTTATTATCGTAGAATTTTATCGATATTCAAAGCACTAATTAGACTACCTTCATCATGTAGTCTGAAGATAAACTCGCGATCGAAGTTCTCCTGAATAATCTTGTGAATCAGAATTGCCTGCATTTGATCAAGGCTTCGTTGATTGTGCTCATTCTTAGAATCTAAATCTTTAGGAAATCGCAGAAATGACTTTCTACTAATCCCATAAAGAAAAGGTGTATTTTTATTTAAACTTGAAATTAGTTTATTTATATTTTTTAAAAGATAATGATTTTGAGATCTAGTTTTTGCAAAACCAAAACACGGATCAACAATGATCTTTCGTTTTGTTTTAGATAGTCTCTCAAGAGAGTTATTAAAAAACATAATCAATTCAATCAAAAGATTTTCATTAGAATCTCTTGACACTCTTTTCATATGATTTTGTACATCAGCTCTATCTTTTACTCGATTATGGCAAAGAACATAATCAAACTTTAACTTTTTATCATTAAATAGAGATAATAAATCACTGTCTATAATGCCTGAGACATCATTAAAAATAATCTTTGTCTGTGGCCAGTAAGACTTCACAAGGTGATAGACCTCGTAGAAAACTTCGGGCTTATAAGTATCAATTGAGAGGGATTTAAACGGATGGTGATAACTTAAATATGGAGTTAGGATCGATTCAAATCGTCTCCATTCTTCAATTGCACTAACTTCATCGTTTTTTGGCGCTGTACTTTCTGCTCCGATATCGATGATATCTGACCAATCAGAGAGTTTATAGAATTTTTCTTGAAAGGACTTGGCTGAATTATATAGATTTCCATCTGAAAAAGAATTGGGGGTAATGTTAATTACCCCCATACTTTTTATTGTTTTCATTTATGCGGGAGTTGGCGTGGGATCTACCGCAGGTCCCTTGTCACTTTTTTCTTCTTTCTTTTCTTTATTCTTTTTAATGTCTTCAGCTGTTTTTTCTTCAATGTCAGTTAGAGATGGAAGACCGATATCTACACCTGCAATCACTTCATTGATTTGAGCACCATCAAGAGTCTCCCAAATAATCAAGGTCTCTGATAATCTGATAAGTGTCTCTTTATTATCGAGAAGAATATGTTTAGCAACTTCGTAATTCGTTCTAATGATTGTTGAAACTTCTTCATCGATCATGCGAGCAGTCTCTTCTGAATATGAAGAATTATCAGCTCCTTGCCCGTAACCAAAAGGCGTATGAGGATTATTGGTAAAATTAACAGTACCAAGCTTATCACTCATTCCCCAGTTACAAACCATACTGCGGGCCAACTGTGTCGCTCTTTCAATATCGTTTGAAGCTCCTGCGGTATAGTCACCAAAAACTATTTCCTCGGCCAGTCTTCCACCAAGCATCATAGCAATGTCGTTATTAGCACGTTTTTTTGAGATACTTAATCTATCTTCATCAGGAAGAGAAACTGTTACTCCAAGTGCACCACCACGAGGGATGATTGAAACTTTATGAATAGGATCACAAAATGGGAGTTTTAATCCAACAAGTGCATGTCCAATTTCATGAAAAGCTGTATTTCTTTTCTCAGTATCTGAGATGACCATCGACTTACGAGCAACACCCATAAGAACTTTGTCTTTTGCATTTTCAAAGTCAATTGTCTCCAACTGCTCTTTTCCTTCTCTTGCAGCTAATAGAGCCGCCTCATTTACAAGATTGGCAAGGTCAGCACCAGTAAATCCTGGAGTGCCTTTAGCTATAACTTCTAAATTTACTTTATCTGACATAGGAGTTTTTCTTGTATGAACTTTTAAAATTCCAAGTCTTCCTCTAACATCAGGACGTCCAACTGTTACTCTTCTATCAAATCTTCCTGGCCTAAGAAGAGCGGGATCAAGTACGTCAACTCTGTTAGTCGCGGCCATGATGATTACGCCTTCATTAGACTCAAATCCATCCATCTCAACAAGCATCTGGTTAAGAGTTTGTTCTCTTTCGTCATTTCCACCACCGGTTCCACCACCTCTGTGGCGACCGACAGCATCGATCTCATCGATAAAGATAATACAAGGTGCGTTCTTTTTACCTTGCTCAAATAAATCTCTTACTCGACTTGCACCGACACCTACGAACATTTCAACAAAGTCAGAACCTGAGATAGAGAAAAATGGAACTCCGGCTTCTCCGGCCACAGCTCTTGCAAGAAGAGTCTTACCAGTTCCTGGAGGACCAACTAGGAGTACACCCTTTGGAATTTTTCCTCCGAGTTTTGTATATTTTCTTGGGTCTTTTAGAAAGTCTACAACTTCAACTAATTCTTCTTTTGCTTCTTCAACTCCAGATACATCTGTAAAAGTTACTTTCTTATCATTTTCGTTAAGCATCTTAGCTTTAGATTTACCAAAACTCATTGCCTTTCCACCACCAGACTGAAGCTGCTTTAGGAAGAAGAAGAAGATCACAAAAAGAAGAATCATTGGGAACCAGTTAATAAACAATGTGCTTAAGAAACTTTGCTTCTCTTCTTTTTTATAGTTAGGAATGATTCCCTTATCTCTTAATATTTTAAATGTCTCATCACCTGTATTACCAGTTAAAGAGAAAGCTTTACCTTTTTCATAGCCATCAACAAAAGTACCTTCAATTGTATTGGTTCCTTTAAAAGTCACACTTTGAACACGATCTTGCTCAACAGCATTAATAAAGTCTGAATATTCTATTGGTTTAGCAATTGGAGCTCTCTCGTCAAATACTTTTGCAATAAAAGCAAAAGCTAAAATAACCACGATCCAAAGGGCCAAAGTTTTTTGCTGTTTTTTCATTTTCTTTCCTTAGACTTAGCAACATTTGTAACCTGGTAATTTTAAGTGGAATATACTCGTTGTGCAAGGATGGTTTAACTTAAAAAGTAAGATCTAGCTTTTTTTTACAGTTTCTTTTTGTGTCCCATTGCAACAATAATTTAAAAGCATTTTGATGCAGTACTTTTGACTCTATTATCTTAAGTGAATCTTTCGTATTAAATGGATAAACACGTTTATTAGGAGACACAAACTGAGTATTGCTATCAACTATAACCCAATGCGGAAAACTCTCGTGGTGCGTAATTTTTTTGTTTATAAGATTTTTGAATTCAACAAGGTCCAATTTCTTATAAGATTTCGACTCTGCTTTTTTCATAGCGTGCGACTTTGTAAGAAGAATAGAATTGGTAGATATGAAAGCATGTATCCCATCGCTCAAAAGAAGTGGCCCAAATTTATTATTTTGAATTGCTTGTTTAATTTTTTTTATTTGTAGGTAAAGAGTACCTCTATTCAAATTACTTAAATTTTTAACTCCTCTGACAACTAACCTATCAATCGAATCTAAGTCGACTTGTTGTTTGAAAGAATAGATAAAGACTGAATCAGTTTTGACATCAATATTAAACTTGGCATCAGATTTTTTTAATCCAAGTCCCAAAAGATCTACCAGTTCTCGTTGTTGGTTTACATAGTGCTTAAGGTATTGAGGATTTCTTTTTGCTATCAGAGGAATTACTTTATTACGGTAGTAATTTCTCTCAAATCTATTTTCACTATTGGTAGGGTCTTCTAGAGACTTAATGCCGCAAAGGTTTGCATAACGCCTAATCTGAGATTTAGTTAAACACATAAAGGGACGAATAATAAATTTGTTTTTAACTGGTATACCAATTGAAGCAGACAGATTTGATGACTTAGACTTTTGCATTAATGACCATTCAAAAGAATCATCAATATGGTGACCAAGTGCCACCAAGTTCCTGCCTTGGCTCATGTATTCATAAATTTTTTGTCGCTCAATTCTTGCATTATTTTCAAAGTCATCTTGATCAAGTTTCTTTATTTTGAAAGTCGTGCAATTGACCCCTAGATGTTCCGCGGTTTTTTTAACTAATTTTTGTTCTGTATTTTGAGATATTCTAGTTCCGTGATTAATATATAGAACCTCTATGGAATATCCGCATCTTTGAAGGATATAGGCTAAACATTGTGAATCAACTCCACCTGAGACAGCCACTATAACTTTATTCCCTTGAACTAAGTCATACTTATCAATGAAGTCTTTGACAGTGTTTTCAACCTTCTCAAGAAATAGTTTTCCTTTTGGATAATTCATTCTCTAAGGATAAAAAACTTTAACATATGTGTATACAACTTATTGACATCACAAGCGTACCAAATTATATTACTGGTTCGTTTTTTAAATGTGGTGGGGTAGCTCAGTTGGTTAGAGCATCGGATTCATATCCCGGGGGTCGGCAGTTCAAATCTGCCTCTCACTACCATTTAAACTAAGATTCTTTCAAAGTCACAACCGACCCAAAGTGAATCATCTAACAATAACTTCCCTTTTATATATGGCCTTAGATTTTAAAGCGAAGAGTATTGATACCAGTTATGAATTGATTTACTCAGTATAAAGGTCTTAACTGGTTTTCAGTTAAGAAATACTTTATACTTAAACTACATGTGCTATCACAAAACAATTTTTGCTTTATTATTTTTAATTTTGGGAAATTCTCAAGGTTTTCATCTTGTTAAGTTTGGAGAGACACTCTCAGGTGTGGCGCTCAAATATTTCACGACGCCAATTTATTCCTCTAAAGGATCTTTAGCAAAACTACTTAAAATCAATCCTGAAATTGAAGATCCAAACTTAGTATATCCAGGTCAGCGAATAAATCTACGACAGGATGAAACTAAAGAAAATCAGATGGTAAAGATTGAGATAAATGATGATTTAGATGACCAAAATATTTCTTTTTGGGCGACAGCGAGCTTCGCTTATTTCTTTATAAAATCTAAATTATTAGATAATGATAGCCTCGCTTATGCATACTCTGATCTCTCTCCTGGTTTAAAGGTTGGGGTCGATATTGAGTGGAGTAAAAGTTTTTCAACATTTACAAGTTTACAATTTCAGCATGCTAATTTCAGTATTAGTGATAATAAAAATCTTAAAGGTTCAAAGAGAATAAAAAGCTATTTAGATATGGGTTTGATAAAAAAAATTGGAAACCTAGATGCCATCTTGTCTTTTCAAGTTTCTAACTCTTACTTTTTAAGGTCAGTAGATATAGATAGTTTAACAATTGAAAATAATCTTGCTTCATTTTTGAGCACAAGCTTGGATTGGCACCTTTTTAAAAGTAATAATTTAGGTTTATCTTTTGGTCCCGAGTTTGCTTTATTGATTCCTCTTGAAGGTTCCAACTTTTATTATACTAATGGCCACAAATGGAACCTTCACATGAGTCAACACTTTACATATATGAAAAGAAGGTACCGATTAAAACTTTACTATGACTTAATGAAACTTCAAACAAATCAAGTAGAACAGACATCGACACAGATTGCCCTCGAGCTCACGAGTTATTACTGATTAGCAACCAGTATAACCCAAATTATATTTATCTGAAATATAGCACCAAACACTTTTACGTTCATCGATAGTCAAAGTCTGAGAAAAAATCATAATCTCCGCAATATTTCCGTTATGATTACAGCAAGCATTGCCATCTTCTCTTCTCCCAACCCTCTTGAAAGTCTGCGGGAGATCAAGTGGCTGATTAGAACTATAGGGCAAGGCTTCTATTTCATTACTAAATATTTGAAGGGGTGTATAGGTGGCTGTTGACCAATTTGAAGGCTCAGTAGTTGACGAAATTGTATTAAGTGCAGAGCCTGCATTCGCCTTAGTTATCGTAAACAAACCATCTCCAGCGGGACCTCCTATCCAGGTTCCTCCAAATCCAAAACCTATTCCAGCTGTACCGCCAGAGACAGAACCAATAAAATAATTCAGAGTTTGAAAGGTCACAACATTATAAACAACAAAGAGTGTGTAGTTTGTCCCAATAGTAATTCCTGAAGGATATTCAACGTGATCAATATTAAAATAAAGCGTCCCCTTTGAATTTGGAGCTCCGGAACTCGAATACAGAGGTTTTAAACTTCCAACTGACTTAGCAATTATACCAGATTTCTTATCTACCCAACAGGAAATATTATCACCATCAACCGCCGTAACCGAACAGGCTGCATCTGAAAATAATGTAGATTGATCATTGGCATCAAGCCAGTTGTCAAAATTTGCAAAGTGTACCTTGATATTTGTAATGTCTGGAAGGGTAAGATTAATATCGGCTTTAATACCAGCAACATTTTCAACATTGCCACTAGAAGTATTAAAGCCTACAAATTCGATCCCATCTAAGTCAAAGTCTGGTTTAAGATTATCTTCTTGAAAAGTATAAGAACATCGTATTTGCTTCATTGAAAATTTAACACAGCTAGCTTCTTTAACAACAGAACCTATTTTTAAACTTAAACTAAAGCTTCCAATGATTACAACTTCGGTATCGAAATTTAAATCAAAGTTTATTGAATCTCCACTAATATGAGTTGCACCAGGAGGAGACAAAATTGACATTAAATTTGGAGCCTCTTGTACTGGATTAACTGAACACTCGGAAGAGGGATGAGCACAATACTCATCATCTGTTTTGTTTTTATTTATTAAAGGATTACAAGAGCAAAAGCAGATGGTGAATAGGGAAATTAAGATAATCTTATCCATACAAATATTATGAGTTATTTAACCTTATTTGGAAACTTATAGAAAAAACTTCCACATAAATGAACATCTTAAGTGACTAAAAAACACACCTATATTCTAAAAGTCAGCTTAAATCACCTAGTACGTTAACAAGATATTTTAAAACTTATAAATGCAGCAAAATCTTAACATATTTGTGATCAAGCCTCTAAAAAGTCTTTATCGTCAGTAATTCTTAAAGCTGGAAGATCACTTCCAGAGACTACTATGAGTGATGGATCAATTCTTATGCCCATACCAGAGTAAAAACCAGAAACTGAGAAAGCTTGAATTTGGATATTGTCTCCATCGACATTTTGTAAACTACACAACTCTTGAAAGATTTGATCGCGTTCATCAAATCGACCTTCCGTCTCTTGAATCAGGGAATCTCCCGCTCCGAATAGGCGGATGTTTGCACCACAACGACCAACAATAGGTTTGCTCACATATCCTTTTTTCTTAAGATTATCAGTGAGCTCAAAGCTCGATTCAAGAAGATATGGATGATTAGGATAGAGTTCCCACAGCACAGGCAAGATGGCTTTGTTACTAGGTATAAGTGTCCAAAACGGCTCGTAAACTAATACATCTGATCCTAAAAGTGCATCCACCAAGCGCGGTGATTTATGTTTATTTGAATTTGAAGTAAGAGCATTGATATCAGTAGACTCATCGAGCTCATCGCGAATTTGATCGAGAGCTGTCTCCCACGCCCAAGTTTTCCAAACCCATTTAATAGGTACGCCGTCCCTATCAACAACCTGATGAGACTCCCCCCAACTCAGCTCTTTTACACCTCTGATTATTTTGCATTCGATACCGGCTTCCTCGATAGCAGATTGCATAAATTTTGCGTGATAAGTTTCTTCAAGATCATCATCAAGCATAATATGGAGAATGCCTTTTACATCGCTATCTTTCCAAGCTTCGATAAGTTTTTCATGAAGTTTACCTCCAGCACAAGCTCCCTCGGTAACACCAAAGTGCTTAGACCATTTTTTTTGAATTTTTCCAGTTTCCATATAACAAGAAGCAGAATCAGCATTGTATTCATAAACCTTTATTCCATTTTCTCCCAGTGCAAAGTCAAAACGCCCAGTGATCATTTCATTGCGACGATTATTCCAAGAGTCTCTGAGTTTTGGCCAAAGGGCTTTCGGAATACAAAACTTTTCAAGTACATCTTCATTCTCTAAAACATATCCCGTTGCGTGCATAAACATGGCATGTAATTCATTGGCAGCATGCTTTGTCTCTATCATTGCAGTTTGAGACAGACAAAAATATTGGTAAGGGTCACTTTTTCTATCATTAATCTTAGGTCCATAACTCTCTACGTAAGCTTCCTCGTCTGCGTTTGCAATATTTAGCCATGATGAATCTGCTTGACCAAGTTTTTTGGCCATCTTTTTCTTGAGTTTGAATAAATTTTTATCTATGGGCTCATCTGATTTGGAAAACTTTGCATCACCAGTTTGTACAACCCACCCCAAAAGTGTCGAATCGTGATAAGTACATTCAATCCAATATCCACCTGATGTATCGATTTTAGCTTTAAGTTTTCTCGAGTAGTTTTGACCTTCAGGCCAGACGTTATGATCTTCATTTTGTTCAACAATATGAATGCAATCTGGAAAGACTTCGGAAATTATAGCAACATGACCGGTCTCTTCAAATTCTCCGCCCTCATCCCAAATCAATAATGCCCCAGGCTCTGGATGGCGTTTGGATCCATTTTCAAATGAATTGAGTGGAAGCACTTCTTTACTTGATATGAGTCTTACACTTTTTAAATGAAAGATATCATAGGCCATAGGAATGTCGTTGAAGATAAAACCTTTATTGATATAGAGCCACCGTCTTGCAAACTCCACGCATTGCCATTTATAGCCCATAAAAATATCATCGACATAACTTCTAAAAGTATGTCGATCAGACAGTTCGTCTTCTTTAATAGTTGAATAGTCTGAGGAATAAATTGGAACTTCCCCTGGTGCCATACCTAAAAATGTTCCAAACTTCTCTGATTTAGTATCCATATAATCTCTCGCCGCTGTGGACTAGTTGTGAAGTCAAAATGAAATTCACTGGTTATAAATATAGTTGAACACAAAAAGTTAGTCTATAACAAAGACATTGGAATCACTTATCGACTTACTGTCTATGGCAATAACAGTCTGACCGGACTTACTAAATGAAAGTCCCTCAACCTTTTCAATTTCTTCTGGCAATTCTTTGATGTTTTTAATTATGAAATGCTCGTCATTGCCGGCAAATTGAGATATCTCTCCAATCAAGTTACTTTTATCACTTACAAAAAAAAGTTTACTTCCGTTAAAAGCTATCTCACTGATGTCTTTAACTCTTTTCTTTGTAGAGGGTTCAATACGCCATACTTTTTCAAGTTTATCCTCAATATCAAATAATATTAACTGGACAGGCTTCTTCTCTTTTACGACAAGGTACTTTTTATTTGGAAGGTACACTAATCCCTCACCTTTTGAATTCTCTTCTTTTTCCCACTCTTTATTGAAACTCTTATCAGACTGAGTTTTGAGCTTCAAAAATTTTTCAATTTTATTGTGGTTTGAGTTGAGTGTAATTAAAAGTGAAGTGCTCTCTTGAAGCAGACTAAGTCTTCCGTCTTTGTGGCAATATATGGACTCCCACTGACCACCATAGTTTTGGCCAGATATTTCTTTCAAATCAATTTTAGTTAATTTCTGATTGGATTGTCGTCTACTCCAATCAAACATGTAGATAAAATCTTCTCGATCACTAACTAGGTGAAGTACATCATCTTTAAAACAAATTCCGGAAATTTCCTTAATAGGTAGAGAGAATTTTTCGACTATTTTTACGCCATCATTACAACTGATTGCAAGAAAAGCGATTAGTAAAATATTGATCACAGTTTTGATTCCTACTTAAAGCCAATGACATCGACACTGATAATATCACAACTATTATTTAAGCGAAGCAATACTTCTGGTTTTTCAGGATGAGGACCACATGGGTAATAAAATGTTATCAAGTAAGCATAAGTGGCGGGCAGAACCTGAGGTGTCTCAAGCTCTATAATCTCGTCGATTCCACCGATGGCTTCACAGTAGACTTCACCAGGGTTTGGCACAAAAAGATCCATCGCCCTAGTCGCTATTACAGGAACTTTTTTTTCACAGTTTGAATAACTTGAAAAACTAATAAGTAAAAGTGATAGAGCGATGAATAATCTCATTTTATGCCTCTTTTAGTGATTTCATATCAATTACAAATCTATATTTAACGTCTGAATCTTTAACTCTTTCAAATGCCTTATTGATATCTTGAATTTTGATCATCTCTACTTCTGGATGAACATCATTTTCTGCGCAAAAGTCGAGCATCTCTTGAGTCTCTTTAATCCCACCAATTAGTGAGCCGGCAACACTTTTTCTTCTGAGAATAATATTTGCACCATTGAGAGGATCCAGATCTTCAATTGCCCCAACAAGACACATTGTTTTATCAATTTTAAGAAGTTTTACATATGGATTCATATCGTGACCCACTGGGATAGTATTGAGAATAAAGTCAAAACTCTCAGCAGCTTTTTTCATTGCATCTTCGTCTTTAGATATGAGAACTGAATCTGCCCCAAGCATTTTTGCATCCTCTGATTTACTCGGGCTCGTAGTGATCATTGTAACTTTCGCGCCCATGGCAGCGGCCAGTTTAACTCCCATATGTCCTAATCCACCAAGGCCAATAACTCCAACCTTGTCACCTTTTTTAACATTCCAGTGATTAAGTGGAGAGAAGGTTGTGATTCCAGCACAAAGAAGTGGTGCGACTTTTTTAAAGTCTAACTTCTCGGGTACTTTAAGTACGTAATTTTCATCAACAACTATTTTTTCAGAGTAACCACCAAAAGTGTGATTACCTTCAATCTTCTTATCTTTTGATCCATAAGTTTGAGTACCATCCGAACAAAATTGTTCTTGATCGTTTTCACAAGGATTACAAGTTCTACAAGAATCAACAAAACAGCCAACTCCTACTTTATCTCCTTCTTTATATTTTTTAACTCCACTACCAACTTTTGTAACTAGTCCAACTATCTCGTGACCAGGAACAGCTGGTCTTGGAGCGTCTCCCCAATCACCTTGCACATGGTGGATATCGCTGTGACATACTCCACAGTAGTGAATGTCAATTTCAACGTCGTTTTCACCAACGTCTCTTCTTTCAATTTCAATTTGTTTTAGATCTTCTTTTTCACCGTGACTGGCGTAAGCTTTAACTTTCATTTTAATCTCCTAGATTACAAACACAAGTGTATCTTAAGTATGCGAATAAGCTTTTAGAGAATTAAGGGAATATGTTTAGAAATCTACACAGAAGGTGTTTTAAGTCTTTTAATCAGATAAATAATCGCAAGTGGCAACAAACCGTGAGGGATTCTATATAGAGTCTCCATTACCCATTGATGCGATGTCATCTCGATAAGATCAAGATCAATATTTGTCAGCACTCGGGCAAAAGCTGTCGCTATTCCCCAGAATGACATAAGTGACAATGCAATTATATCAACTTTTGGAAAGAACAAGGCCAATGAACAAGTAAAGTCGAATATACCTGCAGCAAGAAGCATATTGACCGCTGTGGGCTCTGAAACAAAAAGAATACTAACAAGCATCTCAACAAAGTTACCAGGCACAGGATGAAAACCAACGGCAAATAAACCATGACCTGTGAAAGTTAAAGCAATCATGACCTTTGCGATCAAAATAAATTTCTCTTTTGAAACTTTATTACTGTAAGCCAAAATAAGTAAAACAGGTAAACTCATCTGGGTTGCGTGTTCGATAAACATACCGATATAAAAGGCTTTATCAACAAATGAGAGAAAGAACATGTAGACAAGAAATCCACATGCAATACATAAAAGCCATTTAATAATTTTTTGAGAACCAGTGTAAAAACATGTCAGTATGGCCATAAGGGAGTAGAAATATCCCAGAGCTCTTGTAAATGAATCTATAAGTCCATTCATTTGACTCGAAGTGACGTACTCATTCCAAGTCATAGAAGTTAATGTGGTGATAACTTGTTCGAAAAAGTCTTGATTCCAAAAGAGCACTCGGTAGGGGCCATCCCAAAATAAGTGTTGCCACGCTCGTCCTAAGAAAAGACAAATCGTGGCAATTTTTAAAATGAGAATATATTTATTATTTTTAGATGCGTGCATTTATTTAGTAATTGTCATTACCTTTCCATGAACTGTTTCCCACAGATCGATTCCGGCTGGCTCTAAGAACCTTTCATTTAAATCAACAGATCCAACCTCAGCAGCGTTATCAACTTTTACCGTTCTTAACTCAATTTTATCTTGATCAAAGAAAACCCACTTAAACTGATTAAACTTGCCACTCTCTCTTGTCCAAGGCTTGATATCATCTGCATCTCTTATAGGAGCACCCCAACAACCTTCTCCAACAAAAACCATACCGTTGACGTCATCTCTGATAAAACCTTCGAATGATCCCTCTTCAGTAGTTGGTCTAATTGGCCATGTACTTTTAACTGTGTGAGCGTCTGATTCAAAAATTAAATCGACACTATTATCGTAGAAAGTATCAACCCAGTCATTGTACTGAGAAGTTCCTTCTTTTTTACTCTTAACATGTGGACGCATAGGCTTGTGGTATTGAACAATTTTCCAAAAAGCGTCTGTGTTGTTGTCCATTTCATTTTGTAGCCACTCAAATTGAGTACCACCAGTTGAGACTTCAGAGTTAAGTGTATAAGCCTGAATGAGACCACCAGCAATTTTTAATGAATAATAATTTGATTTAGTTATGCCAAAAAGTTCAGATAATACAGTATTTCCATATTCGTGATTTCCTCTTGCCGGAACAATTGGAGTTACGCGACCATCAGCTGCTATTGTTAATTGCCAATCATCAAACCACTCAGACCACTGCTTAGTTGTCCCAAGTGAAGTCATATCACCACCAAAGAAAACAAAGTGAGGTTTAAGTTTAGCAACAAGTGAATTTGCAGCTTGCCTTGGAACCCTATTGTTTCTTGAATCTCCACCGGAGATAACAGAGATTCTCTCATCTCTAGAATCCGGAAGTGTTTCAACAAAGTATCTTTGTGTATGACCTAAGTTACTTACTATTAAAAAGTAGTATCTTGTATTGGGAGTTAGTTCCTCTAGTTTTACAAAAGCCGTTTTAAAACCAATGAAATCTGTATATTGATCAGGTGATTTAGAGAATTTATAAGAATCGATGTCAGAGCCGTGATCTTGAGTATCAAAATAAATTCTATCTTCATTTTGATCAGACTCATATCTATTCCAAGCAATAGTAACTGTCGTTGCTGGGTCATCAGTGAACATAACTCTCATTTTATCAGGAGCATTTTTTTCAGGTAACTTCTCACATGAGCCAGATACAAATAGAACTGCAATCAGTGAGAGAATTTTTAGTTTTGTGATCATCCGTGACACCTTTATACGTTAGAAACTTATATGGATATTTTACATAATTTCACTAGAAATACACATTTTTTGAAGATCGGCAGAAAAATAATGCATTTTGACACTGACATAAAAACTCAAGTATTATCTCAATATTCCGATAAACTACTATGAATATAGGGAAACTCTATCTATTTACCTATTTATGGACATCTACAGCTTTTGCTGCTGGATTGATTGAATTGGCCAATAGTCAGATATTCATTAACGAGCAGTTTATTCATCAAAGCGTGCAAGATGATATGAAAGATGGAAATCTCTCTCAAGATACGCTTAAATTAATCAAAAACAATAAAATACTTAGCGATGCAGTCGAATTAGCACAAGATCCTAAAAATCAATCATCACTATGCGCTGATATTGACAAAAGTACTGATCCTGATCCACCCAAAAAGAAAGTAACTAAGAAGAATCACGGCTGGGTAATAATAAGTTCTACCGAAGTTTCACAAGCAAGGAGAGAACCGCAATATCAAGAGCTCGTCCCATCACTTCCTCAAGAATCGTATAATGATTTTTATTCTCAGCTTAGAAGTGCTGAGTCAGCAACTGACCTACAAAATTTAGTCAAAGCACAAACCCAAGATATGAGTGAAGATGAATACTTCAGCTACTTGTCGGAGATGACCGAAAGACTACCCTATAATTCAGATAAAGCTGATTTTGATCAGAGTGAACAAGGTGTAGATGATTTCTTCTCGCAAATTACCGAAGACCGGGAAGCACTAGCCGGAACAAGTGATAAAACTGAATGGGGTGGAATTTGTGGTGACATCCACTTCGCCACAGTTCTAATGGGTGAAGCAGCGAGACCAGGAAAGTATGAATACTTCACAGCAAGTTATGTTATCGGTGATGGCCAACATGTCCACGCCTTTGCCGTTAGTAAAGAAGATCCCAACAAAGCATTCGTAGTGAACTACAATGAAGTAACTAAGGTTGATAACATAACAGGTGTAGATTCATTACTTCCAAGAAATAATTCAATCGGTGATTTTGCAAATGTAGGTGCAAACGTTCGAATATTTAAAAATACGTCTGACTCAACTTCAGGTAAAGCTGAACACGTGGCAACCTTACCATCGGCTTTGGGTCGATATATTGAACAAGCTCATACTCGTGATCACCAAAGAGCAAACCTTCCACAGTTAAACGCAGGTATTACGAACCAAATAGATTTTAGAAATGAGAGCACTATTACTAAAACTAAAGGCGATAAAACAAAGACAATTGAAATAGCTCAGGGTGTACGTCTGTTACAAGGAACACTTCAAAATGAAGACCAGTCCCCGACAGATGTTTTCTCCATTGCAGTCTACAAAGAAAGAACTAAAAATACTGACGGATTTGGAAATATTTTAAACTCTAAAAAATTAGGTAATGAAAGCAACCTATCACTTTCATCAAGCTTAGTCTCATCAAGTCAGAGTATAGATGAAAATAAGTATATGTTCATGAGACTTAATTATTATAAAGGTATTCATAAAAATTTGATATCAAGTGAAAAAGTTAAAATTCAAGCAAATGTCGGATCCAATTTAAATGTCGACGTCGTAACGAAAGATGGACAGACATCAGGTGATGCTAACATCCAAACAAATGTAGGAATTTCAGGTCGAGTTAAGACAAGTACCAATTCAAGTGTGACTTCTATGGTGAAAGCGACTGGTGCAATAGGACTTAAAGAAGAGCGCTCTGTATATCAATTATCATCTCTTCCAAACAATCTTAAAATGACAACAAATGTAATTGAAGCGAGAGCACGCTTTGATCAAAGAGTTGATAATGATACTTTTAGTGTTGGTGCGGGATTGGTATCGACTCAAGTTGGTGGTGTCTATAACGTATTTTCATCATACCAGATCTCAACTGTAAAAAGTGGAACTGATCACTTCATTAATATTGACTATTCTAAACCTACACAAGGCTTTAATAGAGATATCTCCGCTAATTTAATCCCAGTAAATGAGCAAACAAGCTTAATGTATGGAATTAAGACTGGTGCGATTGAGGCGGGTGGAACACTCACCTACGATATTCAAAATACTAATTTCTATGTTGGGGGAAAATTGAAAATCAATATTCTGCCTGGAAAGAAAAGATCTCCAGGTTCAAACTAGTCTGAGAAATTCACTAGATTTCCAAGAAAGTAATCAGCTAAGTCTGCATCTATTTCTCCGGAAGCTAGTCCTTTTTTAATAATATTTAATTGAGCTTCCCTAGCAGAAATATCATTTCCACTCACAAGTGGAACACCTAAACAGATAAAGTCAAAGTTCTCTTGCATGGCCTTAATACCTTCAAAAAAGAAAATCTCTAATTCCTCATCGATATCACCATTTTCAATCCCTGAACGAACAAGGCGTATCTGTTGATCAATTTTACTTTGACCTTTGTGTTTACAAAAAGGAGTTTTAGCGCTTTGTTGTGTAAATCGATTTTGTGAAAATGAAGACATACTTCCCATCAATACCATAGCAATTAATAACCTTTTCATGATCTTCTCCAATTGGTTCTATATTAATAAGATTATTTTGACATCTTTAGAGGAGTTATTCATTCTAAGGAGAACATTTATAGAGGCTGTCTATAGTTTAGACACTAAAGATAGATATAAATCGAGGTAGTCTAGAAGGGTTTATTGATGTCCGATAAAGTTAATTTTAGCACTATTGAAAGTTCCAGTGTTTCCCGCCTGGCCATCGATAACTTTGACCGTCCACGTACCGTTGAGGTTCTCACCATAAAAAGCGTGGCTTGTGAGTCTCATCTTTAAATTTTGATCATCATCGAGGATAAAACTATTATTAATATTTTGAAGAATACTTTTCGTACCTCCTGGCGAAGTTAATTCGACACCCACTTGCCCACTTTTTGTATGGGTTACATCTATTTCAAGTGTTAGAGATTCAAGCTTTAAATTACCGCTATAGTTTATAATTTTCGTCTTCTGCACTCCTGTTGCGCTGTTGTCTGGGATACTCTGTGGAGTTGTATCTGTAGCGAAAGCGGCATTGGTGAAGTTTGGATTCGTCTCAATTTGAGGAGTATTCATCGGAAGCCAATCGAGAGGATCAAGAGTTGGCTGATTAAAGTTTTGTGCTAAAGATACAGCCGCTGCAGCATTAACCATTCCAAATCCATAAAAATTATTAAACCAAACATTGGCGTTATTCTCAATCCAACCTTGTTCATATTCATGACCTGCTAGATTTAAGTCTGAACAACCAACAAATACATTAGATGGATGATTTTTCCCATATGAGTTATCATGAGTTGGATCAATTTTTGTACTGGTCATTGCAAGGATATGCTTCACTTCTCTGTAGTTGAGACTTGGGTTAGCTTCTAATACAAGTGCAATGACTCCACTAACCATAGGAGCTGACGCACTCGTTCCATTCATCACAGAGGTGTAATTACAGTTTATATTTTCATGATGTCCATATTCAAAATCATTAACTTGATAACTTCCAGCAACAGAGTAGCCTTTAAAACAAGTTGGTAGATCTGTAGTTAAAATAGCGGGATCAGTTTGACCGTAATCACCACCGGGGGCAGTAACCCAAAGATTACTTCCAACACTTGAGTACTGGGCTTTTTCACCACTGGCATCTACAGCACCTACAACAATCATGTAGGGAGATTCATTTTCAAAAGGTGCATTTGCATTATGAGGAGCACAAAGATTATTATCACTCAGTGCATATTCATTACCTGCTGCTTTGAGATAAAACTTTCTATTATTAATTGTTTGAAATTTAATATGATCGAGATAGTTTTCATCTGATTTTGTATCAAATAAAAGTGTATCTCCATATGAGTAATTAAATATATCAAAGTCACCACTTGCTTGGTCAATAAGGATTGATGCCGACTGACTCGACTTTAGAAATTGAAAAAATCCCAACTTACCAAAAGGAGCAATCCCAGTTCCCCCTTTATTATTCCATCCCCTTGCAGCTATAATTCCACCCACGGCGGTTCCATGAGCATTTGTTGGAGTTGGCTTTCCGATATAAGGTGAATTTAATGTGTAATCTCTATGAACTCCATTAAGTACGTTACCTACAAAGTCATCGTGATTGATTTCACCACCACTATCGCTGACCGCAATTCTAACACCGCTACCAGTTATCCCAGCTTTGTAAACATCTGCAAGATTTAAATCAACACCAGCTTCACCGTCACGAAGTGAATAAGTTTTTATAAACCCATCATTTTGAATATGCCACTGTTGGTAACGAAGTGGGTCTCCGTTCACGGCAATTGTTTTCAATGAGCTTTGAACTACTGTTGTTGGGTTAAAAAAGTCATATGCTTCTACTCTAAAAGTTACAGGTGCTTGATTGGATAAAGTATCAATCGTTATTTCACCCGTGTTTAAATCTACATTTAGCCAATCTGGCCCTGATACCTTTCTAAATCTAGGATTAGAAGGCAGCGCTTGACCTATAACTGACTGAACAGAAGGAATTAGGTGTTGTTGATATTCGTTGATAACGTAATCTGCTGAATAAATTATTGAAGCTGTAGGAGTATAAGAATCTGGATTCTTTTCAAAATCTGAAAGTTTACTTCCGGTCTCAGTTTGACTGATACAAGATGCAAATAGAGTAATGAATAATAGTGACAAAATCCTCAAAGCAAATCCTTTTCCTTTAACTATTTTACGTCATAAATGGAGTGAAACTTGAGGACAAATACAGCTAAAACAAAGCTAATAATTACGGTTACTTATACCGTAAAAAAGGGCTTGAAAAAGAAGAGTAATAGATAGGTATTTTAAAACGCCAATTATCTATGGAAACGAGAATACTCAAGAATCTCTAAACTCACTCTTTGCACGTTTGGATGACCTTTTAGACCTTCATAGGTTGAGATCGCAAGCGCGCTAGAGTCAATTTTATAATGAACAACCTTAATATCGTCATATACGTTAGAGATCGAAAAATTAGAATGCTCAATTGTATTATGATACTGAGAAAAGTCGAATAGCTTTACCGTAAGAATACCTGTCATAATACCCAGTGCTCCAGAATCTTTATTTTGAGTTACTGCCAGTGAGTCTCCAGGTTTAAGCTCACCTTTTACTATTAGATACCCTAATTTTGATTCAAACTTTGGAAATCTTTCTCTGTTATCTTTTGAGTCAATAACAGCAAAGTAATCTTCTAGTAAAATATGATCGCCAATGGATACTGCAGAATTCATTTTAATTTTCTTTAGCTTAGAACTCGAAGGAATTCGTCTATGAATAAGATTTTGTTCATTTTTAAATCTAGAAATAGGCACCGTTGGCAGTAGTTTCTTAACAACTTTCTTAGAAGTAGATTTCTTGACTTTTACAGGAATAGAGCTCACTGTTCGATCAATTTGTTCAGTTTTTACTTTTGTAATCGATTTTTTTGAACTCTCGTCACTCGGCTGAGTAGAAAACCAAATAACTCCAGTAAAGAATATGAATAAGAAAATGTACTTTTTATTTTTACTCATGACTTCTTATCGACAAAAAGGAGTGCCGACATGAGTCAAAAGGAATGTTATGACGGATTTTTTCAAAGATTATGTCTCAGTTGATGAACAACCAGAAAAACAAAGGATATTCTTTTAATGCGTCCACCCTATCTGTAAAAGGATGGGGTTAATTATTTTAGAATTTTAACTGTGTACCAAGATTTAAATAGTTTTTCTTTTTTAGGATCACTCGAAACTGGAAAATTTGTATCATGAACGACTGCAATTTTTTTCGAAGTTACCTTATTGCTAATCATTTCTTGAACAACATATGCTAAATCAAAACATCCGTAGTAACTTGTTGTTATAAATCCAGGACTCATTAGTGAGTCATCAAGTAAACATAACTGCCCAAGCTTAGCTCTTCTAATATATTTTTTTTCATCGTAAGAGAGTGCCTCATAATTTCTTCGTATATCAATTGCGTAGTTTAGATCTTTAGTTTTCACCTTAAAATCAAGAAATAAGTTTTTCTTCTTTACACTATTCTTATTATTCGCCTTTAGAGGAAACTCGATAAGTCTTCCATGTCCATTCAACATGATAATCATTTCAAAATCATTATCACCTAAGAAGAAAAGGTTATAATCATTTAAGTGTGGAGCAAGCTCTACATTCTTTAAAGTTACTTCAACTTGAGTCTCACTTGGTAGAGATTTTTGATTAAATAAATGAGTACCCTCCGCATATAGAGAGCTAGAAAGAATTGAAGAAATAATAATCATTAATAAAGATTTCATCTAAAGATTATAACAAGTATTTGAACTACAAGCGCATAGATTGAAATAATTACTGCGGGTGTCAAACTTATAGTCGATTTGTTATTTTGGTCACTTAGAGGTGCAGTAATGTAAAAGTCGTAAAATACAAAGCTAAATAGTGATCAGTTAGAGACCCATTTTCAAAATTTATAAAAGCACTGGTTTACTCTTTAATAATTAAAAAGAGATTGTTTTTTAGACTGATACTGACTCAGATTTTCTTTCATTTTAGAAAGTAAAATAGGAACACTTATAGCACTTCTACATGCTGCAATTGTACCAAATCTGACTGATGGCATTTTATTTTGAGCGCAAGTTAGTTCCATCTCCAAAAAACTCACGAGTATTTCTTGAATTGCGACAGCTTCTTTAAACTTTTTGTTTTTGGCCAAAAAGTCAGCATATCGATGATAAGGTTCAAATCCAAATGACTCCCAAACTGGAGTGCTTAAAGATCTTTTATAAATATTCTTTTTTGATTCGAAACTGTCAAAGATACCACTATCTAATTGCTTTAATACATTCCACTGCTTATCAATGTATTTTTCACCTGCGTTGACAATAGACTTTTTTGGCCATCTCATCTTTACAAGTTTTATGGAATTTACTCTTTTGTTTTGAATATAGATTTCTAAATGAATATAAGGAGTTACTGATTTAAAGCTTTTATTTGCACCTGTAGCAATTCCTATATTTTGACCATGATTTATTTGTTGATCAACTTTTAAGTCAGATTTAAGACCAATGAGGCGAATACTTATTCCTTTATCCTCACCCATGCCGTCAATGATAAGACCAGCTAAGTCAGTATCAGTGAGTTCATCTTTAATTTCTGCTCGTACGCGTCCAGATATAATAGATATTACTTTATCTCCAGGGGTAACTCCAATATCAAATCCGAGATGTTTTGGCCCGTGGTCTACAGCAGAGAAGCCTGTGGGAGATGAGATTTGAGACATACCTCCAAAAGTCAGTATAGGATAAATGAATAAAGAAAATATTTTTATTAAATTCATTACAGTCCTAAGCGAGATAGTGATGAATAACTGATTTATTCTTCTCAATAAATTTAAGTTTGAAGCTTTGATTTTTGGCTTTCTCGAAAATTTCTTTATTGCTTCTAATGTAGATTTTTATATCGATATTGGGATTTTTCTTTGAAAGCTCAGATAATTGATAGAACTTTGAAAGAAATTGAGAGTCTTGCTTGCTAGTGAGTTTAAAAGACTTATCTTTCTTGATCTTATTCCAGAGCGCCCAAGGATCGGTTCTATCAACTAAAATGCTATAAAGACAAAGATAGATAAATGAATCCGATTCAAATCCATCTCCGATCAGTACAAGTTCATTAGGAACACCAGTCATCAAAAGTACGTTTACCAGTTGATTTAGCTTATAGAATCCCTGGCTCTTCATATCTTTTGTTGTTAGTAATCCATCTCGAAGTGAGAAGATGGTTCTATAATCCTTAAGTAACAAGTTACCAGCATATATTTTATTTTGGTAAAACCAATCTCTCAAAGCTCCTTCATAAAAGTGAGGCGAAGCTGAGAGGATAAAAGGTTGAAAACCTTCGTCTGTATGTTGTTTTAGTAAATCTATACTTCCTTCTATATTTGGAAATTCAGTCAGAGGAGTCTTTAGTGAATAATAAACTTCTTTAGCAGAAGAGAATTTTGTATCAACAAGTGTTTTATCAAAGTCACAAACAATAATCTTTTTGGGCTCATTTATATGAAAAGGTAGGAATGACCCCAGAAGAAGTTGAATTCCCTCATAATATGAAAGCTCATAGATTTGGATCGCCTTGATGGATCTTCCACCAATAGTATTTGGGATTTTGATATCAAAGCTTCCATAGGAGTCAGATTCGTAGTCCTTGCTGAATATTTCATCATTCTCATCAGAGATACCTACCACTTTCATACGAAATTCAGAACTCTTCATAAAGCCAATACTTTGAATTGGGCTCGTAGCTTGTGGGTTCAGAGAATCCCTCTCAGGCCTTAAGGAGTCAGTAATCGTTGTCTTTATAGATATTTGTCCTATGGAGTCAATGGCCATAAAACTCATCACATATGGTCTTTTCATAACGCTATTGTATGATAAAATCGACGCTTGTGTCGAGATGGGCACGAGTTTAAAGGATATTTTTATGCTTGAGATGATTTTAATTATTCACGGAAGAGTTCAAGGTGTTGGCTATAGACATAGTATTATTACTCAAATTGAAAATGAGCAAAATATGGTAAGTGGCACAATTTGGAATAAACCCAATGGGAATGTTGAGATTATTGCTCAAGGAACTATCGAGCAGCTAAAGGATCTTCGACGTTACGCTAGAGAGGGCTCTAACAACTCAGAGGTCCGAGAAATTGAAGAGACTTTAGGTGAAGCTGGTGAAGAGAGATTTGATGGTTTTACAATTAAGTACTAGTAAAAAAGAACTTGAGGCGTGAACAGCAGGATCATTCCAATAGATAAATATAGACCCGTCTTATGAAACCTTTTAACCATGTCACTTGGAAGCTTACGAGAAATGGGAAGTGAGCTAAAATCAAACTTTATTATCTCGAGATAAACCCTAATGCTTGATAGAATCAAACAACTAATCAAGATCGTTCTATCATTTAAAAGTTCATCCATATAACTCTCTCCTTATTGAGCTATCTCATTTAGGGAAAATAAGTTAAAATACCTATCATGACAGATCAAAATAAAGAGCTGCCCCTTATAAAACTATTCGGTAACCCGGAGGAGAACTTTTACTCTTTAGGTAAAAAGGATGCAGAAGGGTACATTTTGATTCAAGACCAAATTACTAAACTATGCATGCGTAGTGAGTACACGGCAAAACTCATCAAAAAAGTGACTGAGATCTCTACAAATTATATCAAAAAAGGCTCTTTAAAACTCGAGCCTGAACTTAGAGCTTATGCTGAAGGATTAGAGAAACCCTACTCTGACGTGCTCTTTACCTTTCTTCTGCCTGAGATGGTGGCTTCATTTAATAAATGGATGCCACATCTTCTAAGTATTATTCCTGGTTGTTCATCACTATTTGTTTGGGATGGTAAAAATAAAAGTCCTATTCATGGAAGAATTTTAGATTATTCTTTAGCGGGACCGTTTGAAGAATACGAAAGGGCCGTTCACTACAACTTTAATCAAAGACTACAATCATTTTCATATTCAACAGTTGGTATGCCATTTCCTTCCCTGTCTACTATGAATGAAAAAGGTCTTACACTTGCTCTTCATTATAAACACGGAGACTACTTTGATATTACGGGACAATCAATTTTTTCTTTGATGTATCAACTCTCCTCATATTGTACAAATATTAGTGAAGTCAAAAAGTATCTAAAACAAAATCCTTCTATGTCTCACTGGGGAATAAATTGTAGTGACGCTAGCGGCGAGGTTGCAAGTTTTGACATTAGAGGATCAGAAGTCTATTCAGAAAAGTTTAGCCTTCAAGAAAATAAGTTTCTCTATTTTAATAACCGACCATTAATTACTTCTGTTGAAGACAAGAAACTTCAACCCTTTGGAAATAAAGATCAATGTTTGATGAGAAAAGATTTTGTCTTTAACAAAATGAAATCATTTGATTTTGATGCGAAAAACTTAAGTTTAGAAGTACTTAAGACACTTACCCAAGTTAAAAGTAAAAAGGGTAAAGATGCAAAAAATTGGAAACTTAGTTCATTGACTCCAAGTTCAATTCAGGCCATCGTTTTTAATCCAAAAGACTTTTCAAGTTTATATATTCCAGGTCCTAGTCCTAAGATATTTAAAAATGAATATCTTCAATTTGAAAATATTATAAAAAGTCCTACTCAGAAATTAATCACTGGAAAAAAATCAGAAGACACAAGTTACGTTCAAGGAATAGAACTCATTGCAAGTTCGCAAACTGCGATGGATTCAGGTCTTACAGAGAAAGCTTATCACTGTTTACAGATGGCCATCTTAAAGCTTGAAGGATATCCAGAGGCTTATATCGCAAGATTTTATTTCAATGTCTGGCAGTATATGTACGAAGACTCTACAAAAGACATGTCTTATATTTATGAAAACTTTGTCTCGCTCAAAGGAAAACTACCCTCTTATCTTGAAGACCACAGGATTTTGTTTCTTGCAAGACTTTCAAAAATTTTAGATTTTGGAGAAGATAAATCTCTAAGAGGTTTAATTAAAAACGAAAATCTACTTGAGATATACAATAAAGAGTTAAAAATGAAGTCTGTAGCGATTAAGTTTGTCAGAAAATTGATCGTGCCAAGAATTGAAATCATGGATATTGTTTATATCTACGCCTAGTATGCGTAGCTGAGTGAAGCTGAAAAGTTTACTCCATTGAAGCTTGGATTGTACTCATTAATATTCGTTGATTCAGGTAAGATAAAAAAGAGTTTTTTATATCCATATCCACTATCAACATGAAAACCAAAACTATTTTGAAACTTGATCTCCATCTCTAGTCCAGCTCTCAAGCCGCCTCCATATCCATTGACTGTAAAAAGATCATCATAAGAATACTGAGCAAATGGAATGACTTCAAGACCTGCATAACCTCTAAAGACGTAATTATCAAATTTAACTAGATCATAGGCATAGTCCGCGCTAAGACCCAGGAAATAGAATTCATTTTTTAAGGTAGACGTAGAACTGCTCTCCAAACTTACTCGCCAAGTTGTTCGAGATGACTCTTTGCTAAGATATCCTCTAAGACCAAATCCATTAAAATAAAATAGATCATCTGAATAAGTATCATTTGAGAAAGAGGCCTCTTGATCGATTCCAATAAACGAGGCGTAACCGGAATAAAAAACACCAACTCTCTTTTCATTTTTTAAAATATCCGAGTTTCTAACTCTTATGTTTGCCGACTGAAGATTTACAAGTTTATTACTAGTAGAAACACTGTCAACTTTGATGTAGGCAATTTTTTTCTTAATAACAAGTGGATAAAGTCGTCCACCACGTCTGGATTTACTTCCAACACGAATACGCTTTCCTTTCTTTATGAATCCAATTGGGGAGCTCATTTCTGTATCTGAATAGACCACGGCTTTATCCACAGTGACAGTGGCCCATTGAGCAGCTGACAAAGTACCTGACAATAATAATAGAATTAAGATTTTATTCAAATTAATTTTCCTCTGATATTAGTTTAACATCAGAGGGAAATATTTAAAGGTATTTTATTTGTTGAAATTTGGAAAGTTTGCATTCGATTCATCATTACTGTCCCATACAAATTTTTCCCACGGATTAAGTCCCCAGGATCCTCCACCTTGAAGACAAATTTCGGCAGTAGCTCCACCTGATCCACCAGTACATGTACCACAATTGATTCTATCTGTAATATTAACATCGCCACCTACGCATCGTGGTACGTTATCTTGACAGTCTTTTTTATTTTCATAGAAAGTATTATTTGTACAGACTCCAGCAGATGGAACCTTATCTAGTGTTCTACAATCATTAACAGGAAATAGCCCTTTGTCATCGTAAAAATCATCCCAGTCCAAAGCATCATTCCACTCTTGATCACCGTCATGTGTACCACTGTTATCCATATAACGATCTAATACAGTAGGTATATCAACGTCTGATACTTTATTTAAAAAACTAAACGTTTTTAAAAATGCTCTATCCCACTCTCTAATATGTACCCTAATTTGTGCTTTAACATCCCGAGACTGATCTAGACAATTAATCGCATAGTAAGGTTTTGTTGCATATCTTGGTCTACTTCCAGAGGACGCAACTGACATAAATGGATGATCACCATAGACAAGATAATCATCTGAGCCATTTTTATCTGAGTCAACCGACACAGCAGAGTATCTATCAAAAGTTGATAGTTCTTCTATTTCGTGTCCTTGGAATGGTACAGTGTTTGTTGCATAAGGATTTACCCCAGCCTTCGAAGAATCATTTACACATGTTCTTGAGTAACTTGCAGCATATCTGTTTGAGGGTCTACTTAAATCAAAAGGTGCTTTAACTTCTACTTCTTGTGAAAATGCAGAGACAGAATCATTATTCCATATTACTCCTGTAAACTCTTCACCGAATTCGGTGCCTGGACCTTCAAAACAAGAGTTGGGGTTACCACCACAACTATCAACAATTTTTTCTTTTTTAACAATTCTTGCCAAGTTATCTGTCAAACGACAATCAAGAGCCTTCCAACTTCCAGCTGCTGCACAATATGCTTCTGAACGACCACCGACGCTGCAAACAGCATCAACCCAGTTGCCTGGAGTATCAGCTTCACAAGTACCTTCAGTTTCAAACGTAGCATCAATACAATAGGCTTCATTCCAAGTACCAGCTGTTGTACAATCATTTTCAGAGTTTCTTCCACCCGGACCGCCATCTCTAAGATTTACTTCTCCGCCATCACACCAGCTATTGGAATAACTTGTAACTTCTAATGGCGTTGTGGTTATAGTTCCATCGTCACAATTTGGTCCTCCACCTGGAGTGTAATCAAACTGACAAGATTGTGGCTCAACAATGGGAACATCTACGATCCTAGAAGGTTCTGGAAGATATGAAATATAACGAGTTGCCCCACTATATTCTTTAAAATTTTTATCTTTTAAATTATCACAAAAATCAGTGTTCATTTCACCACAGACAGAGTCACATAAAACTGTGTATTGAGTCTTGGTAGATTGACCTGGTTGAAATTGAGCAAATCGAAGTGGAGTATAAGTTACGTATTCACAAAGACCAGCACCAGCATCAAACTTTAAACCCGCTCCGTTTCTGTGTAAATCTAGTTCCTCAACATCGAGAACACAATCAACTGCAAGGTCAGAATTTTTAAAATAATTTTCTGCTTTTGAATCTTTATTAAGCTTTGAAACTTCACAAGGCTTAGTAGTATCACCCTGTTTATGCAAGAAATGAGAAAAACCATCACCGTTCGTTGAGGTCACTCTAAAATAATCAGCTTTTAAAGTAACACTTGAACCAGAACTTGCCTCGTCGGCAGCCGCTTCCTTAAGCTTCTCTGAAATCTCTTCAGTACATGAACTGAAACAGATTACGAGTAGTGATAAAAGTAGTAAGTGTAAATTTTTTCTACGCATAATTTCCAACCTTAAATTAAATCCCAATTACTTATCGTCATTTGATTAAAAGATTTTAGTTTATTTTAATACTTAACAAGATTTGTTGGGATTATATGCAAAGAATAGATCTAAGTATTCAAAATTGCGTAAAATAAGGAGTTTGGATGATTAATTAGATAGTATGACTGCCAATAATTGAAGGTGCTTTGGGCCTATAAGTTATAGACCCAAAGATATTTAGATATGGATTTAGCTTTCCATGTAATCTTTCATTTCGTAATTTTTTGCCATATATGCAAAGAAGAATCCAAATCCGGTCATCAGTGCAGCAAAGAATAAGAAAAATCCTGGGCCATCAAAAACGTTTACCGCAGAAATATAAGCCGTAATCATGTTTCCAAAAAATACAGTCAAAAGGAACATACTCATAATTGTAGACTTCATACTTCTAGGTGCTTGTGTATAGGCGAACTCTAAACCGGTAATTGAAACCATAACTTCTGCCATCGTTATAATTAAAAATGGAATCACCTGCCAAAGAACAGAGATTTTTTGTCCATCATCTAAGAATGATTGATAAACTGCAACGAAAACAAAACTTGAAGCTGCAACAAACATCCCCCAACCCATTTTTCTAAGTGGAGTCATTTCATAGCCAAATACTTTTTGAATACCTGGGTAAATAACGAATGAGAAAAGTGGAATTAAGAACATAACCATAATTGGGTTAAGAGCTGGAATTTGAGAAGGAAGTAATGTTCCTTGCCAACCAAGAACATTAACATCCAGGTTCATCTCTTTTGCCTGAAGAACCCAACTCGACCCATGTTGATCAAATAGCGCCCAAAATACTGAGATACCTGCAAAGATTTTTATAACACCCATTGCGGCTTTCACATCGTTAACTGCTTCAACTGGATGATCCTTTATAGCACCACCTAGCAGTCCTTTGTCTCCTCTATCTGAGAAGTTTTTAAATGCACTAATTAAAACAGCAAGTGTTCCGTGAGCATTTTTTCCAGCTGGTGGAATATGAACAAAGTCATTTCTTCCGAGCCAAAAGATAAAAGTTGCTATTGCCATAAGTACTCCTGGTACACCGAAAGCTAATGCTGGTCCGTAGTGTTCAAGAGTCCAAGGAGTAATTAGAGTTGAAAAGAATGATCCAAAGTTGATCATAAAATAAAACAGATCAAATACCTTACGTAAAAGATGTTTCTGATCTGGCTTAAACTGATCACCAACGTGTGCTGATACACATGGCTTAATACCACCAGAACCAACAGCGATGAACATTAAACCAATATAGAAACCGTTATAACTGTGTTCAAAAACTGCGAGCAGTAAATGTCCGATACAGTAAACAATTGAAAGAAAAAGAATCGTTTTATATTTCCCAAGGAATCTGTCAGAGAGATATCCTCCAACAACAGGAAACAAGTAACATAAACCAGCAAATAAATGATAATCCGCAATTGCATCATTATCTTTAATCATTAAGTATTGAGTTAAAAAGATAACAAGAATTGATCTCATCCCATAATAACTATATCTTTCAGCGGCTTCGTTCCATACAATATATTTTATTCCGCTTGGATATTTATTGTTAACAGGTCCTGTTTCCATTTATTTACTCTCCAGTATAATTATAAATTTTTATGAATCTTCATCGTTTGAGAAATTGAATGGCTTAGGTTTCTTGCCGCCACCGAGTTTATGAACTTTTACTTTTCTTTTCTCAACTCCGGCCTCTCGTCTTTCAGCTAAGATTGTATCAGCCTCTTCGCGAGTTCGTCTGATAGCTTTTGTTTTTGTAATTTTGGGCTCGTCTTTATGTGCAGAGATATCAACTGTTACCGCACCTTTAACAAATGTCTGGCAAGAAAGTCGCTCTTTAGTGATGTGAAAAACATTTCCAATAAGTTGCTTTTCTTCAAAGCTTGGCTCATTAAGGTTTTCACCACCTGAGGTGATAACAACCTTGCACTGACCACAACTAGCGAACCCAGCACATGTAGATTTCACGGGAATTCCCGCCTCTTTTAGCTGTTCAAAAACGGAGTCTTTTTCATTCATTTCAACGACAGAGCCGCTTGGCCAAAGTGTTACTTTATGCATTTGATTTTGTCCTTTAGACTACTCTTTTAAGCTGCTTCTCGATTCCTTCCAGAATCTTACCTTTTAGTGGTTTTAATAACAAAGAGAGCTTTATCTCAGCCCGGGCTCTATCGTCAAGAAGGTCGATATTTAATTCAAAACCCTTTCCTTTGGCTTTTATCTTCTTTTGAGCTTCCATGTAATCAACATCAGCTTTAACTTTGAACTTCTCGATAAGTTCAGGAGTAATATGGCTTTTAACTGCTATCCAAGCTTCATCTGCATTAGCACATTTCTCGTATTTAACTTCTTTGCTCATAACTTCTCCTTACCTATAAATATTAATTGTTTATGCTTTTCCTGTTGAACCAAAACCACCGTCACCACGCTCTGTATCGCTGAGCATGTCTACAACTTCAAATTTGGCTTGTGTAATTGGCATCAATACCATTTGAGCAATTCGATCTCCGTGATGAATTATCTCTACTTGATCGCCCATATTACCCAGAATAATTTTTACTTCCCCTCTATAGTCAGCATCTATAGTTCCTGGTGAATTAACAACAAGAAGACCTGTTTTTAAAGAAAGACCGGATCTTGGTCTAATTTGAACTTCAAAACCTGGTTCGATCTCAAAAGAGAGTCCAGTGGGTATTAAAACTCTTTGACCTGGATGGATAATGAAAGGTTCAGAGTCAACTAAGCATGCTCTTAGATCTGCTCCTGCAGCTTGAGCGGTCTCATACTTTGGAAGCATAAGTTCTTTATCAAAGTTCTCTAATAATTTAATTTTTAATATACTCATATCTTCCTCTTATCTTAAGGGCCTACAACTAGTTCGCTATGACCATTTTTTAAAATTCTTTTTAAAAGTTTATTGATTGATTTTGCATCGACAAGGTTGAGTTTTTCAACCATCTTGTCAACTGAGTAGTTGTGAGTTCCATACAACTCTTCAAGAGCTATATATTCACATCGGCCGATAGGTTCATCAAATGAGATTTCCCATCCTTCTTTAATGCGATTGATAATTCCAAGAATTTCTGATTCATCAAAAAAGTTCTCAGTGTAGTATTCTAAAACTGTATTTATAGACAGCTTAAGCTGTTTGATATTTGATTTACTGGTATTAAAAACCATTACATAACTTCCAGTTTTAACGTAGCTATTAATTGAAGAGCCAAGCGAGTATATTAAGCCAAGCTTTTCTCGTAAAAGTTCAAAAAACTTTGATGATAGTCCACCAAAAAGTAATTCATCTAAAACGAGTAAATCATAATAATGTTTTGATTCTAAACTAACGCCATCAAATGAGAGCATTAAGATTGAATTTTCCATCGATCTTTTTAATTTAGATTTGAAATGAGTGAGTGCCCCATAACGGTTACTTTGACCAAGTCTATAGTGCTTTGTTTTCCTAGAGCTTTTAAAAGTTTTAGCACAAATTTCTTCGAGTGAATCAAAGTTATTACCAGACACTATAGACAAGACCATTCTATTGGCCGAAAAGAATCTATTATAAAAAGACAAAACATCGCCTTTTTTGAACTGCTTAACATTCCTTATCGAACCACCAACTGAATGCCCTATATTGGAATCAAAATTTTTAGCATACATGTATTCGATAGCTTCTGTTTCGTGATCGTCTTTGTCTTCTCGAAGTTCTTGGACGATGACTTTCTTCTCAAGAGATAACTCTTTCAAGTTAAAACTTGGATTTAAAAACAGAATAAGAAACTTTTCTAAAAAAAGATGAAGTTTAGAAGAGATACAACTGAGTTCAAAACAAATAAATTCTTTAGAGGTATAGGCGTTAATGTCTGCACCTAAAAATTCTAATTCACGAACAATATTGGAGCTGGCACTTTCTTTAAAAAGCATATGTTCAAGAACATGCGCAATGCCATATTCTTCTTCTTTTTCAAAAATTGATCCCGCTAAAAAATACAAATTAACAACAGCGACCTTTCTTCCTTTCATTTTATGAAATAAAGAAACTGCGCCATTACTAAAAAGAGACCTACGAATAGGTCCCTTCTCAAAATTAGTAATATTACTAGTTGATTCTAAATAAATCATTTAATGCTAATTATGCTTTCTTACTTTTAAGAGGAGCACAGGCTTTAGCAGAAAGCTTAACTTTTCCAAATCTATCAACTTCTAAAACTTTTACTTTAATAGTATCACCTTCAGAAACGTAGTCATTTGGATCTTTCACTCTCTCGTCTGACATTTCACTTACGTGAACAAGACCAGATACACCTTTAGCAATATCTACGAATGCACCGTATTCTTTGATTGTTACAACTTTTGCATCGTACTCAGTTCCAATTTTTGGACCATTGATTTGCATATCGATAGACATAACACAATCAGCAAGTTTCTCAGCATCAACACCAAGAACTTTAACTGTACCGTCTTCATCGATTTCGATGTTAACACCAAAGTCTTCTTGAAGTGCTTTAATATTTTTACCACCTGGACCGATAAGAGCACCAATTTTGTCTGTTGCAATTTGAACAGTCTTAATTGTTGGGACACCATTTTTGTAACTCGGCTTAGGAGCAGAAATTGTTTTGGCCATCTCACCAAGGATATGAAGTCTTGCTTCTTTTGCCTGACTCATAGCTTTTGTGAAAATTTCTTCTGTAATTCCTGTGATTTTAATGTCCATTTGGATTGCAGTGATACCTTCTGTTGTACCTGCCACTTTAAAGTCCATATCTCCTAGGTGATCTTCATCTCCTAAAATATCTGTAAGGATTGTAAACTTTTCTCCTTCTTTAATAAGTCCCATTGCAATACCTGCAACCGGCTTAATCATTGGAACACCAGCATCCATAAGAGCCATTGAACCAGAACAAACTGAACCCATTGAAGATGAACCATTTGATTCAGTAACTTCACAAGTTAATCTAATAGTGTATGGGAAATCTTTTGGAAGCATTTTCTTAAGCGCTCTTTCTGCAAGATTACCGTGGCCAACTTCACGACGACCTACACCTCTATATCCTCTTGCTTCTCCTACAGAGTAAGGAGCGAAAGTATAATGAAGATAGAACTTTTGGAAACTTACACCGTGGATTGAATCGGCCATTTGCTCGCCCTCTTTTCCACCTAGTGTTGCCGTTGCAAGAACCTGAGTTTCCCCTCTAGTAAATAGAGATGAACCATGTGGTCTTTTTAATACAGCAACTTCTGTTTCGATTTCACGAACTTCAGTTAAAGCACGACCAGCAATTCTTTTACTGTTTTCAAGAATATCTTTTCTCATCATTGTATAAAGAAGATCATCAACACCTTGATAAGCTGATTTACCTGCAGAGTCTGAAGCTGTTAATCCAAAAGATTCTGGGTCAGCTTTTATATCTGCTGCAACTTCACTTGTAAGTTTTGAAATTGCTTTAGATCTAACTTGCTTATTATCAAATGCTAATGTTGCACGAGCACGGTCAGAGTAATCAGCCATTTTAGCTGTAAGAGTTGCATTTGCATCAGCAGATACGAACTCTCTTTTCTCTTTCCCACATTCAGCAACCATAGTGTCAATAACTTCACAAAATTGTTTGATCTCTTTTTGACCAAACATTAATGCATCCATCATTTCCTCTTCAGAAACTTCGTTAGCTTCACCTTCAACCATTAAAATAGCATCTTTACTTGCAGCAAGAACTAATTCAATTGTTGAGTTTTCCCATTGATCAATATTTGGGTTAAGAACTAATGATCCATCTACTTTACCAACTTTACAAAATCCAATTGGACCAGCAAAAGGAATATCTGAAATCGCAAGGGCTGCAGCAGTTGCAAGACCTGCAAGTACTTCAGGATCTGTTTCACCATCAAAAGATAGAACTTGTGCCATAACAATTGTTTCGGCCATATATCCCGATGGGAAAAGTGGTCTAAGTGGACGGTCTGTCATTCTCATTAAAAGAATTTCTGCATTTGAAGGTCTCCCCTCTCTTTTCATAAATCCACCTAAGAATTTACCCGCTGCAGAGAATTTCTCTTTGTAATCAACCATTAGTGGAAAAAAGTCCTGACCATCTTTAACTTCATGAGCAGATACAACTGTTACTAATACTTGAGTTTCTCCAGAAGTTGCAAGTACTGCACCATCTGCTTGTTTGGCCAAACGACCAGTTTCTAGTGTTACGTCTTTAGAACCGTACTTGAACGTAAATTCTTTTTTGTTGTTAATCATTTGTTTCTCCTTGAAATATTCCCAGAAGATCGAAGTGTTTAATAAAGATATATAATCAACTAAAAGTTAGCTCATTATATATCCTCATAAACAGCGACACCTACTGGGATGATTAAATAATAATTGGAGTCATTGTATTGAATTTATTGCGCTTTAGGAACTAAAATCTGATATTTACAGACATTATGCGCCGAGCACAAAAGCTATATTTTACAACGTAAGTTTATTCCTTATCATTAAAGCTAAACAAACTTTGGAGTTAAAATGAAATATCTAATATTATTTGTCATGGCCATAAGTGTTCAAGCATCAACTGATACTAAGTCCCCATGTCAAAAGGATGATAGAACTGTAACTGATGATTCTCGTATTGGTAGAAACATAAGAGTGGGAGTTGATACTAGAGGGTGTACAGCGTTCTTAATTGGAAAAAGTTGCATGGTTACAGCTGCTCACTGTGTCGAAAAAACTCATACCGTGCAATTTAACGTTCCAATGTCGGATGCAAATGGAGATATTCAACATCCAGCAGTAACGGATCAGTATCAAGTAGACTTAACCAGTATAGCTCAAGGCAATAAGCTTTATTCAAATGATTTTGCAGTTTTCAAAACTTATAAAAATCCTATCACTGGGAAATTTGCTGGAGAGGTTCAAGGTAAGTTTGATCTAAACTACAGTGCTTTTAAAAACGGCGATCTCGTAAGTATTCGTGGCTATGGATATAATCACGCAAGAGTTCCAGAAGAATTTAACGTTCAGAAATCTGATACCGGTCCTATTAAAAGAATTCGAGGTAAAGTGATCTACTACAATGCCTTCACATCAAATGGAAATTCGGGCTCACCCATTATTCATGAAATAACTGGATCTGTTATAGGTGTTCATACTAATGGTGGTGGTTGCTATTCTGGTGGACGAGGAAATCATGGCTACCTTTTAAAAAATAATAATGACTTTAAAAACGCAGTATCAAATTGTTTAAAAAACGATAATTAATAAACAATTAAAAGTATAAAAATGAAATTAATACTACTATCAACGCTTACACTTATTTCAATGACCGTTCAATCGGCCAATCATGGCCAAACTTGTCTCAGTCATGGTGATTGTCAGGCAGTTACACCAACAACTCCGTCATCTCAGTGTTTCATTAAAACTACTGGTACGGATAACCAAGGTTTAAGAGACATGTGCACTTAGATGTTATTCAGCAGAACAAGGATCATTCTGCGTAAAAGCTGCATGTAAAGTTGTTGGTATTTGTGAGAGAGAAAATTTTTCAATGCCTACGTTTGATCAAGCTGATCCTAATAGATGTCAAGGTGCTGTGGACCCAATTTATTAATATCAAAGCCTGCGATAAGCAGGCTTTAGCATATACTTTGTACTTTAATTTATAAAAATGAAGAACAGATTTTAATCTAACGAAAGCATCTACACCGAAAATCCCTTAAGAATAAAATAATAATATTATTAAATTTTGAAATGATCTCCATTGCTAATAATCATCTTGTTAGATGTTTTTTATGACCTTGCAATTATTAACATTTATTGAATGAACATCAAATACATCAATATAGCGCGGTCTCGGAGAAACTATAGTCCCTTCATTTGTTAACTTCCTTCTTAGTTTTCCAAAAGAAGTCTCAACTCTCATGACGGTTTTTTGATCATCCGAGAGTTTAAATTTACCGATAAAAACCATCGTTCGACTGTCTAAACCAGAGTAATAAACACCTTCGTTTCTTTTCACGATAACTGAGTTATCATCAGAATTATAATAGGCTGACGATTGTCCATAGTTACTTTCTTCAAAATTTAAAATTATTCGATTCAAAAGAGTTCTAACAAGTTTTGTCGCTGAGTCGTGATCGCAACTAATTTTTGAATCATCTAAAACTAGGTTTAAACTATCCACTGTGAGTTTAGGCTCAAGAATTGGCTGCAAACTAGAATCTTGGGCAAAACTAGAAAAACTTAAAGTTATAGCAAATACTGAAAATAATATCTTCATAATGGGCTCCTTGAACGCAGTGTTCATCAGGTCGATTTTTCTTTGAGACACCCTCTCCTTTTTAGGGACAGTATGCATCTACTTTGTAAATATTACACAGCGCATTAAGGAGTAAACCATAAAAAGGCCCCGAATTTGGAGCCTTCTTACATATTAATTTTTATTTTTAATTACTTTCTTAATCCAAGAGCTTTAATTGTTTCTTGGTATTTAGCTTCATCTTTACCTTGAATATATCTAAGTAGTCTTCTACGACGACCAATAAGTTTCATTAGTCCTCTTTTAGAATGGTGATCAGCTTTGTGATCTCCAAAGTGAGCTGTTAAGTTTTTAATTCTTTCAGTCATGATAGCGATTTGAACTTCTGGTACACCAGTGTTCTTATCCGATCCACCAAACTGGGCTGTTAATTCAACTGTTTTTTCTTTAGTAATCATATATTCTCCATAAGATTCAAACCAAGAATTAAAATTATTTTCAAAACCTAGAATGAATTAAGTGCCTGTTTTACTTCAAAAAGTCAGACATGTAAACCTTTAACTTATTAAGGAGTCTTTCTTCGATTTGGCGGATTCTCTCTCTAGATACTCCGTAATCATCTGCTATAGATTGAAGACTTGGAGGAACCTCGCTTAAAAGCCTCTTTTTAAAAATATCTCTATCTCTTTCTTTTAGGTCAGCAAGAAAATCTTTTAAATTATCTTGTAAGATATCAAGACTCTCTAGATGACTCAATGCATCGTCAACATCCATTTCAGGACTAGCGAGAAGGTCACTAATACTTCCCTCTCCTTCAACTCCAACTCCATAATCGATGCTAACCTCAGAACCGGAAGATCCAAGTCTTTGATCCATTTGAATCACTGACTTCTCGCTGACTCCGAGATTCTCAGAAATGAGTTTTGGCGTGGGCTCTATGCCCTGCGCAGCTAACCTATCCTTCTCTTTCATAAGGTTATAAAATAACTTTTTTTGGTCGGCTGTTGTTCCAATTTTTATTAATCTGAAGTTATCTAATATAAATTTTAGAACATAAGATTTAATCCACCAACTCGCATAGTAGGAAAGCTTAGCGCCTTTATCTGGATTGTATTTGGAGACGGCCTTCATAAGACCAATATTACCTTCTTGGATTAAGTCCATAACGTTTTGATAAGCACTCTTATATTCAAGTGAAATTTTTACTACTAGTCTTAGGTTGGCCAAAACAAGTTTTTTGGCCACCTCTATATCACCGGTTTCCATAAGTTTACTAATAAGTGCTTCTTCTTCTAGAGGCGACAAGAGATTGTGGTGAGAAATGTCTTTGATATACTGTTTCAGAGTATCGGTATATTCACCACCACTTTTACTAATTAGCTCTCGACCAACGGACTTAGTTGGAAGTAAATTTTCAATAATATTTATTTGTTCATCTTTAGATTCTGCCCTGAAGGCTTCAATAATGTCTTGATTTGGAATATTCTCTTCACCAGCGAGTTCTTCTTCTTTTGAGAGAACTTCAACTTTTGGGCTTTCTGGTTTTTTTGTCATGACCATATATTGGCGTCATAACGATAAATGTCAAGGCAGTCATGGTTAAAAAATGGTGAGATAGCGCTAAGGCTTGGCTGAAACAGAACTAACCGATCGATATTTAGCCTTAAATTTTTCATTAAGGTATTTTAAAGCAAAAAGTCCATAACGAAATCTTACGGGAATAGAAACCGCTTTATTGGTATAGTTTTTATATTTTGAACCTTTGTATTCGACAATTTGAGATTGTATTTCTCTAGCAATAATTCCAGCAAGTCTTTCATTCCAAAGGGGAATCAGAAAATATTTTTTCTTTTTATCAAGCTCTGACTTTATGTAAGCTTCAACTTTTTGTTCAAGATCTTTTAAGCCTCGATAGTCAGACAGATTATTTTTTGCAATATATTCTTTTCTCATCCATCTTAAATAGTTTTCAGGAAGATTGAGATGAAAAACTGAAGTTACTTTATCATCATCTTCTAGAACTCTATCCATTTCTCCAAGTGTAAAGTCAAAAATTATACTTAACTCTCCTTTGAGATTTGAAGATGTATTAACCAATGTTTTTAAGTCAACATTAAGAGACTCTTCAAATAGAAGATCTGTCACAAGGTTTGAAGTTTTCTCTTTTGCCCACTTATTCCATCTGCTATCGATACTAGATTTTATAACTTTGTTTACTTCAGCGTAATTATCAAGTCCTACTAATATATCCGATTGTTTTGTTAATAGGCTTAAGAAGTTCATAGCCTCTAAATGGGGAGAATCAATAGTCGTCTCCTTGATCCATTTCTTAATGGTACTACCTTGACCTTTCACATCGTAGTCTAGCTTGGAGAAGTGACCACAATAAAGAGCAGAGAAATCAGTACCAAGATCTGTAGCCCCTACCATTCGAGGAAAATTTTGTTTAAACGTTGCCGTATTTGTTTTTCGACAGATTAAATGCTCACAGGTCACTTTTACTGTTTTTTTGTTTTCTTTATATTCAACAACAGTAGTCTCTTCGTTGTAGCTAATTTTTCTATCTAATAAGTTATTATAAATAACACTCATGACAAATGGGTTCTGCAAGTACGGAGTCATCAACCTATAATTATCAGTATCCCCATTCCACGAGCAAAAAGATCTAAACGCTCTAACGGTAAGTTCTAGTTCATTCTTTTTCGCCCTGACAGAGTTGGTAATTAATTTTACATCTTCCGAGTAATAAGGAGAATCAATAAGACCTGGCAATTGGAACTGTCCCTTTGTATGATTGTCATAGAGATTTTTAAAGTTATCTTTTAAAAGCTTTATGGAATAAAGAGATAAGTTCTTAGAACAAGTAATACTAATAAGATTTGTAGAAAGTTTTGTAAATTCGTCTTCTGTGAAATCAAGAAGTTTAACATACTCGACTATCGCTTTCATTGTTTGATCTATACCGATGTATTGCAATGTTGAAGCAATAGTTCTTTTAGCTTGTTTCTCTTTCCAAGGAGTTGAGTATCTAAATGAGCTTATAAATGAGCATGAGTTTTTAAGATTTTTACCCTGCTGGAACAAACCTAAATACTCTTTGAAGCTTGCAGTTTTTTGACTACTTAATAGCAAAGGATTGGCAACAGCATCGTTTGAAAATACTCCCATTAAAGGATCGTTTTGACTTATCTCAGTCACATCACCATACAATAGACCCTCGAGAGGAACTAGAGCGATGGTTGAACTCGCGAAAATCAATGTCAATAACCCTACTAAAGTAGTCATCTAAATCCTTGTTTATATGTAAACTTATCGGATTAAATGACGATAGGTTAAGTAATGAAAATATTTTTATTTAGTCTTCTCAATTTAGTAATGTTTTCCGCTTTAGCCGGAGATATAAATCCAAATGATTTCTTTCTAGAGCAAAGAGGTACATTCAACTACCCTATGTTTGAGAGTGATGTGAACGGATTAGAGTTTTATAGAAAACTCAATAATAGTAAGAAGATTAATACAAGCCTTGGAACTATTAAGTTCTACATGATTAATGGTAATCTTGAGAAAGCTAAACTCATGCTCATAGCAGATAAGTCTCAAGACAAATATGCACAGATCATCAAATTTCGATACTTGGGGATGATATACTTTATTCAAGGCGAATATGAGAAGTCACTTGAGTTTCTCACAAAAAAAGAAATGCTTAACTTATCTTATACAAAAAACTTATGTCTACTGAGAACAATGAACTACCTTGTTCTAGATAAAAGTGTTGATGCAGCAAAAGAGTGGAGTAAATGTGTAGATGCAACGCTTACTCAGTCAGATACCGAGCATGTATGGATGTCTACCCTAGTGAATCTAAAACTTACAAAAAGCTCTGAAGCAACAACGATTCCATTTAAATCTATTAATATAGAGAATGAGACTGGAAGATATTTAAAACTCTTTTTGAAACTGTCATTATACTTAGGCCAACAGAAAAAAATATTAGATAGATTAAAGTTTATCAATCCTGATATCTATTCAGACCCAGAAATCAGAGAACTCGTCGGAATGCTATACTATAGAGAAGGTAAAATCGTTAAGGCCTATCAATTTATTGAAGACTTAGAATCGCCAAACTCTCAGAATATCAAAGGCAATATTTATTTGTCACAAAAGAAATATGAACTTGCATACGCACAGTTTAAGCTTGCATTAAAGAAGAAGATAAACTCACAAAACAGTATTGAAAGAATGATTCCTCTTGCATGGACACTTAAGCAGTGGAACGATGGAATTGAATACATCTCTAAGTTGGAAAATAAAGCAGAAGATAAATATAAAAAGCTCACAGTCCTTGCAGCATTTAAAGCTGGAGCAAAAAAATATCAAGAGTCAGCAAATGATCTGGAGAGAATTGTTATAGGCAGTAGAAACTCTCAAAGCCCTGAAGTAAATCAATTATATGCATTCAACTCAATGATGATCAAAGACCTTGAGAAAGCACAGATATATTCTGATCTTAGTTGTAAAAACGAAGATGGAATAAACTGTTGGCTACAATTTCACCTTGAAATTTGGGAAAACTTTACTCTTACGGCCAAAAGAGAAGACAAAATCATACCAGACAAAAATAATTTAACTGAACGCTTAATTGCGAGTATCTCAGATGAGACAATTGATGAAGAAGTATTTATCAATCAAAAAGACATAGAAGAGCTCGACAACGAGCTTATACAGCTCCAGAATGAAAAGTAACAACTCATTTTTTGATAATACATTTATCAATATCAATGGGGAGATAGTCTCTCCCCAGAATGCAAAAATCTCTGTACTAGACAGAGGTTTTCTTTATGGAGACTCAGTATATGAGGTCGCGTATTCGAAGAATCGAAAACTATTCTTCTTTGAAGATCATCTAAACAGACTTTATACATCAGCGAACCTTCTCCAGATGAATATTACTTACACACGAGATGAACTCATTAAAGAGTGTCTCAAGACTTTGAAGGTATCAAATATCACAAATGCTTATATTAGAATAATACTCACAAGAGGTGAAAGTGAGCTTTCCCTCGATCCGACACAGAGTAAAAAAAACAATCTTGTGATTATTGTTAAACCAAAGCCTCAACACAATCAAGATTTTTATAGAAGCGGAATAAAACTTAAAGTTGTTTCTATACTAAGGAATGATTCTCGATCCACAAATCCAGAGGCAAAGTCTGGAAATTACTTGAATAATGTTATGGCCATAACCGAAGCCAAAAATCTAGGGTTTAATGATGCTATTATGCTTAACAGTGATCAAAATATCACCGAAGGATCAAGCTTCAACGTTTGGCTGATTAAATCTGATATCGTCTTCACTCCATCAGCAAATGCGGGATTACTGTTAGGAATAACAAGAGAGAAAATTATTGAAATCTGTAATACGAATAATATAAAACTCATTATTAAGGATCTAACAGTACAAGATGTAAGTGAAGCTGATGAAGCGTTTATAACTTCATCGACAAGGGAAGTAATGCCAATTGGACTTATTGATGATAAAGTATTTGATCTTAAACAAAACAATACAACAAAAAGACTTCAGGCTTTGTTCAAGGAGTTTCTTCTCAGTAGATCTAATGGTTTAGAATATTAAAGTGCCTTCAGTTCATTTCCATCAAAGTTGAAAACAGTCTCTTTTTCCTCAATAATAGTTGCAAGGTTAATAGGTCTTTTCCAAAGAGCGTAGAGATTTCTCATCGTCGCATCCGCAAATTGCATATCAAGATCAACCCCACCATGAACATGTTTTAAGAGGAGTTCTTTTCTATTTTTAAAGTTTGAATCCTCAACTTGAATAAGTGGTGAACCAAAATTTGTTAATTGAGTTAGAAGCTTTTGCTTAATTGCTTGAAAGTCTCGAGAGTCGATCTCCATTCTTCCGGATCTTGGGTTGTATTTATAGGTAAATAATTGCTGGCGATTACAAAATTCCGGAGTGAGAAATTCTTCTAAGAAAGTAATATCATTGTGAGATTTTCTGACTTCAAATATTTTTTCGCGTCCAAGCCCAAGCTTGGTATTCCAGTTTTCTTTATCGTGCATTGAAGGGCACTCATTATAGTCTTTACCAAACTTACCAGTATTCCATCTATATTCGATATCTCGCATCAGCTCAATACCGACTTTATATGGGTTGATATTTTGCTTACTCATCGTCATAACGCCTGCGTGAATATCTGCAAAGTCGACAATCTCATTTGGGTCTAGAGCTTTTTGAGTAAGAATAGTAGAGTGCCAATAACTTGCCCAGCCCTCATTCATTATCTTAGTCATTCTTTGTGGCAGAAAGTAATAGGCCTCTTCTCTTAAGCAACCGATAATATCAGCTTCCCACTCTTCTAGTGGTGCATTCTCGATAAGAAACTTTAAAATGTCTCTCTTGCCTTTGTCTGTATTATTCTGTGCGCTGAAATCACTAATCTCCTCTTGAGGAAGATCCTTAGCATCATCGTGTCTTTTATTGGAATTCATAAATGATTTTAAAGCCTGGCTTCTGTCGTCCATCATGTATCCACCATTTTCAGCTTCAATTGATGCTTGCTTTTCTTTTTCTTTACGACTTTGAACCACTTCGTTTGTTTCAAAGAGATGATTTACGTCAATAAGGTTCTCTAAAGATAATACTTTATCAATGAACTGCTCAACACGGTCTTGACCATATTTTTCCATATAACGACGGATCTTTGTACCATTATTGGCCATTACATCCATCATATTTCTATTGGTGTGGCTGTACCACATATTATTTTTGAAGAAATCGTTATGTCCATAAACATGTGCCATAACAAGTTTTTGATCGAGCCAGTTATTCACTTCTAAAAGATAGGCGTAACAAGGGTTTGTATTGATTACCATTTCATATATTTTCTGAATACCAAAGCGGTATCCATTAGAGAGTTGATCGTAATCCATTCCAAATTTCCAGTGAGGGTAACGAATAGGAAAACCACCTTGAGCTGCTAATATATTGATAGTGTCATAGTCACAAACTTCAAATACTTGTGGAAAATAATCGAGACCAAAGTCATCAGCATAGCCCTGGATTTCCCTTTGAAGATCAAGAAGCTTTCCACTAATCATTTTTGTTCGTAACATTATTTACCCTTTCCAAGAAAATCTTTAATCGAGTCTAGAATTGCCTCTTTATCTTTTATTTTACTTAGAATGACATCTTCAGAGTCAGTTCCATATTTAGTTGCAAGATCTTTATAAAATTGACCAGAGCCGTAACGACTCTCCACTTGCCCATAACAAAACATATTTGAATTAGGTAAAAGGAAATCATCTAAAAGACTCATACACACTTTAGTATCATCGGCTGACCAGTTGTCACCATCGCTAAAATGAAAAGGATAGATGTTCCATTCATTAGGATCGTAATCTGTTTCAATAATATGTTTACATAGTTTAAAAGCGGAAGATATAAGTGTTCCTCCACTTTCTCTAGTTCGAAAAAAGACATCTTCTTCAACTTCTTTTGCAGTAGCATCGTGGATGATATATCTCATTTCAATATTTTTATATTGTGACTTTAACCATAGGTTAATCCAAAATGATTCCGTTCTAACAATTTCTTTTTGTTCTTCACCCATAGAGCCTGAAACGTCCATCATGTAAATAACGACGGCTGAGTTTTGAAGCTCAGTTGTACTGTTTGCTGCCCTATATCTATAATCAGCTCTAATAGGTACGACTCTTGGATTCATAGGGTCGTAGACACCCATAGACATTTGTCTTTTTAAAGCTTGCTTGTATGTTCTTTTTAAATGTCTAAGAGAGTCGGGGCCAACTGTTCCTACTGAAGTATAGCGATCTACTTTAGATGCGATTTCACTTTTACCTTTTGGTTCAATATTTGGAAGTTCTAATTCATCCCCAAGAATCTTGGCAAGTTCTTCAATATCCATCTCAATTTCAAGTTCTTTATTTCCCTCACCTTCACCAGATTCGCCTTCTCCAGGTTCACCTTCACCAGGTTTTCCATCAACTGGATCACCTTCTCCACCTTGGCCTTGTCCAGATCCACCTTCACTTTTTTCACCAAAGCGAAATCGTGGAATATCAATCGAGGGCATAGGAATTGTAAACTTATCTTTCCCCTTGGGAATAATTTGTTGTCCCTGAGACACGTATTTTTTTAGATTATCTCTAATCTTTCCTTTAATGATTTTTCTAAATCTTGAATGGTCCCTCTTTATTGGATGATCCACAAGCTTCCCTTATCTAAATTAAAAGATTATCAATTAACTGTTATGACTTTATTGAGTCACCTTTAGCAAAGATACTAGCAACAAAGTTTAACGCATCTGTTGAACATATATCACAATATCCAAAGTTCTTTATAAGCCTTGTTTTGATAACATCAATCTTCTCTTGAGTTGCTTTATCTACAACGTTAGAAATAATTGTAGTAAGTTTAATGCTGTCTTTTTGATCTTCAAAAAGTTTCAGTTCAAGCGCTCTATGAAGTCTCTCATTCATTTTGTAATCGAATTGTTTACCTTCAATAGCGAGTGCACCGATGTAATTCATAATCTCACGTCTAAAATCATCTTTTCGAGACTCTGGAATATCAATTTTTTCTTCTATCGCTCTTAAAAATCTTTCATCAGCATCTTCAAGCTTGCCAGAATACTTATTTCTAATTTTCTCTTTTTGAGTATAAGCCTTAACGTGATCAATGTAGTTTGCACAAAGAGTTTGAATAGCTGTCTCATCAACTGAAATAGCTTTTTGAACATCGTTTTTAACAATATCTTCATACTCTTGTCTTGCCACAGCCAACATCTCTCTAAAGTGATCAAGTTGATCAGGAGAACTAATTAGACCGTGATGCTTTAATCCAGATTCAAGCTCATTAAAAATCATAAATGGGTTTAGACAACCTGCGGAAGAATTTTTAACTAATGAGTTTGAAATTTTATCTTGAATATAACGAGGAGAAATACCATCGAGACCTTCTCTGATAGCTTCTTTTCTAAGCTCTTTAACGTTATCTTCATTATAACCGGGAAGAGTTTTTCCATTATAAAGTTTTAGTTTTTGAAGTTTAGTAAGATCTGCTTTTTTAGGTTCTTCAAGTCTCGTTAAAATGGCCCACATACTTGCAACATCTAATGTATGAGGCGCAATATGCATGTGCGGTATTGTCTCAGAGTTAAAATCTTTTTCGTAAATTTTAACTTCTTGATCGAGCCGTGTAATATAAGGTACATCAATTTTTACGGTTCTATCTCTTAATGCTTCCATAAACTCATTTGATTGAAGCTTTCTAAATTCTGGCTCATTAGTGTGACCGAGAATAACTTCGTCAATATCAGTTTGGGAGAACTTTTTAGGTTTAATCGATTGCTCTTGTGATGCTCCGAGAAGATCATAAAGAAATGCTACATCGAGCTTTAACATCTCAATAAACTCAACGATACCTCTGTTGGCGATGTTAAATTCACCATCGAAGTTAAATGCTCGTGGATCTGAGTCAGACCCATAAAGTGCAATTTTTCTATAGTTGATATCACCAGTAAGTTCAGTAGAATCTTGATTTTTTTCATCTTTTGGTTGGAATGTACCAATACCAATTCTGTCTTTCTCAGAAAGCAGAAGTCTCTTTACACGAATATGCTTCATGGCTTGATTCCAATCACCATCATATTTTTTCATATATTCTTTTAAAATATATCTACACGCTGGATTTACATCACCTTTAATTTTTAGTTTCAGATGAAGATCATTTTCAGAATTAATTTGATCCACTAGTTTTTGTCTGGCTTCAAGAGGAATAAGTTTAAGTGGCTCTTCATGCATTGGACTTTCAAATAACTTAGATCCACCAAGGATTTCACTTTCATCAGCATCAAACCATTCGTAAGTGTAGAGAGCACCCTCGTCCGTTTTTGAGTAATGCTCTAGTCCCTTTTTAAGGAGTCTTGAGATAGATGACTTAGCAGAACCAACTGGACCGTGAAGAAGAAGAACTCTTTTCTCTGTACCATAGCCCTGAGCAGCCGCTTTGAAGAAATTAACAAACTTCATTAAATGAACATCAATCCCAAAGATCGCATCTTTTCCGTTATTTAGTGGGTCATCAAAAAAGTGATATCGAGTAATTTCTTTTTTGTATTCGGTATATGTTGAAGTTCCATAAGAAATGATCATATCGTGAACTCTTTGGAATGAGTTTCTGACAATCATTGGATCTTTGGTTACAAGATTCATGTAGTCTTGCAAAGACCCTGTCCAGTTAAGATGAGAGAAATCTTCTTTTGAATAATTCTCTTCAATGAAACTGTGAATATCTATGTTACCCATGCATCCTCCGATTTGATTAAGGTATTTCACTATCTATTCTACATTATATAAGTTCAAGTCAAAGGCATATATTGGAAATTATGGAAATATTTTCGTGGAGTCATTTTGTCACCTATATGTAAATAAACTAGGCAAATTGATTAAAAGATTGAAAATACTTTAAACACTTTCAACTTTTGTTATAGTATTTTTATATATTATTTTATTTATTTTTAGAGTTGGAGAAATTATGGCAGTACTAAGTTCTGGGGCTAGTGATATTGGAATGAAAAGGTCAACGAATCAAGATTCGATTTGTCTTTATCCAAATAGAAACTTTTTTGCCGTTGCAGATGGAATGGGCGGACACAACGGTGGAGATATTGCCAGTCAAATGACTGTAAGTCTTCTACCTGATTTCATAGAAGAAAATCTACCTAAACTTGACGTGCCGACTCTACTTTCTGAATCAATAAAATATGTTAACAATTCAATATATAAGCACGGACAAGCTAACGAAGAGCTAAAAGGAATGGGTACCACACTCACAGCAATAATGTTTAACGGCAATGAAATGAATATTGCAAATGTTGGAGACTCAAGGACTTACCTAATTAATAAGAGTAGTCTCTATCAAATATCAAGAGACCATTCACTAGTACAAGAAAAGTTGAATATTGGAATATATGATAGAGAGCAAGCGAAAGCTGACCCTCAAAAAAACGTATTAATTAGAACCGTTGGATTTGAACCTGAAGTTGAAGTTGATACTTACAAATATAAAATTCAAAAAAATGATATTTTTCTACTTTGCTCAGATGGACTGCATGGAAAAGTTTCTGATGAAGATATAATTCACCTTGTTAATAAGTTTATCCCTGATCCAGTAAACGCGAAGCAAAATCAACTCGATGATCTTGTCAGTGAGCTGATCAAGCAGGCCAACGCTAATGGTGGCCAAGACAATATCTCTGTAATCATCGCGCTTGCTAATTAATTAGAGCTTAATGAGCTAAGTTATTGCAATTTGGCATAGAGCAACTTAGAATATCCCTACAAAAACACTTGTATTTTGTTTAAGACATGGAGCTTAAGTTTGGACAAATACTACACGCTAATGATTATCCCCGAAAAAGATAAAGGAGTAAGATCTTTTAAAATTCCGGGAATACTTTTTAGATCGTTCACATTATTCATCGTGCTAACATCGATTTTGATAGGGATTTTTCTCTATGATTATATAAAGATTGTTCAGCAGATTAACGAAAATAAACTTCTTAATTTAGAAAATAGGCAGTTGCGTGAGCAAATCCAGTTATTTCAAAATAAAATAAATTCACTTGCATCAGATCTCCAACGTATTAACACGTTTGAGAAAAAGCTTAGGATTATAACAGGGCTTGAAGATTCAGATCAAGCAAAGATTCCTCTAAAACCAAACTCAGTTGATGATAGCGATTCATCGATGGATGACTACTCTCCAAAATCAGATAACAACTCAACATCCATAGAAGCTAGACCTATAGAACTCGACTTTGACTTTGAAGACATAAGGTCCAAACCCGAGTATCAAAAACTCAAAGAACTCTACGATAATAAAGTTGCTGCAAATCTTGGCCTTGCAAATGACTATAAGATCACTAGACAGCTATCAAATGTTATTAAAAATAGCTTTGAATTATCTTACAACTATTCAGACTTTGATTTTAAATATAAAAAAATTAAAAAGGTTGTCTCAACTCTTGAAACAAAAGTTCACGAGTTGGATCAGTATCTACTGGATAAAGAGTCAGTTATTCAATCAACGCCGACTATAATGCCAGCTGTTGGTTGGATTACAAGTTACTTTGGTCAAAGAATGTCCCCTTACGCTGGAAAACTAAAGATGCATGAAGGATTAGATGTTGGTGCACCTTATGGAACACCAATAATTGCACCTGCTGATGGATTAATAACTTATTCAGGTGTGAAGTCTGGATTTGGAAAATTTGTCCAAATAGATCACGGATATGGAATTGAAACTCTTTATGCACACTCAAGAACTCTCCACGTCAAGAAGGGAGAAAAAGTACAAAGAGGGCAAATGATTGCAAAGGTTGGTAGTACTGGTTACTCAACTGGACCCCATTTGCACTATGAAGTAAGAGTTAATGGTATTGCCGTTGATCCACTATACTTTGTATTAGAAAATAATTAAAAAGAAATTGGAGAAATAAATGATTAACAAAGTTATGAAGAAAGTTTTTGGAACAAAACAAGATAGAGACATCAAAATGATGAGACCTCTTCTTAATGAAATAAATAGTCACAAAGAAAAAATTGCAACACTCAGTGATGAGGAACTTAAAGCCCAAACCAATAAGTTTAGAGAAATGTTAGCGAATGGAAGTACACTCAGTGATATTCTTCCGGAGGCTTTCTCAACAGTTAGAGAAGCATCTAAGCGTGTTTTAAAAATGGAACCATATGATGTTCAAATCGTTGGTGGAATAGTTCTTTTTGATGGAAAGATTGCAGAGATGAAAACGGGAGAAGGGAAAACTCTTACAGCGACTCTTCCAATGTATCTTCACGGTTTAACTGGAAAAGGTGCTCACCTAGTTACAGTCAACGACTATCTTGCAAGTCGAGATGCTGAGGAGATGGGAGTACTTTATAAATGGTTAGGATTAACCGTCGGATGTATTGTTCACGACATGAGTGACGAAGATAGAATGGAAGCTTACCAAGCAGATATAACTTACGGAACTAATAACGAATTTGCCTTCGATTATCTTAGAGATAATATGAAGTTTGATCTAGATGAGTATGTTCAAAGACCACATAACTTTTGTATTGTAGATGAGGTCGATTCAATTCTGATTGATGAAGCTAGAACACCTCTACTAATTTCTGGGCCAAGTGAAGGAAACACTGATCTTTACCACAAAGTAAATTCTATACCTTCAAAGTTACAAGTTGATGTTCATTATACTGTTGATGAAAAATCTCACACAGCTGTAATGACTGACGATGGAATTGTTAAGGTCCAAGAGATTCTAAAAGTAGAAAATTTATTTGACGTTCAGAATATGGAAATACTCCATCATGTAAATCAAGCTCTTCGAGCACATACTCTTTTCAAAGTTGACGAGCAGTATGTTATCAAAGAGGGCAAAGTAATAATTGTCGATGAGTTTACTGGTAGAATGAAAGAAGGGTCGAGATGGTCTGATGGACTTCATCAAGCAATCGAAGCAAAAGAAGGCGTACCTATAAAGAGTGAGAATCAAACTCTTGCCTCTATTACATTTCAAAACTATTTCAAAATGTATAATACTCTCGCCGGTATGACGGGTACAGCTGATACAGAAGCTGAAGAATTTGGAAAAATTTATAAGTTAGAAGTTATAGTAATACCTACTAATCTTCCCATTGTCAGAGATGATAAACCAGATTTAATTTATGCTAACAAGATGGCAAAGTATAAAGCGGTAGCAGAGCTAATTAAAGAATGTAATTCTAAAAACCAACCTGTGCTTGTTGGTACTATCACGATTGATAGCTCAGAGATACTCTCTAAGTTTTTAACTGAATTTGGTGTAAAGCACGAAGTACTAAATGCCAAGCAACATGAACGAGAAGCAACGATCGTGCAAAATGCTGGTATGCCAGGGTCTGTTACCATAGCTACTAACATGGCCGGTCGTGGTACCGATATCAAACTGAATCCAGAAACAATTAAAGCTGGTGGGTTATATATCATTGGTACAGAAAGACATGAATCGAGAAGAATTGATAACCAACTTCGTGGACGTTCTGGACGACAAGGTGACCCTGGAGCTTCAAGGTTTTTCTTATCACTAGAAGATGATCTTATGCGAGTCTTTGGTTCGGACAGAATTAAGTCTTTTATGAATAAACTTGGAATGAAAGACGATGAGCCTATAGAACACAAGATGATCTCCAACGCGATTGCAAAAGCCCAAAAAAGAGTTGAGGGTCATAACTTTGATATCAGAAAGCACTTATTAGATTTTGATGATGTAATGAACGAACAAAGAAAAGTTATCTATAGATTGAGAAAAGAAATTCTTGATGATGATGGTAATCATGATCTTGTTCAAGAAATGATTACAGATGTGTCTTTAATGCTTACACAAATCAATACTCCAGAAAAAAAGTTGTCACTTAATGAGTGGAGCTGGGAGTCGATTAACAATGGATTTCAAAATGTTTTTGCCACAGATAAGGTACTTACAGTTAACGATTGTTCAGATAAGCATAATTCCAACTTAACAGATTATATTGAGACTCAAGCAAAATCAATCCTAGCAGATAAGTTTGCAGAATATGAAGCTGAGCAAGTAAAACTAACGTTAAGAGAGATACTACTTGCTACATTTGATCAATTTTGGAAAGACCATCTTCTCAATATGGATCAACTTAAAGAAGGTATTAACTTACGCTCATATGGACAAAAAGATCCTTTAGTTGAATACAAACGAGAAGCTTATTCGCTTTATGAAAACATGAAAGTTGAAATTAGAAGAGCCATTGTTGAGCGTATTTTTTCTGTGAGACTTTACACTCCAGAAGAAATTGAAGCTATAAAAAAACAACAACAAGCTGAACTTGATGCACAACTTTCTGCACATAAAAGATCTCGCGCAATGGCCGAAGAAGCGAGAAATGCTCCAGTTGAGAGAAAACAAGTTAAAGTTGGTAGGAACGATCCGTGTCCATGTGGAAGCGGTAAGAAATTTAAACAATGCCATGGAGCTTAAAATTTGAGTGACGATCCTAAAAAGAAAAGTGATTTAACCCGGATTGAAGATCTATCTGAGTATCTTCATGAAGATGACGAGAACGATGATTTTCAAGGCTTAAATACGGATCCAGACTTAACTCTCCCAGACGACTTCAACACAACTGACGAGGCCGACTACTCAGCATTAGAAGAAGACTTAGATAATATAGAACCAGATTCAATCTCTGATAACTTTGATGATTCAGATGAGCTTAATGAAGACGATTCATCAACTGACTTTGAAACCGATTTTACAGATAATGATTTTGAGGACAATTCATCAGAGTCTAGTACTTTTGGTGAAGCAGTAATAGATGATAAAAGTTTCGATGAGAACATAGATACTGATGATGATTACTCTGATCAATTTGAGTCTGATGAAATAGTATCTGATTATGAGAATTCTCATGATTTTTCTCAAAATGATGAAGTTGTTGTCGATGATAATAGCATCAACGATGAACAAAATGAGTTCGATAGTGTTGAAACAAGTTTAAATGATTTATCAACGGAAGACTTACAAACAGAAGATACTCAGGATGATTACCATCAGCCACATGAATTCGATAAAGTTTCAGAGACAAAAACAATTCTTACACCTCTACCGATTACTGATTACAAAGCTCCCGAGAACTTCAAAGATCTTCAAAAATTTGCAAAAAATATGTCTTATGGGAATCTCTCTCATGAGGGTACTCCCCCGTTTAGTATTGTATTAAAAGATATTAAATACCAAGAAGACTTAGAGGATATTGTAATTCTTCTCAAAGAGTTTAAAATATTGAAACAAGATGATGAAACTGCTGCAAGAGAAACTTTGTCCCGAGGATCTTTTTTAATTCCTAGACTCTCGGAGTATGCTGCAATTTTACTTTGTCATAAGCTTAGACGATTTGAACTGACTATACTCATGGGCTTAACGGAAGAAATTAATCCTGCAAAGTCTTACTCATCTGACGACGCTGGCATGGCCACAAAACACAATATATTCAACAGCAGATCTCATAACTTTGTCTTTGAAAATGAAAACATAAACTTTAATGATATCATCTCCTCAACGGCCCAAAACTTGGAAGGATATGAAATTAAAGAGTATCTAGGTGTTGTCTCAGACCACAGTATTGTAACTTCAGAAGAATTGACTAATGATGAACCTGGAATCACTGATCACTTATATGATGATCTCGTTTCTAAACTAAAATATGCAGCTGTAGATAAGAAAGGAAATGGAGTAGTTGGTATCAATTACACGATGGTTCCACTTCTAAAAGAATCTGCAACAGATAAAAATCAATACAAAATCATATGCACAGGAAATGTCGTTTGGCTGATCAAAAAATAAAGCCCTATTATGAAACGATTGTAATTGGTGGCGGAATTGTAGGCGCCGGCATCTTACGAGAGTTTGCGCTTCATAAAAAAGAAGTTCTACTTATTGAGAAGGGTGATTATTCTTCTCAAACAAGTGCAGGAAGCTCAAAGATGCTTCACGGTGGAATTCGTTACCTTGAAAATTTTGATTTTCTTTTAGTATTTGAAGCTCTCAGAGAAAAGAAAATATGGCTCAAGCTTGCAAGTCATATATCTAGAGAGCAAACATTCATTCTTCCTGTTTACAAAGATTCCAAATGGCCACTTTTCTTAATGAGAATTGGACTATTCATATATGACCTACTTTCTCTTTTTAAGAATTCTCCACATAAAGTACTATCAAAAAAACAAACGATGAATGCACTGCCTGGGATCAAAGAAAAAGGACTGACAGGCTCTGGAGTATACTCCGACGGAGTTATTGATGACTCGAAACTAGTTTTTGATCTTATCTTTGATTCTATTTATCATGGAGCTTCAGCAATCAATTATCACGAATTAGTAGAGCTTAATAGATCAGAAGAATGTAGCAACTTAGTCGTTAGAAATATAATCACTAAAGAAAATATTAACCTTCAATGTAAAAATATTATTTTTGCTGTTGGACCATTTACAGATTTCACTTTGAATAGACTTAAACTTCCATGGAAAGATATTATATTGCCCTCTAAAGGTAGTCATATCTGGCTCAAACAAAGCAGCCTAAATATTGAGAACTCACTGGTTATTCAAACAAATGATAAAAGAGTAATTTTTGTCATTCCTCACAGAAATGCAATATTGATTGGAACAACAGAGATTGCTTTAGATAAAAGTGATAACCTCTTTGACCTAAAGCCATCGGCAGAAGAAGTAAGTTACCTTCTCGAATCAATTAATAGCTACTTTCCAAATTCCAACGTATCTCAAGCGGACATTATTGCCGAATACGCAGCAGTCAGACCACTTATCAAATCGAACATGCCCGGTCCCGGGAAAACATCCAGACATCACAAAGTTTATAAACCACTTGATAACACTTATGTCATTGCAGGTGGAAAATATACTACGTTTAGAGTTATGGCATGCGATATAACAAAAAAAGTTTTTAAAGATAACCATTACAAGTATGACAAGAAACTCTCTAAAACGGAATTTACAAAGAAGTCACTTCTTTCAGATATACATTCTCAAAAAATTGATGAATCTATGATTGAACAAATTATCTCAGATGAGCAAGTGAGATCGATGGAAGATCTTATCAAAAGAAGACTCTCTCTCTACTCCCTAGATCAATATGAAGACAAGGACAAATTACAAGAAATCATCGGTTCTATTGATGAAAAATCACTTCCTTCAACTATTTGTTAAAAGACACTCAGATTCTTACAAAATCACTCTATGAAGCGCAATATAAAGTCATTAGATCTTGCTTTCAAATTAAGTATCTGACGATAAGGTATATAAGTTAGTTAGCGATTCAAAAACTAGAATCTTTTCAAAAATCCAAGAGTGATTTTTGGCCCAGCATTTGTTTTAACGTATTTATTTTGTTGAGTATCAGCCGCAAATGAGTCCCCTCTTATGACATAGTCGAGACTTACTTTTGCACCATAACCTTTAGGTGTAAAATACTTTACACCGCCACCAAATAGATAACCAAAAGTACCTGCATTTAAAACTTCAGCAGGAGCAGCGGATGCGATCTCTGGACTTGGCGTAAAGCTAGTCTCAACACTTCCCACTAGTATTTGAAAAGATCCAAATGGAATAAACTTATATACCTTTGAAGGTCTGGTTAATGGATACCAATTAACACCTCCACCGAATTCAGTTATATTTTCTTGGATTACGTCGCCTCTATAAGTAGATGAACCATTTCTTGTTAAAGAAAGTGCCGCTACTAGTGAGAATCGGGAATACCATTTTTTATAATCTGTAACATAGAGCTCAAACCCCGTATTTAAAACCATAGAAGATTGAGACCCTTTACCTTCAGTATCATCAGTACTTGGACTAGTTACAAATGATGAACCTGAATAATGAAAAGATAGATAAACTTCTTTGTTAAGTTCTCGAAGACTTAAAACTGAAGCATCTAGTCCTGAAGAGAGCTCTTTCATCTCTCCACTTAAACCAATCTTATCTGCAGCTGTTTCGTCATCTGCTCCTTCAGCAAGAGGAATTCCAAGATCCCTAGGATCTTTTCCCATAACAGTTGAAACTGTATCATCAGATACAAGCATCTTACTTTCATCTTTTGTTATTTTAACTGGTGCAGTAATTTTTAATCTCATAACTTGATCATCACGAATATAATCAGCGTTAACTAGTCGATAAAGCGACCAAACTGAACGAGTGGGCGATACTTTAACTACTACCCCTCTTGCTACAACTCCTATAGTGAGAAAGAATTTAGCGTGATCACCTTTCACAATCCCATCTTCGATACCTCGATTGATGAGAAATGTTTTTTTCGATTCAGACACTTTAACAATTCTCATTGTTAATCTTTCATCAATTTCTAATGAAAAGACGACGCTGGAGAAGAGAAAACATACTAAAACAAAAAACTTACTCATTAGTTATACCTTTTTAAAAGAACTTGCTTAAACCTATACTCATTTTACCCTCAGTGAGAGATGCCACATCTGGTAATACACCTTCATCATCACTTCTTTGTATTCTTGAAGTCTGAATATTTTCAAAACTTCCAAACACTCTAATTCCATATCCGTTGGGGAAATTATATTTTAATCCCCCTCTTACGCCAGGAATAGATAATACACTATAAGAACCTGTCTCACTACTTTCACTCACTTGAAGAATTGATAGTCCTGTACGTATATACAACCCCAAATAAACAATATTAGTTTCTAAAGTATTCGCTGGTCTGAAGGGATAATAGTTTAAGCCGCCAGCAAAGCTATATTCTGTGCTTGTAGCATTAAAGCCAGAACCTATTGAATACGCATCAACTGCTCGCCTTCCACTGAGTTCGAAGGATATTTTCTGAAGCGATTCTATACTTTTGAAGGCGAAGTATTCGTATCCAAGTTCTATGTCATATTTTGACTGTGCCGTATTCACTCTATCTTTAAGGTTTTCATTGTTAATTAAGTTTAAACCAAAGTGGGTATAAGCTTGATGAGAAAACTGATAAGCAGATACAACTTTTCTTCTCTCTCTCTCTTTTACTATCCCAACATTATAGACAAGTTCGGATAACTGCTCGTCAGAGTAACCATCAGACCAAGCCTCACCTTTACTTGCTAAATCATCATAAACTTTTTCTTCTTTACCTAATCTAACATCTTCACTCTCTATATAGGCGTCATAAGTATCACGAGAATTAACATCAGGATTAATTGAATTGGCATCTCGATCTTCAAAGTATCTTCTCGCTATAGTAAACTTAGGGTCATTATATTTTCTAACAAATGCGACAACCATTTTTTCGAATGTTTGAATCCTGTGTTCAGTTTGAAAATCTTTAGCATACTTACTCTTATAAAAAGATGTCGCTTCTTTCTTGTCTCCAATTTTCTTGTCACTCCAAATATCGAGATCAACGAGTTCTATATCTCTATCAAAGTGCTTCTCTTTTGGATGCAGCTGTTGCAAGACTCCATACTTTTTTTCTTTAACGGAAATATTATCAGTCCCTTCCAAAAGGTTCTCTTTAAGATCTTTCTTTAAATTCTTTTTTTCAGAGATAATTTTAGATCTTTTGAAAGTAAGATTCTCTCTGCCTGACAAAAGCCTATTCTCACTTAGTAGAACAAGCTTCACTCCCTTCTCAAGTTGACTTGGAATAAAGACATCAAATGCGACCCAGATAGAGCTCTCTTTAAAAACCTTAACGGCCTTAATTTTAGCTACAGGTTTAAATTGTATACGGTCTTCAAGTTTGATTGAGGTCAAGAGAACACCGAGTTCTCCTTCTACAAGGTTTCCACTAGATCCCATATTAAGAATAAGAGTTTTGCCAGTTGTTGATGTTTGTTCGATTTTAACTATATTATCAGGACCGATAGTTGCTAAAACTAAAGAGCTGTAAAAAATAAGAATAAACCACATGATAGTGCTTCGCAAAATACATCCTTGTATGCTTGTCTAAAGTAATTTTATAAAGTTTAACGCGAAATGAAAAGCCGTTTTGTTTCAATACATTAGAATTGAGACGCGAAGAGTTATTTTAACGGTGTATAAAGGCATTTAGTTGATTTACTAGAAGAGATAAACTATAAATAACTCTCAAATTTTATTTTAAGGATACTAATCGTGGCTAGAAGAAAAAAAGAAGTGAAAACTTACAAATACGAGTGCAACTTAACCGGTGAAAAATATACTTTAACGAAAAAAGCTGAGAATCCAGATGATCTTATGAGTGTAACTGCATACTACCAAATGCATCCTGAAAAAGACGACAGACCAGAAGATATCAAAATGAAAGTTGGCTTTCAAGAAACTGCAAGAGAAGAAGCTCAAGCAGCAGAGAATGCTGAAGAATAATTTTTTTAAAGGTACATAATAATGAGCACTAGAGAACTAATCATCATCGGAAGTGGACCTGCGGGATATACTGCCGCAGTTTACGCTTCAAGAGCAAATCTTTCACCATTACTTATCGAAGGAAGTGAACCAGGCGGTCAATTAACTACAACAACAGATGTAGAAAATTTCCCAGGCTTTCCAGACGGAATCATGGGCCCCGATTTAATGATTGGGATGAAAAAACAAGCAGAGAGATTTGGAACAGAGTTTCTAAACTCAATGGTAACATCAGCCGATTTGACTAAAAGACCTTTTAAAATAACCTGTGAAAATGGTGACTCCTTTGAAGCTAATTCAGTAATTATATCAACTGGAGCAAGTGCAAAGTACTTAGGTCTACCAAACGAGAAAGAATTAATAGGTCGCGGAGTTAGTGCATGTGCAACTTGTGATGGTTTCTTTTATAAGAACCAAATCGTCTACGTTGTAGGCGGTGGTGATACTGCGATGGAAGAGGCAATGTTTCTATCAAAGTTTGCATCAGAAGTTACAATAGTTCACAGGAGAGATTCTTTTAGAGCATCCAAGCCTATGCAAGAGAGAGTTTTCAACAACCCTAAAATAAAAGTTTTATGGGACCACGAAGTTGTTGAGATCATCGCAGACAACGCAGGCGTAAATTCTATAAAAGTTAAAAACACAAAAGATGGCGAAGAAACAATCAAAGAGACTAACGGTCTTTTTATGGGAATTGGTCACACGCCAAATACAAAATTTTTGGGCGACCAAATTACACTAGATAATGCTGGATTTATTATAACTGGCGAACATCCAGATACAAATGTACCCGGTGTATTTGCTTGTGGTGACGTTCAAGATTCATATTACCGTCAAGCTATCTCTGCAGCCGGATCAGGTTGTATGGCAGCTATGAGAGCCGAGAGATTTTTAGAAGATAGCCACAACTAGATAAAACTATTTTTTTAAATTAGAAATATGTACAATATTGGTGCCCATAAGCTTGAGTTGAAATTTCTTATCAATTTTTTTTTGGATCTTACAAAAACCAACAAATTATCTTGATATCACAGTAAAATCTTACAAATAAGCTCGACTATATTGCCCCTATCTTTACGGTAGGTTAGATAAGTATCGGATAATTGGTTTAATCTTTTAAAATCTGACTTCCGTTTGACTTTGCCCCCCAAAAAATTCTAAAATTAAGTGTAAGCAAGGATGCTTATAAAATTTTGACTACGTAAGTCCAAGGATGGATCTCATGCAATCACTTTTTAATTACAACACCCTCAATGTTAGCTTAGTAAAATCAACAAGATCAATTTGGATCAAGCTAAATAAACCTGAGAACAACCACTCAATCAATATGGAAATGTTGTTTGAATTAGAATCTTTGATTGCGTGGCTAACAAACAAAGTTGAAATTCAAAGTGTTTTTTTAACATCTGAAGATACTGAAAAAAATCAATTCTCTCAAGGATACTCATCAACCAATGTTAAAAAATATTCTCAAAATCAAATATTAAAACTAACTGATAAATTACAAAAAATTGTTCAAGCCTTTCACCATCTTCCACAAACCATCGTGATTGATTTAAAAAAAGGTGCCAGTAACCTTGGATGTGAGCTAGCAACCGCCGCAGACATCAGAGTCGCCCATGAGGACTGTGAAATTGAGTTTGATCATAATAAATTAGGTTTAACACCAAGCTCTTCAGGAATGTCTACACTGGCCCTCCTAGTTGGACAGATGCATGCAAGAAACTTTCTTTTATCAGGACAAAAAATCGATTTAAAATTTTTAAGTAACTCTGGATTTGTTTATCAATCATACGATGACAACTCAAAAAGAAAAGTCGTTCAAAACCTACTCGTCTCAATAAGATCACAAGCCCCAGTTCAAAGGATTCAAACGAAACTTGGTGTTTTTGACCTTGAAAGAGCAAAATACGAACAGTCGATGAAAGTTGAGAGTCAAATAGGTAAAGCATCACTAATGTCTGAGGACTGGAAAATAGAAAAGAATGAAAGTACTGAACAGATTAATAGTGATGATTTTATGCCAGCTAAGAGCATGTCTTATGTTACAAAGCTTACACTTGTTGATGATGCGTCAGAGAAGCCAGCAGAGACTCCCCTAAGCTAATTTTTTCTTTAGTAGGTCCAAAGCTTGAGATATAGGTTTGGACTGTTGTTTAAATTCGATACCATACTTAACATCGGTCTGACTAAGGCTCTTGATTACGATGTGATACTTAATAACTGCAAGAATAGGGTTTGAGAAAGTAATACCTTCTATAGACTTCAAAGAAACAGTCATTCCTTCTGATAAAATAATTGCATTAGTAACGGGAACTGAAAAACTCAATCCCATGTCTGAGATATCATTTAGTATACCATTCAACGATTTCTTGTTTCCACTTGTTATATCGAGATAATCGACTCTAATTTTAAAAAGTATATCTTTAAAAGTAAATCTCTCGTTCTCTCTTTTTTCTTTTAGATAAAATTTCTTGTTGAGGTTTAGAACGAGTGATCCCTGGTGAACCTCATGAAAAAAACCTTTAAATAAAAGTGAAAGTTCTTGCTGAAATAGATGAAACTCTAAGTTTTCATCATATGAAAACCCAGTATCTAAATTTAAAAAAATGAGAATATTATTATTCTGAACAATCTTATCAATAGAACAAGTCCCAGTTCTTCTAGTATCTCCCAAGTTTTGCCATATAGTTAGTTCTAACATGTCATTACGACATATCTCAAAAGCTTTAAGAAGCTCACTTAGTGATTTTACTGTTCTAAAACTAGGTAACATAAATAAATCATATCACATGTCTGGAAATATCTTAAGATAATTTTAATAAGTTGTGATCTAATGGAACTCTACCTGTATCACTGTAGACTATAAAATAGCCACCACCACCAGCACCGCACAGCTTCAAGAAATAGTCTTTAGACTCAAGACCTGTTAACCATACATCTTTCAGAGATTTTGGAATCATATTATCAAAATATAAGTATTGAAGACGAGAAATTTCCTTGAAGTTTTCTGAGAAATTTTTAGACTGACCAAATGAGAGATTATCGACAATAAGGTCGGTAAGATTCATATACTTTTTAATACCATCAAAATACTTATCATCAGAGCAATCTTTTAAAAACTGATGAACAAGAGGAGATGTTTTTCTCTGAATTTTTGTATCTAGTAAATAGAACTGACCAAAGGTTGAAAGACAAGGATATTCAATAGGAGCTATTTTAACTTCGGAGCTTATCATCAATGGTTTATTTATCAAACTTACAAGTGGATCAAGACCAGACGAAGTTCCATGAAAAAATGATTCCATGAGAGAGAGAATTTCTTGAAGAAACTTTAATGAATGAGAGTCAAGAGTAACTCCTCTATCAAAGCCATTAGAATATTTTGAATATAGTGAAGCACAAAGAGCACCAGAACTACCAAGACCATGGCCTTGAGGAATGTTAGAGCGAAATTCAAGACCATTGTTAATATCGTTATCCATTCGTTCAATATCTAATTCTCTTTTTAATATTGAAGATCTTTTAATGAAGTTAAATAGTTCTTGCAGAGAGCTTGAAGTCTCAACTCCTTGATCGGAGAGGACACCAAAGTAAGGGTTGAATGGCATGGCCACACCTTTCGAACCTTTAATGATACCGTATTCTCCAAATAGAAGAACCTTTGCATAAAACTTGTTACTCATAACTTTCTTCCAAAACCTTAGGGCCATCACCTTTGCGATCAAATATGAGTTGATCGCACAATGGTTTAATATCATCATTTATAAATTTAATAATAGTATCTGACTTTTGATAGATAAGGTGGATATTCGGACCAGCATCAATTGTAAAATACAAATGTTCTCCAGTTTGCTCTCTAAAAATTCTAACCTTTTTGATAATGGCGAGTGATTTATCTTCGAGTAAAATAAAAGAAGGCATCGAGCTCATCATAAGTGAATGAAGAGTAAGAGCTTCATTTTCTAATATTTCCCCAAATGCTGCCAAATCTTTTTTCTGTAATGCTAGATCTATTTTTTTTAAGTTTAGATTTGCCATCTCATACCTTGCATCAGCAAAAGGATGCGAGTTCATAAGTGAATGTCCAGCTGTGGAGGATACATCTTTAACTTTTGTGCTTACAACTGCAATCGTATTTTCAAATTCTAAGTCATATGAAATTGGTGTCGCATGGAGATTAGAACATTCTGGAAAGTGAGATTCTCCCCAGTGGGCAAAGCCAGAAAATAAACTTCGCGAAGCTGATCCGGAACACAGTCGAGATAAGTCACTAGCACGTTTATAATCAATATCGCACTTGAGTAGTTGACTTTCAAATTTCAAAAGAGCGAATATAATTGCAGAAAAACCACTTGCACTCGATGCGATTCCAGCAGAGTGTGGAAATGTATTAATTGATTCAATTTTTAAAGAATATGAAGACAACCACGGGATGTGTTCAATTATTGATAAAATTTTAGCTTCTGTCTTCTTTCGAAACTGTTCATTTAGTTCCTTATCAAAAGAAAATGATAAGATAGAAAAAGTGCCAGACTTTTGAAAATGAATAGACGTTTCAGAGCGACACTCACTCAAAGTCATACTCAAAGAAGGGTTCTTTGGAATTTGTCCATTAAGTTTACCCCAGTATTTAACAAAAGCTATATTAGAGGGACTTTGAACTTTTACGTGAGCTTTATTAATTAAGTAATTCAAATGATTCATGTGTCAGTTTATCGTTTGCTGAAAAGTTATTTAAAGGTCTTTGTAAAATTAATTCATCAAAAGAAAGAATTTGATCGAAGCCTTTATTTTTAAAGTACTCTTTTGTCACTAACGGAGATTTATCACTTGATACCATTACAAAATCTCCCCCCCAAGCGCCAAGAGATTTAACACTACCCCAAAAGTCTGAGAATTCTTTATCTTTGATTCTTGGAAGATCAAGGGCATTCGAAATAATTGATTCGTGTTCAAATATCAGTTCTTCAAACTCTTTGAAGTCGATACAGTTCAAAATTTTATCTGAAATGATATCGATTTTAGAACACATATCAAGTTTGAAATCATTATTAGTCACAAGCTCTTTATATCTTGAAATACTCTCTCTAGTGTTTTGTTTTTCATTTAGATATACGAAATAAATTTGATTTCTAAAGTGAGGGTTAAATTCAACTGCTTCCCATCTTGGTCCATGAGCTTTAATCTCATATGTAATTGGCCCAACAGATTGAGCACAAGCTATATCATAACCAGATCCACCAAAAGTTTTCTCCAATAGATCAAAAGGTGAAACATAAGCCCACTGGGCTATATTATAAATTAATGTAGAGCTAGAACCAAGACCCCATCCTAGTGGAAACTCAAGACGAGTTTCAACTACGACATCGACTTCATCTCTCAAGAAGTGAACGTTTTGTTCTCTAGCCGCACGAAGAATGTCCGATAAAGTTGCTGCCTCTTCCGAGTCATTATCAAGACAATTAAAGCGCCAAAGATCATAACTAGCTTCAAACCAACATTTACCAGTTGAATCATATGATTTCCAGTACAGCTTTGGACTGCTTGATCGATTATATTTTACTGATAGGGTTTGACCTAGATTAGTTGGAAGCGCCACCGAGTGAGCTCCATCCAAAATAAAGTACTCTCCTGTTAAAAGAAGTTTACCGTGTCCGTAATAAAATTGTTCTCTCATCAACTCTCCAATTAATGATATTGTCTTTCAAGAAATTCTCTTACACTTGCATGAGAGATAACTTTATCTGAAAAGTACAATATTGCTTTTTCTTTAACTTTGATATCAGCATTTAGCTGATTTAATATATTTAAAAGGTGCATTTTCATATGACCTTTTTGAATCCCCGTAGTTACTAACGATGAAATGGCACCATAGTTCTGTGCTAGGCCAGCAGTTGCTATAATACTCATCAAATCTTTTGCACATGGGTTGCCTAGAATTTTCATTGATATTTTTGACATAGGATGAAGACTTGTGAGTCCTCCAACTGTTCCAATCGCCAGTGGCAGTGTCATTTCAAATTTAAAAATATCATCGTCAAGCGTACAACTTGTGAGTCCTCTATAAACCCCATCTTTTGCAGCATAGGCATGGCCACAAGCAGATGTCGCTCTGAAGTCATTACCTGTTGCTATAACCACAGAGTCTATACCGTTGAAAATCCCCTTGTTGTGGGTAACTGCTCGAGAAGTGTCTACTTTTGATATTTGAATAGCATCATGAAATTTATTGGCAAACTCTAGAGCACTTAGTTCCCAGTGAGAACCTAAGTCTTGAATTGGACATTCAACATGTACTCTAACTATACACTCAGGTGTATAGTTAGATAGAATACACATGATAACATCTATATCTTTTTCTATACGAGTGAAGTTTGAATATTCATCGGCTTCAAGCTTTAGATTTTGTCCAAGGTTTTCTAGAACTGAATTAATAAAATTCGCGCCCATAGCATCACAGGTTTCAAACTTAACATCTAATTGATAGTAGTTCTCTAACTGATCTGATTTATCTACGAGTTCTATGTTCTTAATACCACCACCACGCTTGTCCATGTTGGCCGTAATTTTTTCTGTATGAGTAAGAAGTGAACTTTTCTTCAATGAAAAGAATGATTTAAGTTTTTCGAAAGATCCTTTAAATTTAAAATGAACCTGACCAGACTTTGTTGTTGAGATGACTTTAGCCTTAAAGCCACCACGAGAAGCCCAAAACTTAGCACTCTTACTTGCTGCTGCAACGACGGAGCTTTCCTCAGTAACCATGGGAATAGTATATACTTTCTCATTGATAATAAAATTTGGAGCGAGTCCAAAAGGTAAAATAAAATTTCCGACAGTATTTTCAGAAAAATCATCAAGTTTATCTTGAACTTCATTATCTTTATGCCAAAAGGACTTAATAGCATTCAATTCTTCATCACCACAAGAGATCTGGTTTTTTAACCAGTCGATTTTTTGGTCTTTTGATAATTTTGAAAAGCCTGAAACTGTTTCCATTTAACTATTTTCCCTTTATAAAATTATGACAAAACTTTAAATTCTCAATTTCCATTGTTACAAACTCTCTGAGTTGACCAATATCTTCTGCATGTTTTAAAAAACTAGATGCCATACCAATAATGCTTTGTGCACCAAGCTTATTTTGTAATTGATAACCATCTACAATATTCGAAACTCCACCTGAGATTATAAAACTCTTGCACTTAATATCATCGCCAGAGTTAACCAATGGATTTATCCAATTGATCATCTCGTCGCAGCTGTGTCCCATATGGATCAAACTATTATTTGATCCTTCTTTATCAAGTTTTTGCGCATTATGTCTACTAAGTTCAAGCAGGCTGAAATTTGTACCACCAAAGCCAGAAAGCTCAATAGCTGCAAGTGGTAACTTCATAAGACATTCTAATGACTTAGGACCAAAACCTTGACCAACCTCTTTAACAATTAATTTTGTTGATAGAAAATTTGACACAATCTCTATTGTTTTAAGAGGTGACTGTTTAAATCGATCGCCTTCAGGTTGAAACCACTCTTGCATTGGATTCACATGAATAATCAGTCCGTCTGCCTTCAGTGAGCTTATTAGTTTCTCTACTTGGGGAAGCTTATTTTCTTCAATCATCTGTTCAAGTTGTGCAACTCCTAGATTAATAAAAAATGCATTATCACCAAGATGTTCTCTTTGATTAAAGTCTGAGAACCTGTCGTTGGATTCAAGTAGTGGTCTACATGAACCAAGTCCCATTCCAAATCCAAACTCTCCAGCAACAATTGCAAGGTTCTTATTTATTAGATTCGCTCTTTGGGTGCCTCCAGTCATGCTGGAAATCCATAGCGGAGCTTTAAACTCAATTCCCATAAATTCTTGAGTTAGATCAAGTTGAGTTGTCGGGTGCGCATTTAGTATAGGCTCGTAGTAGATGTCTTTATTGTTCTCTGTCGTCTTTGAAGAGAATGCGAGTTCAATATGATCTGTTTTTCGTTTGTCTGACATTTTAGCCTTTTGGTCCAAGTACGAGAATAAATTCTTTTTTCTCTTTAGGTATCATTGAGTTCAATTTAGAAAAGCTTGCTCTGAAGAGTTTCTCATTCTCTTGATTTAGTTCAACTCCTAAGAAAGCCATTCGATCTGGACAATACTTAGTGAATTCTTCTAAAAGTTTTTTCATTCTGTAAGGTGTATCCATTACAACTGATACATCAGGGCTAAGTGCAATTCTTTTAAGTTCTTTTGAACGAGAATCTGATTTATTAGAAACAAACCCTTCAAAAACAAATCTCGAGTGATCAAAGCCACTAAGTGCAATTGCGAGAGCTATAGAATTTGCAAAGGGTGCTGAAGTAACTTTTATACCTGAATTATGACAACGATTCACAAGATCTTGTCCTGGGTCACAAAAAGCTGGCAAGCCACAGTCACTCATTAGAATTACGTTTTTGCCCTTATTGAGTTCCTTTATAAGTCGTCCACACTCTTCATCGCGTGTATGTTCATTATACAAGACAAACGATTCTATCGCCTCTTTTGGAAGACCAAAACGAAGCCATCTTCGCCTTCCCTCTTTGACCTCTTCAACACAGATTATATCCCCATCATCGAAAGCTTTTTGGCATCTTGCAAGAGCAACTGCTTCCAGAGGTGATTGATCATCAATCGGTGTAGGAATTAAAGTTAAGACTCCACTCATGATATTTCTCCAAATTTTGTAAATAAGTCAGGTCTATGAAAGTCTGGATCAGACTCTTCATTGGTATTAAGAGCAAAGTGTTCTCTTTTTCCAGATCCTATCACGCTGAAGCAGTTTCCAGTTAATATATTTGTTTTACCTGGGATCTCATTGATCGGGATTATAATTTGAGCACACCAAGGATTTGTGGAGATAGTCTCAGTCTTACCTGTAAATTTTGTTGGAACTTTATATTCAAGCCTGGGCTTCGTAATACTTAGTACAAAATTTTGGGAAAGTGGTGAAACCTGAACCTCTAAATAGTTTATTCCATCTCTGGAGATAAAAACTTCAAAAACATCATATTCCCAAAGTCCCCAGTTATTTTTAGGAGCATCAAGAAAGCTTTTCGTAAATTTATCGCTAGTATTTAAAGAGTCCAGACCTTGAAATTCAAAGTTGAATACGATTGCATCCTCAATAATCTTCCATATCACGATAGGTGCGTAATCCTTTGAAATATTGGAATTATGGGGGCGTAGTATTTGCATAGCCTCTTATAAAAAATAAAGATTCATATGACAACTAATGCGCTTTGACATACAAGGAATCATGGAAAAATTTTACGTATCTTGCCCTCTAAATATGGAAAAGATATTAAATTCAGAGATTATAGAGAAATTTAAGCACTATAATGGAATAAAGCCTCAAACTGAGATTCATATTGGTGGAGTTCTCATTGAATGTGAACTCGAACAAGGTTTGGCCCTCAACCTCTATCTTAGATGTGCCACTCGCGTTCTTTTGCGAATAAAAAGTCAAAAATGCAGGGATTTTCCCAAACTCTTTAAAATCATCCAAAAAGTGAATTGGAAAAAGTTCCTTAAAAAGGAAGAGGTTCAGTGGAGTATCACTACAGCGAAGTCGAGACTTATAAATACTTCAAAGATGGAGAAAACTTGCTCCGATGCACTAAAGAAATATTTTGAACCCAATAGAATATCTCAAAAAATATTAAATACTCCTGAGAAATTTCATACTCAAAAAATCTTTATACGAGTTGAAAATGATGATCTTGAACTAAGTATAGATACTAGTGGTGATGCACTCTACATAAGAGGTGGTGAAGCTTATCGCGGAAACGCATCCATTAGAGCAACTATAGCCAGCTGCCTGCTTGTACAACTTCTACCAAGAAATGAAGAGGTAAATCTTCTTGATCCAATGGCCGGATCTGGAACTTTTCTAAAAGAAGCAAAAAGATTCCACAAGATTAACAACAGTAGAAGTTTTGCATTTTATGACTACTCTCCTAAACCCGAATTATTAGATAATAATTTTAAATTTAATTTAAAAGAAGTAGTTGGAGTTGAAACAGACCCAGAAGTAGCAACTCACGGATTAGACTTAGGGATTCAACACGGAGATGCCTTCACTTATACATCAACTCATAAAAACTATATTATCTGCAATCCTCCTTACGGGAAAAAGGTAAAGCTTTCTAAAGATCGAGATATATTTTATAAAGAGCTTGTACAATGTGCATTTAAAAATATGGGAGCTATTAGGTTCTCTATGATCACTCCACTAGACATTAAACTCGTAGGATATGAAAAAAGATCTAAAATTTTTAACAGTGGAATTTGGTTATATAATTATACTTTTGAAAGAAAGTGATAACCAAAATCTGGCCATATGAGCCAATTAAACATGGCGATAATGCTCTTGAGCACAAAAAATCAATTACTCTACATTCGTAATAACAGAAAGGCAGGAAAATCCCGAGTCGTATGCTAAAGTATAGTATCAGAAATGTCGATAAGACAGTTGTAATAAGATCAGAATTAAGGAAATAAATTGAAACTATTTATGCTTCTTACTGTATTCATATTTGTAAGCTGTGAACAGAAACTGATCACGCTCGACAACTGTTCAACACAAAGCAAAGAGTGCCAAAATTTATTACCTGAAGCCCCAGATGTAACTCAAGGGACAATATCCGTTTTACAATCAACAAACAAAGGTTACAACAGCTCTGACTTTTCAACAACAACCTCAGATGCTATGGTTACTCAACTCTCTTCAAATTTTCTAGTATTCATCTCAAAGGAAAACTTCAGTGATACTACGGGATATGTCACAGATAATATGGGAAATACTTTTACTGAAATCCTATCTTCCAATCTTGGTAGCTCTGGAAGTTGGGACGACGGTATAGTCGCTTACACCTGCCTTGACTGTGTTGGAGGTGCTGGGCATGAATTCACATCCATAACTAATAATGCCGCAGCTTCAATTTTTGTAATTGAGATCCTCAGCACATCAACTTTACAACTTGGGAATACAATTGCGGCTAATATTGCACAAACAAACCCAATATTATCTGGAAGTATTCCAATTGAAAGTAACTCTTTGTTAGTGGCTTTTGCTACATCAGGTGAACACTTTACTGATCCAGTTTATACTTGGAACAACGACTTTACGAAACAAACCGAAATAGTTGATGATAGCTTTTGGTATGGTTCAGTAGCTACAAGAAATATTGTCTCTGCTGGAAATTATGAAGCCTCAATGAGCACTTCTCTTAGTGGTGATGGAATGTCATTTCTAATCGAATTAAAGCTTTAAAATTGGTAGCTCTATTGTCATTCTTTTAGCGATTCTTAGCGACTCTACTAACCCATTCAATATACTTTCCAGGGTTCGCGACTTTATTATTTTTTCTGATTTCAAAATGGAGATGAGGGCCACTTGATCTACCACTAGAGCCAACTTTTCCAATAATTTCACCTTGAGATATCGATTGACCTTTTTTGACTAAGTTTCTTGAATTGTGTGCATAAACAGTATGAAAGCCACCTGGATGAGTGAGAACAATTACATTTCCATATCCACGCATCTTACCTACAAACTTAACCTTACCACTTGCAGATGCAGCGATAGCGGTACCACTTCTAGCAGCAATATCTATACCATCATGATGGCGACCTGATCTTTTACCAAAGAATGAAGATATTCTCTTAGATCCAGGAACTGGCCAATGAAATTTTCCGGAGTCACGGTAATCGAATTTTGAATCATCTATTCGAACACTTTCGAAGTAATTAGAAAAACCAGTGTTCTTTGCGACAAATGTCCACTTACCATTTTTCTTTGCGTAGAATCCGCTTTTCATCGCACACGACGAGAAAACGATCATACAGATGAATGTGATTATAGCGTTGCTTTTGTTCATTATAGTTTATTTAATAATTCTTTAAATACCTCTATTGTTTTTTTATCTTCGACTTCTTTACCTGAAAGATCTTGAAGATTTATAGTTATGTACCCATTGGCGACTTCGACACAATCACTACCTGGTATATCTGCATAGCCCTCGTAAGTGCCACCGACCCAGTAGTATTGATTACCTCTGCCATCAATCCTTTCAATAACCTCTTCGGTATATTTCTGTATACCTGGAGTTGTGAACTTGACCCCGGAAATTTTTGACCATGGCAAATTAGGTACGTTTACGTTTAATAACGCCATGCTAGGAATTATAGCATGGATTCCAAGCCCCAAAAGCCGAGTAATAAACTCAGCTGCAACGTCGAAGTGTTTGATATCCTTGGGATTAATGGTCACTAATGATACAGCAATTGCTGGAATATTTCTAAAAGTTGCTTCTCGAGCGGCAGCAATTGTCCCTGAGTAATATCTATCTTGGCCTAAATTAGCTCCATGATTAATACCTGAGACAACGACATCGGGTTTATCATCTTTAAGAATGTGGCCGAGGCCTATCAAAATACAATCTGCTGGAAATCCTGAACACGAGTAGGTATTTTTTGATATCTCTTTTACTCTTAGTGGTTCACCGAGAGTTATTCCATGGCCACAACTTGAGCGCTCAGTATGGGGAGCAATCGTTGTGACAAAGTGATTTTTATCCAATTCATCTTTTAAAAACTCAATACCGCTGGCACTTATACCGTCATCATTACTAATGAGTACTTTCATCTACAACCTTTTTTAATTTGATTGTAGCAAAAAATCTTTTATAGGACTATAGAGCAAATCTTTGCGGCTTGAACCAACTGACTCTGGGTGAAACTGATAAGTTAATATATTTTCTTTAGCACTTAACATAAACTCATCCTTAAGAAATTCAATTGTCCATCCTTCATTAATCAGCGACTGGAACTGAGATTTGAGACCAGTGACTTTTAGTGAATTATATCTTTGGATTTTTAAAGATTTATTAAAAAATTTAAAATACGTGAGAAATGATTGTCCATGAATAGGCATACTTGATCTTGACCAATTAAACCCCATAGATTTCCAAATAAGTTGATGGCCTAAACAGACTCCAAAAATGAAGAGATTTTTTTTATAGAGTACATCTTGAATAGGTTTTATAAAATCTAGATATTCATCTGGATTTCCAGGACCTGGACCAAGAACAATAACAATCCTTTCATCTTTGTGTAAAACATCTTTTAAGAATTGAATAATTTCTTTTTTGGGAATAACTACTGTTTTAGAAAAAGAACTTAGATCAGAAAGAAGGTTAAAAGTGAAACTGTCATCAAAATCACAAATAGCGATCATAAGTTCAAACGATTAAAATTAAAGAAATTAGTTCTATAGTTTTTAAATTCATCATTACCAAAGTTAAACACCCAATTCACAGAATAACGACTATCTACAACAGTTTCTCTGTAGGCAAAATTTAAAATCCAACAGTTATTATTAGGCATTAAGTCTAATTGATATATTGATCTAATATTCTCTCTAGCATCAAGGTCATCTTCTTTTAGAAATGAAAACCCGATAGCATCAATAGGTCTGAACTGAGCTCCGAATCTAAGAGTCTTTAACGTCTCGTCCCCTATGGAGTTGAGATTGTAATTTCCTATGAGGCTGAAAGAATCAAACTTTTTTTCAGCGTTGGTATTAAAAATATGATCACTTGATTCGTGAAAGTAATAATCAGAGTAAGAAAAATTCCAACGACCTGTGGTATAGCCAGCAGCGGTGAAGAGTCTAGTGAGTCTATCCACTCCTGAGTCTTGATCATTATCAAGAGTAAAACCCTGAGAGAGATTAAAGTAGCCTATTCTTGTATAGTTAAAATTATCTCTAAGATATTTTTTATCAACGTAAGGAGAAAACGCTTTTGGACTTTTCCTAATAAGACTATTGTTCCATTGAAGCTCAAGTGTATTCTTTAGAGGAATATCCTGTCTTGTTGAATTAGATCCTTTAGAGAATTCCTCTTCTCTAATTGCGTCTTGGTAATCAAACCATCCTCCTGATTCATCTATTTGAGATCTAAATTTTGCATTACCTATTTCATCACTATGAGCAATAAGGTGGTGCATAAACTTAAACTCTTGAGAGTGGCGATAGCTATTTTTAACAAAAAGAATAGATTCTTCAGTTAATGACTTTTCAAAGGTTGGTAAAGAACCTACGAGATGATCTTGATTTTTTTCAGTTATAACTTTTTCTTTAACAACACTCTTTTTGAGTTTAGAAACTGCAACTTTTTGTTTAAACGCCAACCCAAATATCTTATCTAAGCTAAAACTAAATTCGGTTGTTATAATCCCTGCGTTTTTTCGAAAGTCCTCTTGATCGGGATCTTGAAATTTATAATATTGAAGATCATAGACATAAGTAGTTTTAGCCGTCAGTGGACCTAAGTTGAAAAGGTGCCAATCAATATAAGGCTTTGCGTTTACTCTCGTTGCATTTCGAAGATTAATGGCTTCATCTTCATTTTGTTGTTTAAATACTGAGATATCTGAATCAAAACCTACTGAGATATTTTTTAGAAAGAGCATATCAGACTGAACCAAAGATGTTGGGGAACTAGAAAGATAAACGCTAGGGAGTGTCTGAACATAAGACTTATCAAAAGATTCAGGATCAACAACGAGTTGATTTCTTCTATAAAAACTCTCGATACCAAAGTTCAGTGATTCTGTTCTAGATTCTGTAAAAAAACTAAAGCCGATATCACTTTCTCCAATATGGTTATCTGCATAGTTGTTAAAATCACGGGCCATATCAAGGTCTTTCATTCCGACATAACTTAAGTGAGTCAAAGAATCATTACTCCACTGTGCGTGTGTTTCAAGGTCAGAGAAATGGCGAAAGTAATTTGTTCCAGATTGATCAGTACTCGTTTTCCCTGGTTGGTAGATTAAATCATCCATAAGTTTAGTGGTTAGATTTAAATAGCTTTGATCCGTAAAGGCTTGCCTAAACTCATAATCTAGCCCGACTCCACGAGTGGCCATAATTGTAGGAGTAAACGTCATATCTTTGTCTTCATTCATTGCCCAGAAAATGGGTTGACCGTAGCTGATACCTTCATCGAGTCTTGAACTAATTGTTGGAAACAATAAACCAGACTCTCTTTTACTTTTAATAGGTATGGCTATATACGGAAAATACAGAACAGATACACCTTTAATTTTTGTCAGTGCATGCTTGATTTGAATATATTGATCAATTTCAATAAAGATTTCATCTCCAAAAATCAACCAAGACTCGGTACAGTCTTTGCAGGTAGTAAACTCCGCTTTTTGAGCATAGTAAGTTTTTTCAGAGGTTCTAGATAGTTTGTTTGCAACAAGGTTAAACTCAGAAGTAATAACTCTTGCATTACTCATATCAAGTTTTCCCGTTGTGGAATTAAAAACCATATCTGAACCATATAAAGTTATATCACCTGAGATAAATCTAACATTGCCTTCAACTTTTACTTGGCCGCTTTTTAAGTTGAAACTTGCTCTTTCACCATAAAGAGTGTCTTGACCTGAAATGATGACAACACTTCCAATAGCTTCAAAAAATGTACCTTGATTTTTTCTATATGCTTTTTCCGAATAAATACTAACGGAGTCCGAAAGTTTTAATTGAAGATTTTTTTCGTCAGCAGCACTAGCTCTGTCTAGAAATGGCGCGCTTAAACTCGCCGATAAAATAATTACTACCAGAGACCAAAACATTTGTTTTGAAAGGTGAAAGAAAAATTTTGTCCATATCTGCAAATTTAAATCCGTTCTCTTTTGCAAGTTTTTTCATAGCTTCTGGATCCATTGATTTAAAGTGGCCAGCACAGCTTAGAATGATTTCACTATCCAGTAGTTTGTATAGTGCAATCATCTGATTAATCTCTTTTTTATCCCGCTTGGAAAAAGAAAGAAAAATAGTATCGAAGTCATTATTATAGACGTTCTGTTTCAAATATTGAACTAATTTTCGCACTGCTGGCAAATTATGGGAACCGTAAAAATGAAACATCGAATCTTTAAACTCGACCACTTCGTCTAAGGGCACTGCATTAAATTCTTTACCCAAAAGCTCACAGACCGTCTTGGCCACAAGTTCATTTTGTTTTTTAAAATCAAGACCCACTCTATAGACATCAATACGCTCAAATCCTACAACTGCTTGATGCTTTACTGTTAACTCGTTTAAATACTTAAGCTCAAAAGCACTCACTAGTGGCTTACCAGATCTTGCGATTCCCAATTTCTCGAAAAGAATTTTTTTATAGGTCTTTCCAAGATAATCTTGATGATCACGTCCAATACTAGTCACAACACTGATATCAGCGTTAACACTATTGGTTGCATCAAACCTTCCCCCAAGCCCAACCTCTAGAACAAGAAACTCACAATCTTTCTCTATCGCTATTTGGTAGAAAATAAAAAAAAGAAACTCAAAAAAAGACAGTTTAAGATTTTTATCATTAAGCTCATTAAATGATTGTTTCATTTTTAGAAATAAAACATCTTCATCAATAAATGTGTTGTTAAATTTAAATCGTTCACAAATCGATTCAAGATGCGGAGATGTAAACAGTCCCGTTGTGTTATTTTTTGAAAGAGAATTCGCTATGAGCCTAGAAACCGAGCCCTTACCATTTGTACCTGCAACAGTAATGATTTTGGCAGTAGTTTTTAGTTTAAAAACTTTAATTGCTTCATTGATTCGTTCAAGACCAAGTTTTGCATTCTCAAAACCTATATTTGTCTCTAGCCAAGACTCAATGAGTTTAGACATTACTTTCCAAACATTTTAACGAAAAATGTCATCTCTTTTCTTAGGTCTTTTCTATGAATTATACGATCAATAAACCCGTGTTCAAGTAAAAACTCAGCTCGCTGAAAACCATCGGGAAGTGTTTGTCGAATAGATTGTTCGATTACTCTAGGACCTGCAAAGCCTATAAGAGCTTTCGGTTCAGAGATATTGATATCTCCTTGAATTGAAAAACTTGCAGCACATCCACCAGTGGTTGGATCAGTAATTAATGAGATATATGGAATGCCAGCATCTTTAAGTCTTTTACGAGCGGCACTAGTCTTTGCCATTTGCATGAGACTTAAAAGTCCTTCTTGCATTCTCGCTCCACCGGAGCAAGAAACCACTATGCATGGTGCTTTATTTTCAAGGGCAAGATCCATCGCTAATGCAATTTTTTCACCGGTAACGACGCCCATTGATCCGCCCATAAAGCTAAAATCCATCACGGCCATTACGACTTTAATACCATCAATCTTAGCAAATCCAGACAGTGTTCCATCTTTTTTACCAGTTTTTTCATATGCTTTATTTAGTCTATCGTTGTAACTTAACTTATCCATAAACTGCAGTGGATTTTTTGTTTCAAGATCACTTCCAAATTCGCGAAAAGAGCCCGCATCAATTAGAGTTGCAAGTCTCTCTTCAGCACTCAAGCGGTAATGATGATCACAGAAGGTACACACATTATGATTTTCTATAAGTCTCTCTGTTTGTAAAATCTCAGAGCAGTTCACGCATTTTTTCCACAGCCCAGTTGGGTTGTTGTTAGGTTGTTTTTTAGTATTTTTAAATTTTGGGTTTCGTACTGTATTAAACCAGCCCATATGCACTTCCTATAATTTTCTTTTTATTGTCGTAAATTTAGCTAAAAATGGCAATATTTCAGTTCTATTAACCCTGCGCACTATAGCATATTTAAATTTTCTTTATCATTTTATAAAAACACTTTATAGTAATCAAGTCACAAGTCATTCTATATAAAAGGATTTTTATGTCAGCTTATATCAACCCACATGGCCCATCGTGCCCTTGGTTTCCAGCAGCCGAAATACTTGGATCACCCAATATTAAGTGGTGTGAGGAAACGTTATGCCAAATAGTTAGTGAGCCGGCTAATACCTGGTCTAACCTCCTCTATTTGATAGTGGCTTTTTATATCTATAAAAGTGCAAAGAAAACTAAACAACCAGAACTCATCTGGCTTGGTCCTGCAATGTTTTTAATGGGTTCGTTTTCATTGATCTATCATATGAGTAACAACTACCTCACTCAAATGTTCGATTTTATCGGAATGTACTTTTTTGTCTTTTGGATCTTTGTTCTCAATCTACGACGAATTGGTGCACTTAAGAGAGAGAATCAAGTTAAGTTTATGGTGGCGATATCAGTGGGATGCACAGCTCTTGTCCATATAATGTATCTGACCCATACTAAGTTTCAATTAATTGTGGCCGTAGCGGCGGCTGCAATACTTTATACTGAGTACTTGTATTACAAGAGAAACAAATCAACTACTTCAATCAAATACAATAAGATCATTATTGGAGCAGGATTTGTTGGTCTGGCTCAGATTTCATCTCAACTTGACCTAAATAAAGTTTCTTGGTTTTGTGATCCTCAAAATCACTTTTTCCAAGGCCATGCGCTTTGGCATGTTCTTGGAGCAATTGGTTTAACTATCGCTTATAAACACTACGAGCAGTTTGATTATTCTAAAAACATTCAAAAATGACCAAATTTGTTGGCACTTAAACCTTTGAAAATACTCGTTTTTCAAACTTAAGTGCCCGTTATCACAATTCATCATTATATAGTCTAAAAAATAGTCCACTCAGGTATTAAGATTATATTAAATTAACCGATAGGTATTTGATGAACAATTTTAAAATATTTTCAATTTTCACGCTGCTTCTCTTCATTGGGACAAAAGAACTTCGCGCAGGGACTTTTGTCGATGCTGCAAGTTTCCAGCAATTGAATTTTGAAGATCAAGTTGAAATCATCGATAACGCTCGAGATCTCTCATCTCAAATGGAATATAATCTCAAGTATCTCGTTAAAAACGAAAATAATAATAACTACAAGCTCTATGTCAGAGCGGTTTTAGATTTAATTATTAAATCAAGTCACGCCCAAATAAACGATAGCCTCATCAAAAGTGCCGATCTCTGTATCTACGGAGGTTGGGTCAGTATTATTAGCGGCAAAGTCGGCGGAAGATCAGTTTGTACCAATCCAGCAAATATAAATGAACAACTTGAGAATAGAAAAAATATTGATCCGAAGATTAAAGCTCTTTTAATGAAAACTGTAAATGCCCACAAAGATGAATCATTAACAAGTAAATGTGTGGGAAAAAGTATCATGTGTGCCCCTCACCTATACGGCTATAAAAGTATTGAGGGCGATAAAAAAGAGCCTTTTTGTGGTCAAAAACAAACGAGTCCATATAACGCATCAATGGATTGTTCGAGACAAGTTGCAAAATTATCAAAAGAGAAACAAGACGAAAACTATTTAAATATCATCAAAGACCAATCTGAAAAGGGTGAACTCTCTGAGATGGTTGATATGTTTAAAGTCTTTTACGATGTTTGTGCCTGTAAAGGTAAAAATGAACTTATTGATTCAAGTTACGCTAAAAGAATGTTTGAACAAAGAACATGTTATTCTTGGATGAAACAAAATCAGTTAATTATGAGTCGCTTTAAACAAGCTGTATCTTGTAATGAACTAGAAGTCACTGAACCTAGTGGTGAAAATTTTAAAAACCTTTTTAATTGGATGGCGAGCGCGGATGAAAACCTGCAAGATATTTTGGCCAGCGCCCCTGGAAATGGAACTGATTATTTTGAACAGTTGAGAACCAATAAGATTTCAGATGCTGAGTTTACTGCAACAGTAAAAAAAGACAACGGAGTCTATAAACAACAACAAAATTGGAAGAAATATAGAGAGGGGCAATATGCAGCAAATAAGCATCAATGTTCAACCTTATTTGAAGAAGAAAATGAAGATGTTTTAGCTTGTAAGCCATTGGTAAAACCCAGTGATAGTGATCCGAAAAGTGGTATAATCACACTAGAGATGATTAACGGCGCCCCTTTGACTGGACCTGAAATAGCACAAATTGCTTCAGGGTTTTCATCACTCACTACAGTAAGTATCACACATAAAGATAAAAATACTTTTGCATACTCAGATCTCTCAGCCGATAAAGATTTTACTGTAACATTAAAGCGAAAGCCTGAAGTTGTTTGTCTCGTTAAACTAGCGATCAACAAAAAGGCATCTCCAGGTTCATGTAAAATTGAAGAACTTGCCAGCGGTGTAAAAGAAGGAAATATTGGATACAAGGTTAGCCTAGAGGTAAAAGACGGTGTTGATAGGCAATCATTAACATTAGAGCTTCCGAAGGAGAAACCTGAAGGTTTTGAAGTTATAAAGATAGATGACCAAACTATGTCTTATCAATTTCCTAAAAATCAAAAAAAGCCTATGAGTCTCGTCCACGAAATTATGAAAAAAGACGGAGACTCCTTTGAGTTCTTTGAGGATACCAGCTGTACGAAAGCTGTTACTGGAGGACAAGAAGATCCAGAAACACAAGCGGAAACTTTCAAAGTAACTATCAAAGAGAAAGAAGATCAAGGAGAGATGGTAGTCTACTCTATTGATTCCTTCACAGTTGGTGAAGAAGTTATAACTGACTTCACTGGATACACAGTTGAATGGTTCACCAAAGGAAAAAAGGTAGATATAGATAAAACTGAATCTGATGAGGAACCCGACGTTACAGATTCAGGTTTAGGAGATCCAAAAACCGATGATGACGATAATGATCAAAACGAAGAAACTAAGAAAGACGAAGATAAAACAGAACTAGCAGAAGTTCTAGAACGCGAAGGATCAGATGATATTATTATGCCTAAGCAAAAAGATACATATGACGTTTATGTCAAAATAACTAAAACTGGTACAGAAAAAGAGAAGACTTCAAATGTGTTAGCAGTTCCTGTTATCTCAAGTGAAGAGACTCCACCGGTTCAAAATAACCGAAACCCAGCCCTGAGACAGAAGAAGCAGTTTACTCCTATCAGAAGCGCTCCAAACAAGTTATATCAAGGTAATTCTTAATCCTCGAGATTAAGAACTGCCTTAGTAACCCATAGCGGACCAATTAATAAGAAAAATACATCTTTTAGAAAACTAGGCTTCTTGCCTTCAATCTTATGGCCCCATATTTGTAAAATCCAACTTAGTATAAAGACAACAATAGATGTCTCTAACAGGACACCTACTCTATCAAGCCATGCAAGCATGAGCATCATGACTATCAGTTGAGGAATCATCAATAAGCAGTATTTAAGGCTTAAAAAGGCATAATAGGCCAGTGCAACTACAGAGAAGATAATGGCAATATTGAACTCACCACTTGGAATACTCCACATTAGACCCAATATACTTAACATTATTAGAGGAACACATATCTTGTGGATGATCTGATTCGTTCTATTTTGGTGGCTTTGGGCATACTCATTAAGCATTATGTTAATTTTTTTCATTCCATCACCTCTTTTTTGTCAAAACTTTATACACATGTAATCTTTTATACAGTTTATAGACATAGAATACTGCTGTAAACCACCAGAATCTCAATAATAAAACTGGCACGGCCTTTGCTACATATAGGGTAGAGAGATACTAACAGTTTTTATTAGGAGAGAATGATGAAAACACAAAGAGCAAGTTCAAAGGTACTTAAAAACCTTTTATTAATTTTATCAATTGCGATGATCGCAGTTTCTTGTGGTGGAGACAACACAAGTGGAAAATCTAATAACAACAACGGCATTGGAATTAATGGCTACGGAGTCTATGGTTCAAACGGCGGAGTTACCTTAGAGCAAGCATTACAAGTAATTGGTAATGAAAGAAGATGTTTAGAAGGTGGTCAAAGAACAAGAGTGCAAATGCAATTCCAAGGAAATGTAAATGCAAACTCAATACACTTTGGAGTATCAACTTTCGGAGACATTGCAGTAACAATTAACAATCAAGTACTAGACATCTACGCATGTCCAAGATCAGGTCAAGTTCCGCAACAAGCGCAACAACTGACACAATTTGTTCTTGAGACAAGTCAAATATGTCCAGTAGCACAAATATCTTATGGATACGTAAGGCTTTTAATTGCAAACTACCCGTTTGATGTAGGATTTGCACCAATACATGTTCAGGGAACTGACAGACAATCACAACTTTGTACTAACTATCAGTACTAATCAGTAAAACAATTTAAAAGAAATACAATCTCACATCAATACTCTGATCCTTGAAAAAGTGAACGGAGTACTGATGCTCTCTCTAAGAAGCGTGGACTTAAGCTCTTTGTCCACGCTTTTTTTTTGCTTAAAATGAAAATTGTTATCTTAAATAGACTTGAGACTTAGGCCAAACACTTCCAAAATAGTTCATAAGACAAAGCTCCCCTTTTACAGATTCACTAATTTCTTCCCCCCTCGAATTTTTAAGCTCATAGACTTTGCATTCCATGGTCTTGCCTTCAGGAGTAATAAATTTAAGTTCATCTCCGATTTTAAGCGAAGTCTTTCTAATCATAATGGCCATATAATTGCCTTTATTTGTTTCAAGAACTTCACCCACGTAGGATTCATCTTTTCTTTGAAGACGGCTATTTTTGAGTTTCTTAAATAGAACGTCAGTTTTGTTGATATTGAAATACCCTCTGATACTATCAAAGCCATAAGCTGCTTTAAATTCGGTGGCATCACTAGTCTCAAGAGTCTTTAATATGAGGTCAATATTTTTATCTTCTTCAAATCTTGTATCAACACGAACGACAGAAATTCCACACTCATCTAGATCCTTTAATGAATCAAGAAGATTGAGTCTCTTAATGTGAAACATAAAAGTTCCGTGAGAGTTTTCAACAAGCGGAAACCCTCTGTGGGGAGACTCTTCACTCTCACCTGTGGCAGTTAAAAATTCGTTTGATATCAAGCTAACTTTTTTCTTTTCATCATCCTCCGGTAGAAGGGCCGAAAGTAAGTTTCTTGGAGTATAAAAGATTAGTATTCGTCCAAGAGCTAAGAACTCAATTGGTAAATCTAGACTTTGACTATAATGAGATAAAGTTTTTTTATCTAATTCGACACTTAAGATAACTCTATCTACTCTCCCCTGGCAGTGATCAATCCAATTTTGAATACCAATAAGGTTATGATTACCAGTCTCTAGAATAAGTGAGATATGACACTCAAGTTTATCGACGACGTATTCAATCGCCCCTGGATCTTGCGCTCTGATAGAATCAAAAAGAATAAGATCGATTTGTTCTAACGTATGTACCTTTTGATTAAACACTGTCTCAGACATAAGAATATCCCATTCTAGGGAGATCTTAAATCCGTGCTCTTTCAGTCTTGCCGCTGCATGATTAACTTCTTTGGTGGTGAGCTTACCAAAACGAGAGAGCTCCACGTGTTCAACAATAAACTCAGTATTCTTTTTAAAAAGTGAGAGATCTAAATCATCTGTGTAATAAAAAATTGATTTCACTGAGCAACTCTTTTTCTTAAAATATTATTAATCTCAACATTATCAAAGAATGGAATTTTCACCAAGCTTGTGGGTTTTGTTCTTGTCAGCTTTTCATTCATAAGAGTAGAAAATTCAGTTGAGTTAAAGATAATTGTCTCACCAGAAAAAGGTAAGATTTCTAATTCATCACCGCTATTCCATGCGTTTCTCACTTCAATGATTATTGAATCACCGGGGTTAACATCTATTACTCGTCCCACTAACACGTAGTCGTGTTCACTGGAGACTTCTCTTTCATTAAAGATTGTCTCCACTCCAGCTATATCTATCAGGTTGGCTTGTGCATATGTTCTATGAGTAACTTTTTTGAGTTCATTATCCCAGTTCTTCAAGCTATCGGATAGAAAGTCTCCGTGCTCTTTATAATAGTTTAAAGCTTCAGAGTATGTTTTAGAAATAGTTCCAGCGTAAAGATGTGACTTCATTCGTCCTTCAACTTTTATCGAATCAATTTCAGCATCAATATATTCGGGAAGAACTTTTATTCCATTGAGGTCAGTTGAACTCATAAAGAATGCACTTTTTTTCTCTGTGGTATCAAGGTGGTCAAAATCAATACTGTATTCAAATCGACAACTATGAGCACAGCCACCTCTATTAGAATCACGCCCTTGAGTGAAGTTTGAAATTGTACAATTTCCCGAGTAGGCCATGCACATTGAACCGTGAACAAACATCTCTACTTCAATTCCAGCTTCTTTTTTAATCTTTCCGGCTTCTGCAATTGAAGTTTCTCTTCCAACAACAATTCTCTCAACTCCCATTTTTTTCCACAGCTTTGCAGCACTGGTATTTAAACAACTTGCCTGAGTTGATAAATGAACTGGTATCGAAGAATTTGAAAGAACAGTCTTTATTACTCCTAAATCGGAGACGATTACGGCATCAATTTTAATTGAATCTAGAAATTTAACAAATTTTGGAAGCTCATCTAAATCTTTATCGTGAAGAAATCCATTTAATACAACATACACCTTGGCATCTTTGGAGTGAGCAAACTCAACTCCCTCAATTAGCTCTTCTTCAGTGAAATTCTCTGCTGCAGAGCGCAAACCAAATTTCAATCCACCTAAGTAGACCGCATTTGCACCATAACTGATCGCAACCTTAAGCTTATCAAGGCTCCCAGCTGGAGCAAGTAATTCTGGGGTGAATCTTGACACGAGTTCCTTCCTTATCTTTCGGTGTAATTGATGCCTTTGATTTACCAAAACTTTATAATAAGTTAAACTGTAATTATCTAAAACCTTGATTTTTTTAGGAAATATGTGAAGAATATTCTGTTTTTAACTATATTGATTATTATCGCCGCTTTGGGCGTTTTCTCATTTGAAAGAATTTCAAAAAACCCCGAGTCATTAATTCCTCTTCCTTATAAATTTGCACCTAGTCTAAGTGCTCAAATTGATAGCGAAAACATACCAATTCTCATAATTGGAGACAGACTTGGATTCCAATTAGCAGGTTACAAAGACTACCTCGCTGAAAAAATCTCTATAAACCTCACTAAAAAAGTTAAAATTCTATCTATGGCCCAAAAAGGCGAAGCACTTCACCGTACTCTTCAAAAGGTTAAGCGCCTCAATAAACTTCCGTTGATCACAATCTATTTGGGAGGAAGTGAAGAGTATTTTGAAAAGAAATTCCTAAGTAAGGATATCACCATCATAGAGAACAACTTTAAGCTTTTTTCGGATGATAGAATTAAGACTCTGTTAATTGTTTTTCCCTATCTTTCAAAACTCATCTATGACCCCGTCAGTTATAGAGTTTTTGATGAGAAGATTTTAAAAGATGAAACCGATTATTCAGATACAATTGCACTTAAAAGAAAAATGATTGGTTTTGAAATATATAAAGAGGAACTCAATGAACTCTTCTCTTATATGAAAGACAGAGGAAGCTATCTCTTCGCACTTACAACTCCCATCAATTACGATACTCCACCGAATAAATCATGTGACGGCTCTTTAGATGAATTCACATCGAAACGATTTGACGAAGCGGTAGAACTTATAAAAATCAAAGACTTTAAAAAAGCATATAGCATTACAAAAGATTTAGTCTTAATAGCCAACAATAATGCAAAAATTTTTTATATCCATGGTCAAGTAGCTGAAAGCTTAGGCTACCAAAAAGAGGGACAAAGAAGTCTAGAGATGGGAGTCTCTCTTGACTGTACTCAGTGGCGAGGAACTCCTGTTCACAATGCAATTTTGAGAAAGACTGCCAAGGATAATGAAGTCGTCTTATTTGATTTTGATAAGTTTCTCATCGCTGATCGAAACAGTAACACTGTATTTTCAGACAAAGTTTATCCTCAAGGTCTTTATATAGAGAAGATTGCTGACATTTTATCTGACCGTATAAAAAGATTATTAAAGCTATAAGGAACAATATGGAAGACTTATTAATGAATGCGAAAAAAGATCAGGTAATCTGTATTGAAGGTGAGAGCACAACTGATCTTTATAAGCTTGTTTCGGGGAAGCTTATGATTTGTTCACGAAATAACTCTATGGTAACAGCGCTCGCCTACTTAGAGCCCGGTGACTACTTTGGAGAATTCTCATTCTTTGACGGACTAGAGCGCTCAGCCGATGTCATAGCAGTCGAGCCAAGTACACTTATAAAAATTCCAGACTCTGCATTGAAAGCTCAATTTCCAGATTGGCTTTTAAAGACTGCTAAAAGCATGACAAGAAAATTAAGATTAATGGATCAAGTTATTCGTAATAAAGGTATAAAAAAACATAAGACATCAGTAAAACCCCTCTCAATTGAAGAACAAACTTACTACTATAAACTTTTAAAAAAGTAGTAAATCTTATGAAGTTTTAATCACATTTGCCGCAAGTGGGCATAATGCCTCTGGCATTGGCTTGACAAAATGCTATTTTGACACCGCCTAATTGTCTAACTTACCTCCTATAGCTGTTTTGTGGTATAATGAACTTGGCATAGGATTCGCAACTATAATAGTGAGGATCTTACGGAATAGATCATCGGACACAAACTTAACAGGAGGTTATTTTGAAAAAATTACTCTTAATCCTATCTTGTTTGTTCGTTGCCAGTTGTGCAAGCACAAGCAAAGTAGAAACATTAGACGGTAGAACAGATCAAAACCTAACTTTTGAAAATATGTCTGGCCACTCGCCTGCAGCGATTCAAAGACTAGATTTAGACAGATAATAAAAATATATTAACAAAGTATCAGAAATCCCCCTTGGCTTAAAAATTTTCTGATACTTTTTACTCTAAGCTTTGAATTTATTTTCACATTTGTATCGAAAAGACTTATAGTTATTCTATAATAAAAAATGGAATAACTATGAAAAACAAAAAAAATTGGTCGATAGACGAAGCAATTCATACATATCAAATTGATCGCTGGAGCGAGGGATATTTCTCTGTCAACTCAGATGGTCACCTAGTAGCTGTACCAGAAAAAGACCAGGCTCTGGGCTCAATAAGTCTCATGAAAATTATCGAGGAAATGAAAAAGGATGGGATTCAACTTCCTGCTGTTATTCGCTTTCACGATATTCTCAGATCACAAGTAAAGATCCTTAATGAATCATTTAGTTCAATAATAAAAAGCGCTGGTTTTACTGGCCAATATTTTGGTGTCTTTCCTATCAAGGTAAATCAATTGCGAGAAGTTGTTGAAGAGATAACTGATATTGGGCTCAATTATAACTATGGTCTCGAAGCCGGAAGTAAAGCAGAGCTACTAACTGTTCTTGCATATAATGATAATCCTAATTCCCTGACTGTTCTTAATGGTTATAAAGACCGAGAGTTTATGCAACTAGCAGCACTGGGAACTCAGATTGGAAAAAAATGTATTGTCGTAATTGAAAAACTATCTGAGCTTCATTTACTTATAGATGTTATTGATGGCATGGGTGTAGAAGTAAAAATTGGAGTTCGATCGAAACTGGGTTCAAAGAGTGCTGGAAAATGGGCGGAGTCTGCAGGTGAAGGCGCAAAATTTGGTTTATCAATTACTGAAATCCTAGAACTTGTAAATATTCTAAAAGAGCACGATAAGCTTCATCTATTAGAGCTATTCCATTTTCATATTGGAAGTCAGATACCAGATATCAGAACGATTAAAGAGAACCTTACCGAGGGTGCAAGAATTTATACCGATCTCATAAAGCTTGGAGCACCTATAAAGTTCTTTGATGCCGGAGGCGGTGTCGGTTTAAATTATGACGGATCACGATCAAACTGTTCCTCATCAACGAATTATACTCTTCAAGATTACATTGGTGATGTCGTCTATATTTTACGCGATATCTGTGATGATGCGAAGGTGCCACATCCGAATATTGTAACAGAAACTGGCCGTGCTGTTTGTGCACATCACTCGTGTGTTGTTACAAATGTATTTGGAAGTATAGACTTAGCAAAAACAAAAGAAGTCGACCTTACAAAAGATGAAGCAGATCACTTAATTCTAAAAAACATAAAACTTTTATCAAAAGAACTTAACCATGCAAATTTCCAAGATGTTTATAACGATGCATGTATATTAAAAGATGAAGCCATATCCGCGTATAAACTAGGAGTTATAGACCTCATTCAAAGAAGTAAAATAGAGACTATTTTTTGGAATATTAATCACCAAATAATTCTAATGACTGAAAATGTAGAGTACGTACCAAGTGAAATACAAAAGTTGAAATTTACACTGGCTTCAAAGTACTTATGTAACTTTAGTATCTTCCAATCTGCCCCAGATTCATGGGCCATTAATCAAATTCTTCCAGTCGTTCCACTGGTAAGACTTAATGAGAAGCCAACTAAAGAGGCGACAATAGCCGACATTACTTGTGACTCAGATGGAAAGATTAATCAATTTCTATCACCTAATGGTAACTGCTCGTCACTTCCTCTACACGAAATTAAAAAAGGTGAAAACTATCCTATAGGTTTATTCTTAACAGGAGCTTATCAAGATATCATGGGTGATATGCATAATCTCTTTGGTAGATTAAATGAGGTTCACGTATATACTGATCTAGAAGATGAGGATGGTTTTTATATAGAAGAAGTTATTCACGGTCAATCTGCTGCAAATGTTTTAAATATTATGCAGTACTCTCCAGAGATGATGTGTTTAAAAATTAAAGGTGAGATCGACAAGAAAATTAAAGCAGGAACTATTAAACCAAGAATCGGCGTGGCTTTAAATGATTTCTATGAAGAAGTGATTCATGGTTATACATACTTAGATGATTTATAGTTTTTCAACTATTGATGGATCTTTAAACTCTTTTGCGTAACCCACATATGACTTATAATGAAGATCGAGCATTTTTATCTCATCCAACGTTAAGTCACGTACTACTTTTGCAGGGACTCCCATAATCATTTTCTTTGGTGGAAATATTTTTCCAGGGGCCACAACACTTCCTGCCGCAACAATACAATATTCTCCAATTTCGGCCTGATCTAGAATTGTTGCTCCCATACCTATCAGTGCATTATTTCCAATAGTACAGCCATGAAGAGTGACGCTATGTCCTATCGTAACATTATTACCAATTCGTAAAGCTAGTTTTTCTGTTACATGCAACATTGATAAATCTTGAATATTTGAGTTTTCACCGACGCGAATCTGATTGACGTCACCTCTGAGAACACTGTTATGCCATACGCTTGAGTTTTCCTCTAAAATTATGTTACCTATACAATGAGCACCGGGAGCAATATAGGTAGTTTCAGCAATTTGAGGAATGAATTTTTTAAAGCGAAAAATTGCCATGGTTGCCTCTTTGAATTACAATTTTGTTGTGAAAAATCTAATACTAGCAAGTACATCTAAGTATCGCAAAGAGCTTCTTGAGAGGCTAGGTCATCAATTTGAATGCATCTCGCCAAACGTAGATGAAGATCAGTTTAAAGACATAATTAAAGATCCAATTGAACTCGCTCAGAGATTGGGATTTGAAAAAGCAAAAGCCGTTTCGGAAAAATATAAAGATTCTATTATTATTGGATCAGATCAATTAGCCGAATGCGATGGAGTTTTTCTAAGTAAACCCCAAAATTTTGAAAATGCATTTAAACAATTAAGGTTTCTTAATGATAAAGAACATAGACTCATAACTAGCTTCACTGTATTCTCAGATGGAGATTTTATAACTAAAACAAATATTACAACTCTAAAGATGAGAAATCTTACAGACTCTCAACTTGAGACATATATAAAACAAGATACTCCTTATGACTGTGCTGGAAGTTATAAATTAGAGCTTCATGGAATTAGTCTCTTCGAGAGAATCGAAACAACCGATCAAAGTGCAATTATTGGATTGCCACTAATAGAGCTTGCAAATGTGCTTAATAGCTTAGACATATTGACTCCCCCTTCACTTGATATGTTCATAAATAAAAAGGATAAATAATGAAAAACTCATTATGGATAATTGAAGACATGGAAGACCTTCATTCTGTATATCAAAACATATTTAACGAAGAGTCTTATAGTATTTCATTTTTTAAATCTTTTAATGAATTTAGAAATAAATACACGAAACTAAAAGATGACCAACATCCAGAGCTTATTATTGCTGACATCATGCTTGGTGACGGACATTTCATAAAACTTTTAAATGAGTCAGAAATAACATTAAATACCCCGTATCTTGTTATTTCATCCTCTGATGATATCGAAACAATTAGAACAGCATTTGAAGCTGGAGCTATTGATTATTTATTAAAGCCATTTAACTATAATGAAACTCTCGCGAAAGTTGAAAGACATCTGAATGTCATTGAAGATAAGAACAATGCAACTTCCAAATCTCTCGAAGCACTAAATTTAAACATTGATACTTATACGAATAAAGAGATTAAAATCATTGAAAGTTTTAATGCGAATGAAAACAAATCACTTCATAGAAATGAGATTGTAAATATTATTTGGAAAAATGTGTCTATTCATCCAAACACACTAGATGTTCATATTTATAATCTTAGAAAAAAACTCAAAAAAGAAAACTACACTATTAAAGCCACAGGAAGTGGAATTTTTAAGTTTATATCTTTAGAAATTAACAAAGGTTAGAAATAAAAATGATAAAAATACTACTACTGGCTATCGTCATTTCAACAAATACTTTCGCTCTTACAAAAGAACAAAATGCTGCAGCAGATGCGAGCGCTGACTTCATCAGAAGTTTTATAGCATCAGTCAAAACAAAGAAGTTGAAAGCAAAAGTGGACTCATGTCCTTTTGATAAATCAAAGTGGCTTGTGCTACTTCTATCTGGAAATTCATTTACTGAGAAGTTGGTTTTTACAAAAGATTGTGATTTAGAAGGAACCTACACACCTGTAAAAGGATCTCTATTTCCTGTCAGACTAGAAGTAAGAAATGTTCCTGAATTTAACAAGGTAGACTTCAATTTTCTAATCAATCTTGATTATGGCCTAAAACCTGTAGTTAAGCTCAATATGAAAAATGGTTCTGCAACAGGTTCAAAAAACAAAGTCACATTTGAGGCAAACTATGAGGGAACAATTGATATTTCAAGTCAAGAGCTTAAACCAACAAATCAAAAGGGTGCCGTACTTATAAAGACCGTTAATGGTCAAAAAATTAATAAGTCTTATCCGTTAAATTTAAAATAAAGGAAATTTTTCATGTCTCTATGTCCATGTCAAAGTGAAAAAGAATACGAAAACTGTTGTGGCAAATACCACGAAGGTAAAAATCCAGAAACAGCTGAAATACTAATGCGTGCACGTTATAGTGCCTTTAGTAAAAATAAAATTGATTTCATTGCTGATTCACATAAGCCAGGGACTGTAGACTTCAATGCTAAAGAAGCACAGGAGTGGGCCACATCATCGAACTGGAAAGGTTTAGAGATTGTAAGTACAAAAGCCGGTCAACCTGACGATAAAACTGGAGTCGTTGAATTTAAAGCCCATTACACTGATAAAGAGGGTAACGACATTGTTCACCATGAAGTTTCAAACTTTGTTAAAATAGACGAGAAATGGTTTTATAGTGATGGACAAATAGTTGGTGCCGGACCGCTTAAAAGAGCAGCTCCAAAAGTTGGAAGAAATGAGCCGTGCCCATGTAATAGTGGCAAGAAATTTAAAAAATGTTGTGGTAAAGCATGACCCAAAATGCTTGGGGAAACACAGACACAATACATTTTCATTCACTGACGCCTGATCACGTACTAAATACATTTGAAAGTATAGGACTCCAATCCTCTGGACGAGTCATGCAAATGAACTCAATGGAGAATCGAGTTTATGAAGTAGAACTTGAAACTGAAGAAAAGTTTGAAAATCCTTCTGAGCGTTTTAGAATTATTAAATTCTATAGACCTGGAAGATGGACTAAAGAGCAGATCTTAGAAGAACATGAGTTTTTGTTTGATCTAATTCAACAAGAACTACCAGCAATCGCACCTCTAAAATTTAATAACGAATCTGTATTTAAAGATACACAGGGTCTATGGTTCTGTATCTTCCCCAAAAAAGGTGGAAGAGCCGCGGATGAATGGACCGATCCCCTTTTGACTCAGATGGGACGACTCCTTGCGAGACTTCATAATATTGGAGAGAGTAAAGTGGCCAAGCATCGCATAAGCCTAGATATAGAAACATACGGGGTTAAAAATCTTGAATATTTAATAAGTTCAAAAACAGTACCAATGGATTTTGAAAAAAGTTTTGCAACAGTTGCAGAAAGCATATTTAAAGAATCAGAACCCCTTTTTAAAGGCATAAAGACTCAAAGAGTTCATGGAGACTGTCATCATGGAAATACTCTCCTATCAGATGGAAGACCATTTCTCATAGACTTTGACGACATGGTCAATGCACCTACCGTTCAAGATATATGGATGGTTACTCCAGGTGATGACGAGTACTCAATCAATCAAAGAAACACTCTCTTAGATGGTTATGAAACCATGAGAGAATTTGATTATAGAGAATTAAAACTAGTTGAAACACTAAGAGCACTTCGTATGATTCATTTTTCAAGTTGGATTGGACATAGATATGAAGATGAGTCTTTCAAAAGAGCTTTTCCGACATTTAATTCTTCACAGTACTGGGAGCGAGAAGTTTTTTACTTAAATCAACAACTCATAAAAATAATAGATAACGTCAGGGGTGCCAATAATTTTTTTGGCTGAGAGATACCCTCAAACTTGATCTCGTTAATACGAGCGTAAGGAGATGATTTGAAAAATGAAATAGATATTTTAGGATATCTTGGTGTGCTTGATTGGATTGTCTTTTTTTTCTTTATCTTTTTAACTGTCGCCTTTGTATATTGGGGCCAACTTTTAAAAAAGAAAACTGACTCTGAGGAAGAAAACTTTATAGACCTCATGTTGATGGGCCGAACACTTACCCTCCCTATGTTTGTAGCAACACTAGTAGCAACTTGGTACGGTGGAATATTTGGTGTATCTCAAATTGCTTTTGAAAATGGAATTTATAATTTCGTCATTCAAGGCTTTTTTTGGTATGTCGCCTATATATTCTTTGCATTCTTTATTACAAAGAGACTAAAAGGCTTTAAGGCCATGACTCTTGCGGATCTGACAGGACAAATGTTTGGTCCAAGATCAGCAAGACTTGTTGGTGTGCTAAACTTTATTAATCTTATACCTATTGTTTATGCCATAAGTATTGGTCTCCTAATTCAGATGCTCTTTGGATTTCCATTACTTATTTCTACCGCCACTGGTATACTCTTAGTTTTAGGATATTCTTTATTTGGTGGATTTCGTGCAGTCGTCTTCTCAGATATTATTCAGTTTTTTGTAATGTGTGCATCAGTACTTTTAATTCTTGTTTTTTCTTTTACAGAATACGGCTTAGCTCCGCTTAGGTCACTTCCCGACTCGTACTTCTCACCTATGGGCACGCACGGGTTGCTAGAGACATTTAGCTGGGGTTTGATTGCCGTATCCACATTAGTTGATCCAAACTTCTATCAGCGCTCGTTTGCTGCTGAGAGTTTTGATACAGCAAAAAAAGGTATCCTTATTTCGACAGTAATATGGATTATTTTTGATCTCTGTCTCACATTTGGGGCGATGTATGCAAAAGCAATCATTCCAGAAGCTGATTCAGCTCATGCGTACTTTACATACGCCATTCAACTTCTTCCAGAGGGTCTTCGTGGACTGGTACTCGCTGGAATTGCAGCAACAATACTATCGACCCTTGATTCATATATTTTTCTTGCCGGATCAACTCTCGCGTATGATCTTGTTCCAAAAAAGTGGCAAGGAAAAATTGCAATTCATCACATCGGAGTGCTCATTGTAGGTATCCTCTCAATTGTACTTGCGGGGGTATTTGAAGGAAATATAAAAAATGTCTGGAAAACTCTTGGAAGCTTATCCAGTGCTGCTCTTTTAGTACCTATAACCTTCGGACATCTCTTTCCAGGAAAGCTAAAAGACATGCAGTTTATTGTAAGCTCGAGTGTGGGCATTATTACGACAATGATATGGAGACTTGGTGGGTATAAGTATCAATATGACTTAGATGAAATCTATATTGGAGCTGGGAGTTGTTTGCTAATTGTTACCTACTTCTACATGTCAAATTCAGTACATAAAAAAAGGGAAGCTTAAAGCTTCCCCTATTTTATTTAGTAATTAATGATTTTTCCAATCCTCATAGATTCCAGCAAACCTTGGTGCTACAAGTTTATGGTAACGATCAAAAAGATCTTGTCTTGAAGAATCTTTGTTTGCATGCTTTTGAAGAACTCTGAGAGTTTCAATAAACGATAAAGCCATTGCAATAGTTTCTGCATGGATCATTAACTTTTCAACATTTTCTTCTTTTAACCATCTCTTAGAATCAAAGAATCCCATAAGCTCTTTTGGATTATCCATATTAGTTTCTGGTTTCAATGTTCTAATGAGAAGTTTCACAAAGTTCTTTTTAAATTCGTATTGAGTTGAATTAAATTTACTCTCTGCCGCTGAACTTGCACCAAAAAAGTTTGCAATTGGGTTAGCGTTTACTAAACCAGTAAAATACTTAGAAGGTGATCGCATAATAAATTTCATAAGATCTTTCATGGCCATCAGAGATTGGATTTGCGTTGTTCCTTCGTAAAGAAGAGTCGCAAATGAGTCTCTATGGAATCTGGCTGCATCGTATTCTTCAATAAATCCATAACCACCTAGAGCTTGAATTCCTCTTTGAGATAGAGTGGTAAAAGTTTCAGCTCCGTACATTTTAACAAGTGGAGTTCTTCTTCTAGTCCACTTTTTTGCCTCAACATATTGCTTTTCCATTGCTGGAGAAATTTCTTCTCCATGACGTTTTTTCATATCAATTTTTTGGTAGACGTCGAAGTAACTAACCGTATCGACCATAAGCGCCCTAAAGCCATCTCTTTCAGTTTCCCAGTCATGAATATTTCTTGCATAGAGAGGATGCTCCATAAGGTTTTTACCAAATTGAGATCTCTCAGCGGCATACTCTCTGGCATAACTTAAACTTGCCTCAATTCCACCAAGACACTGAAGCCCAACTGCAATTCTAGCTTCGTTCATTAGGTGAAGCATCAGTTGGAAACCTTTATTTTCTTTACCTACTAGTTTTGCAACAGAATTTTCATAGTCAACAACACATGTAAATGAACCGTGAAGACCCATCTTGTGTTCACTCTTACCAATTGTATAGTTTAGAGGCTTATCTTCACTCATGCCTTCTTGTTCACACAAGAAAAGTGAAATTCCGTGTAGACCTTCTGGCGCACCTTTGATTCGCGCTAGGACAAAACCTAATCCACCACCACCGTTGGTTATAAATATTTTAGACCCATTTAAAAGGTATGTGCCATCTTCTTGTGGAGTTGCAGAAGTTTTAACACTACCAACATCACTACCAGCACTAGGTTCAGTTAAACACATAGAACCGGATAACTCTCCTGCGATAATTTTTGGAATTAGTCTCGCTTGATCTTCTTCAGAACAAAATCTTTCAATCATATCAATCATTGAGGTATAAAATCCGAATTGAGTTGCAGAAGATAAACAAGCTCTATTCATCTGAGCAAAAGATATAAGACCAGTAATTACTGGCGCACCCATTCCACCAAACTTTGGATCGGCAGCAACTCCTGTGATCGCAAGTTCTTGAGCTTCATTATAAAATTCTTGTAAAGCTTCACCGGGAATTGTTCTTCCCTCTTTAACTTCACCTGCACCTTGTTCATCTAGTCGTCTAGCTCTATCTTTAACTGAAGTTCCACACCACTCACCAGTAGCAGTTACAAGCTCTTCAATAAATTGCAAAACTTCTTCTTTGTTTTTAAAACCATCAGCTGTTGGATACTCTGGGTAGTAAAGCGGGAGGATGCTGTCCCAATCAATTGCGTTATGAAAAAGCCACTTCCACTCAGATTCATCACTGTAAAAATTTGCCATTTAGGTCTCCTTTTATATAATACTCAATAAGTATAATTCACATTTGTTAAAGGATCAAACATGTACAAGATTTATGGAATACCAAACTGTAATACAGTGAAAAAGGCTTTGACACACCTTGACAATATTGGTGCAAAATACGAATTTATCAACTTTAAGAAGCAACCTCCTACAAAAGATGAGCTAAAGCTTTGGAAAGAGGCGTTTGGAGATTGGCCTGTTAATAAAAAAGGTCCAACTTATAGAAAGATTAAAGAAGAGTTTGAAGCTGCAACTGCCCCGGCTAAATATAAAATTCTTATGGAGACGACTTCTGCTATCAAAAGACCTATTCTCGTAAAGAATAATAAAGTTAAAACTTTTGGTTATGTAGAAGAGGAATTTAATAAATTATGAAATATGTTCTTATTACAGGTGCATCTACGGGTATAGGTTTTGAAGCTGCAAAATATTTGGCCAAAAGAGGCTTCACAGTCTTTGCAGGAGTGAGAGCGGATTCAGACTTTGAGCGTATCGATTCATTAGATAAGAACTTAAAAGCTATAAAAATTGACATCACAGATGAAAAATCTATTGATGATGCTGTTGTTCATATGACTAACCTAGTAACTCAAGATGACGATTTTGCTTTAATAAATAATGCGGGGATAGTTAAAGCTGGGCCACTTGAACATATTGATATTAATGATTTAAGGATGCAACTTGAAGTAAATGTAACTTCACAAGTTTTAGTAACACAGAAATTCCTCCCACTTTTGAGAATTTCAAATATTGGAAGAATAATTTTTACAGGCTCAAATTCAGGAGTCTTCACGACTCCTCTTAATACTCCTTATGCAGCTTCAAAGCATGCAATGGAGGCCATTGCTGACGGCTTTAGAAGAGAGTTACTTGGCAATTCAAAAATCACAGTATCACTACTTCAACCAGGTCAGATTAAAACACCAATTTGGTCGAAATCTCTGGCCGTAGCCAAAGATGCTAGAGAGGCCTACCCAGAAGATGTAGAGGTTAAATACGGTAAATTAACTCAAGCAATTGAAAAAAAGGTTGCCTTCGCTAATGATAATGCCGCCTCCCCAGATGTTGTGAGTAAAGCAATCCATCATGCACTTACGTCCCCTGAACCTAAGACAAGATATTACATGGGAAAAAGCTCTTTCATTACGCAAAATCTTTTTAAATATCTCCCAGATAAACTCATGGATAAAATTCTCAGAAAAATTCTAAAATACTGATCTTAGATTCACTCTTCTCTATAATAATTTCCACTTAGTTAATTGCGCTTTGATTAGGGTCAAAGTGGGGTTAAAAAGTATTAACTAAAAAGGAGTTAATATGAAAAAATTGGTTTTATCAATATCAATGCTTATAACTGTAATATCATGTGATTATTCAGCAGTTACATCTTCGGTTTGTGCAAATAACCCTTCAGATATTCAGGGAATTGAAGGCGAATTCAGCGCTACTTTAATGGGCGAAGAATTACTATTTAAAATCGTTAAAGATACAACTCAAGGTAGCTACATCGTCACTATGGGAGATGACGAAGAAGAATCTCAAATGAAAACTTGTGTTATAAATAATATCTCTTATGCTGAAATTCTAGATTCTGGAAAAAGCAATAAAGTTGAATTCACAATTTATACTGTTGAAGTATTTAACAATACAAA